>ENA-OUQP01000027-OUQP01000027.1-human-gut-metagenome-genome-assembly--contig:-NODE-27-length-156148-cov-14.541824_pt1 | contig 156148 bp, 143 predicted proteins | sample MGYA00237951_ERZ548836 | MGnify/ENA primary metagenome ERZ548836 (study PRJEB26490, sample SAMN05194702) | human gut metagenome | biome: terrestrial biome; feature: human-associated habitat...
CTACCGGGCGGATTCGGGACTTTAACCCGTTAGAAACGTGCGCCGCTAGGCGCACCTACGTCTTTACTCCCTCAGTACCTATGGGGGAGTAATTTGTGCTATTCTATTCAATCGTTATTCTGTTGATCTGTTCTAAACACTCGCACATGGACACTTTATAACAAATTTCCCTTATGTAAAGCCTGCTTTCGCACCGCTCTGCGGCTCTGGGCTTGACATTCGCTCAATTCATTATTTGTCTGGTTTGTTGCCGAATTTGACGGTTTTACGCCACTTCCATATTTCTCCTGTATTGGCATAATTTGCTATCAGTTTTGCCCGGTTTGCGGTATAATTAGGGTAGTTCTGCCACTAATTCTTATACCATTACAGGAGGTTTATTATGGATGCTAATTCAGTACTTATTGACGCATTAACCACATATTCACTGAATCTTGGAGATTACAAAGTGAATATTACCGTCACAAACAATGCCATTTCTAAATGTAAGGATTATCTGTCACATAATCCTGTTACTACCGATTGGATGAAAAGGAACTGGAGTATTATGTCTCATGCTGTTAGTGATTACCGCAAATTTCTGGTTGGTGAAATCCATGATGCCAGAAACACCGAAAATAATGAAGTTCTTGCAAAATTACAAGCTGAATATGACATTTTAGCTCCTTATATCGACTTATTTAAAAAGTTCCCCAATTTTATCCAATGAGACATGGAAATCTGTGCCGTTTCGGATTCGCTCTACAACACGTTTTTGTCTGTCTGTTAATGGCTCTTTATAGCCGTGGTCTTTGATTATAAATGCCGCCATCTGTCTTGTTTTCCTGGCAGCATCCACTTTATAGTCCCTGACTGTCCATTCTTCTTCAGGTTTAGGATTGCGGAAATTCCGAAAGATGTAACCGAAATACTCCGTAAACGGCACATCCTTTGGGATTTCCTCACCTATATGTTTATACTTTTGGAGACAATCTAAATGCCGCCACATGTCCTTATCGTATTGCTCAAGCTCTTTTTCTAGCTCTTTTAACTCGGCATCTGATAAATCGTCTATTTCTCTTCGGGTGTCGATTATTTGGATGGGTGGTTCTGCCACGATTTCTGTGTTACTTGTTTCTAATTTCTTATTTTCTTTCATTGTTTGATCCTCTCTTTTTTTGTTTTTTGCCTTTTTATGTTTTGTTTTTGGGAGAATCATTTTTGGGAAATTGGTTTTGGGAAAAATCGCTGTTAAGGCTGCTCTATGATAACAAAAAAGACCTTGCGGATCTGATTTCTCAGATCTACAAGGTCAATTCTTATGTTTGGGCAATTATTCTGTTGGATGGGCGTTTTGCCCCTTAACAGGATATTTTACTTTGCCTGTTGACAACGCTTTAGTTCTTTCCATTAATATAGGAAATAAGACCTTCTGCTTTGATGATCTTCTGCATAAACTCCGGGAACGCCTGTCCTTTAAACTCGGTTCCTTTTGTGCGATTATAGATCATGCCGCTGTCAAAATCTACTTCTACGTCATCGCCGTCCTCAATGCCTTTAGACGCTTCCGGACACTCGATGATCGGCAGTCCGATGTTGATCGCATTACGGTAGAAAATACGTGCAAAGGTCTCTGCGATGACACAGCTTACACCTGCTGCCTTGATGGCGATCGGTGCATGTTCTCTGGAAGATCCGCAGCCGAAATTTTTCTCAGCTACAATGATATCTCCCTTATGAACTTTGTTTACAAACTCTTTATCAATATCTTCCATGCAGTGTGTTGCCAGTTCTGCCGGATCGGAAGAATTCAGATATCTTGCCGGAATGATAACATCGGTATCTACATTGTCTCCATATTTAAATACTTTACCATGTGCTTTCATCTTATCTATCCTCCTATAATCCAAGCTCTGCCGGTGCGGAAATCTTTCCGGTCACTGCACTTGCTGCTGCAACTGCCGGGCTTGCCAGATATACTTCTGATTTTACATGTCCCATACGGCCCACGAAGTTACGGTTGGTAGTGGAGATACAACGCTCACCCTCTGCCAGGATACCCATGTAGCCGCCAAGGCATGGTCCGCAGGTCGGTGTGCTGACAACTGCTCCTGCTTCGATGAAGATTTCCAGCAGTCCTTCTCTCATAGCCTGCAGATAAATCTGCTGTGTTGCCGGGATCACGATACAGCGGACACCTTTTTTCACTTTGCGTCCTTTTAAAATCTCTGCTGCACAACGCAGATCTTCGATACGTCCGTTTGTACAGGAACCGATCACAGACTGATCGATCACAACATCTTCTGTGATCTCATCGATGGTCCTGGTGTTTTCCGGAAGATGCGGGAATGCTACGGTTGATTTCAGAGTGCTGAGGTCAATGGTATATTCCTGTTCGTATACGGCATCTTCATCTGCTTCATAGACTTTATATGGACGTTTGGAATGTTCTTTCATATATGCAACGGTCAGGTCATCTACCGGGAAGATACCGTTCTTGCCACCGGCTTCGATCGCCATGTTTGCGATCGTGAAACGGTCATCCATGCTCAGGTATTTGATTCCTTCACCAACAAATTCCATGGATTTGTAAAGAGCTCCGTCCACACCGATCAGTCCGATGATGTGCAGGATCACATCTTTGCCGCTTACCCATTTTGCCGGTTTGCCGACCAGGTTAAATTTAATTGCAGACGGTACTTTAAACCATGCTTTTCCGGTTACCATACCGGCTGCCATGTCGGTACTTCCAACACCGGTGGAGAATGCTCCCAGTGCTCCGTATGTACAGGTATGAGAATCCGCACCAATGATCACATCTCCTGCCACGGTCAGTCCTTTTTCCGGAAGCAGTGCGTGTTCGATTCCCATCTCTCCTACGTCAAAATAATTGGTGATCTCGTTTTTACAGGCAAATTCACGTACACATTTGCAGTGTTCTGCTGATTTGATATCTTTATTCGGGATAAAATGATCCATTACCAGTGCGATCTTATCCTTGTCAAATACTTCCTGTTTTTTAAACTTGTCCATCTCATGAATGGCAACCGGGGAAGTAATATCATTTCCCAGGACCAGATCCAGATCTGCCTCGATCAGCTGACCGGCTTCTACACTTGGTAATCCTGCATGAGCTGCAAGAATTTTCTGTGTCATCGTCATTCCCATGTCTTGTTTCCTCCTCATTCTCGTGTTTCATGCAGAAACTTTTCTTTCTGCATACTCTGGCATTGAAATCCCGCCTTTTGCGGATTTTAAACCTGTTTTTTATCATAGCATAAATATTGGTAAATTACAACAAAACTGCCGTGTATTTTATGGGCAAAACTTTTATCTGTAAAAAAGATGCCACCCGTTATTACAGGTGACACCTCTCTTCTATACTTATCTTAAAACATCTGCAAATGCTCTGTCTAAAAAGACACCACAAACATCTTATTTATTGCTCAGGAATTCATGGATACCTTTTGCTGCTGCTTTACCTGCACCCATAGCCAGGATAACGGTAGCTGCTCCGGTAACGGCATCTCCACCTGCGTATACACCATCTTTTGATGTCTTTCCGGTTTCTTCGTCCGCAATAATGCATTTTCTCTTATTGACATCCAGACCGATGGTCGTTGAAGAAATCAACGGGTTCGGTGAAGTTCCAAGGGACATGATAACGGTATCTACATCCAGGACAAATTCAGATCCCGGGATCTCTACCGGTCTTCTTCTTCCGGAAGCATCCGGCTCGCCAAGCTCCATACGGATACATTTCATGCCGGCTACTGCATCGTTCTCATCTACCAGGATTTCCGTTGGGTTGGTCAGCAGATCAAAGATGATACCTTCTTCTTTTGCATGATGTACTTCTTCTGCTCGTGCAGGAAGTTCTGCTTCACTTCTTCTGTATACGATATGTACTTCTGCACCGAGACGAAGTGCGGTTCTTGCAGCATCCATTGCTACGTTTCCGCCGCCGACAACAGCTACTTTCTTGCCATGTACGATCGGTGTATCGTAATCTTCACGGAATGCTTTCATCAGGTTGTTTCTTGTCAGGTACTCGTTTGCAGAAAATACACCTTTGGCGGTTTCTCCAGGGATTCCCATGAACATCGGCAGACCTGCACCGGAACCGATGAAGACTGCTTCAAAACCTTCTTCATCCATCAGTTCATCAATGGTGATAGAACGTCCGATGATCACGTTTGTCTCGATCTTAACACCGAGTGCTTTTACGTTTTCTACTTCTTTTGCAACAACATCCAGTTTCGGAAGACGGAATTCTGGAATACCATATACCAGTACACCGCCTGCCTCATGCAGTGCTTCAAAGATGGTTACGTCATAACCTAATTTTGCCAGATCACCTGCACAGGTCAGACCGGATGGACCGGACCCGATAACAGCTACTTTCTTGCCGTTCTTTTCTGCCGGAGCTGCCGGACGGATGCCGTTCTGCCTTGCCCAGTCAGCTACAAAACGCTCCAGTTTTCCGATGGAAATGGCTTCGCCTTTGATACCGCGGATACATTTTCCTTCACACTGGCTCTCCTGCGGACATACACGGCCGCAGATTGCTGGAAGTGCACTGGACTCAGAAATGATCTGATATGCTTTTTCAAAGTTTCCTTCTTTTACTTCATGTACAAATGCCGGGATATTGATGGATACCGGACATCCCTGCATACATTTTGCATTTTTACAGTTGATGCAGCGGGAAGCTTCTTCCATTGCTTCGTCTGCATTATATCCAAGGCAAACCTCATCAAAGTTGGTTGCTCTTACTTTTGGTGCCTGTTCTCTTACAGGAACTTTCTTTAATACATCTGCCATTATTTGTCACCTCCGCAATTTCCACATCCGCCATGATGTGTGTCACCTTCACGCAGTTTCAGAAGTGCACGTCCCTCTTCTGTCTTGTAGAGAGTCTGTCTCTTCATTGCCACATCAAAATCAATCTTATGACCGTCAAATTCCGGACCGTCTACGCAGGCAAATTTCACTTCATCTCCTACCATAACACGACAGGCTCCGCACATGCCGGTACCGTCCACCATGATCGGGTTCATGCTGACAATAGTCGGAATGTTCAGTTTCTTTGTTGTCAGGCAGCAGAATTTCATCATGATCATCGGACCAATCGCTACGCAGTGATCATATACTTTTCCTTCTTTTGTTACCAGGTCTTCGATCACTTTTGTTACCATTCCGCTTCTTCCGTAAGAACCGTCATCGGTTGTAACATAGAGATTGCCTGCCACTTCGGAAAGTTCCTTTTCCAGGATAACCAGGTCTTTTGTCTTTGCACCGACAATAACATCCGCATCAATGCCGTGCTCATGCAGCCATTTCACCTGTGGATATACTGGTGCGGTACCTACACCACCAGCTACAAAAAGGATCTTTTTCTTTTTTACTTCTTCGAGCGGCTCTGTGCACAGGTCAGACGGCTGTCCCAGAGGACCTACGAAATCACGGAAAGTATCTCCTGCCTTCAGTGTGGTAAATTTCTCTGTGGACGCTCCGATCGGCTGGAATACAATAGTAACTGTACCGGCTTCTCTGTCATAGTCACAAATAGTCAGCGGAATACGCTCGCCGACTTCATCCATTTTTACGATGATAAACTGTCCCGGCAGACAATGCTTTGCAACACGCGGAGCCTCTACAACCATCTCGTAGATATTGCCTGCAAGTTTTCCTGCTTTTAAAATCTTGTACATATCATACCTCCATATTTTTGTTTTATAAAAGCACACCTGACTGTGTTTTTTGTATACAGTCGCAAGGTTCTACAAAACACTACATTAAAGTATAAAACAATCCCTTAAAAATTTCAATACTTATTGCCCCTGCTCAAGATAATTTTCGAACTGTTCCATGCTCATCAGCACTTTCCTCGGTTTGGTTCCTTCTTCCGGACCGACAACACCGGCATCCGAAAGCTGATCCATGATGCGTGCCGCCCGGTTAAACCCGATCTTGAACATTCGCTGGAGCATACCGATCGATGCTTTGTCTTTTTCAATGATAAACTTTCCGGCATCTGCAAAGTATTCATCTACATCGCTTCCGCTATTTTTCAGATCCTGGGCAGCCTGTGTCACCTGCGATAACTGCACCTGCATTTCTGCATTGTATGTTTCTGGGTTATTCTGCTGCGTTAAAAATTCTACGACCTGTTCCACTTCACTGTCTTTGACAAACGCTCCCTGAAGTCTTGCCGGTTTCTGGTAATTCTGCGGATAGAACAACATATCTCCTTTTCCAAGCAGTTTTTCCGCCCCGTTCATATCCAGGATCGTCCTGGAATCCACACCGGAAGAAGCCTTGAACGCAATCCTTGACGGCATATTTGCCTTGATCAGACCAGTGATAACATTGACGGAAGGCCGCTGTGTTGCAAGGATCAGATGGATGCCGGCTGCTCTTGCAAGCTGTGCCAGACGGCAGACTGCATCTTCCACTTCTCCGGGAGCAACCATCATCAGATCGGCAAGCTCGTCCACGATGATCACGATCTGTGGCATTTTCTTCATTTCTTCCGTCCGCTGTTCTTCCGGGATCGATTCGATCTTCTGATTATAGCCTTTCAGATCACGCACGCCCTGGGTAGCAAACTGCTGGTAACGTTTCGTCATCTCCGCTACTGCCCAGTTCAGAGCACCGGCTGCCTTTTTCGGATCGGTGACAACCGGGATAAACAGATGCGGGATCCCATTGTAAACACTCAGTTCCACGACTTTTGGATCGATCATGATCAGCTTGACATCTTCCGGCGAAGCTTTGTAGATCAGACTCATGATGATCGTATTGACGCATACAGACTTACCGGATCCTGTTGCACCGGCAATCAGAAGATGCGGCATTTTTGCAATATCCGCCACCACAATCTTTCCTGCCAAGTCCTTTCCAACTGCAATTGACAGCTTGGATTTGGCTTCCTGAAACTCCGATGACTCCAAAAGTTCTCTTAAATAAACTTCGCTGCTTTCCTTATTCGGGACTTCAATGCCGACCGCTGCTTTCCCCGGGATCGGTGCCTCGATCCGGATATCTTCTGCCGCAAGGTTCAGCTTGATATCATCTGCCAGATTGACGATACGGCTGACTTTGACTCCCTGCTCAGGTGTCAGTTCGTACCGGGTGACAGAAGGTCCGCAGCTGACATTGGTGACATGAGCCTCCACGCCAAAACTGTGCAGTGTACTCTGCAGCTTCTGGGCCGTCGTTTTCAGCACCTCACTGCTGTTTCCGTTTTTTCCGCGTCTTGGAAGACCGAGGATCTCCATCGGCGGGAAGGCATACTGTGGTTTCTGCACCTTTTCTGCCGCTTCAATCTCCTCGCTGACACTTTCCAGCTGGACTTTCTGCTCTTTTGCGGAAGATCTTGGATTTTTCCGGTTTTTCTCTTTTTCCGTTTCTGCCGAACCGCCGGATTCTTCTGCATGATCTGGCACTGGATGCGGTGACGGTTCCGTATCAGAATGGTCTTCTTCATCCAGTCCTTCAATGGAAAGCATATTCAGAAAATCAAAGGATTCTTCCGGCTCCTCTTCATAGATTTCCTCTCTCCTGCCCGGTTCCTCTTCGATGATCGGCTGTGCCTCGATGATCTCTCTTGGAATTTCACTTTTCTCCGAAACCAGATTTTCACCTACCGTCTGATAAGTCACACCGGTCACTTTATGATCAAGACGTCGTTTCTTTTCTTCTTCAAACGCCTCTTTTCTCCGCTCCAGAGCTTCCCTTTCATTCATCAGCTGCTGTTCCCGGCAAAGTGCCTGCTCTTCACGGTGTATCCTTGCCTGCTCCATTCTTCGTCTGGCATCTTCCTTTGCAGAACAGTAGACTTTTTTGCTGCTTTTTTGCATACCACGAAACAGAGAACGCTGCGTGATCAGAACCAGGGCAATCACAGCCAGAAGGATCACGATCACATAAGCTCCCGCAATGCCGACGGACGGACAGAACACTTTGCAGAAAATGCCTCCGATAATCCCGCCGCCTGTATGTTCCTCGATGCTGTACTTATAATAGTCCATCAGATTTCTGCTCTTATCGTATCCGTTGATCAGTTCGCAGAAAATGGACATGGCAAGCCACATCAGACAACATCCGCCCAGTTTGACCCACATAATGCTTTTTTCCTTGTTTACAACTGCAAAAGCCACTCCCAGAAAAAGGGCAAATGGGAACAGATACGCCATCAGCCCAAATGCTCCGAGACTGATATGGCTTACCGTATTGCCGATAAAGCCGCCGACACCGAAATTTCCGATCAGGATCAGAACGGACAGAGCAAGCACCAGCCAGACCAGAATTTCCTCCCAGACAGAGAATCCTTCATTTCCTGGATTTTCGATTCTTTCCGGTTTCTGATAATCCGTTTTTCTTGGTCTGCCGACCTTTCCCTTTTTCGGTACCGCAGTCTCTTTCTTCGGCATTGCTGTCGTTTTCCTGCTGTTGTTTCCCTTCTTTGGTGCAGAATTGCTTCTTCTTGTACTTTGCACCGTTTTTTTCCTTTCTGCCATAAATTGTTGCTCCCCTTTATCTGTTTTCCTCGTCATATCACATTTTTCGTCGCTATAGCAAAGATAAAACACGCTTTGTAGATTTTATCAGCTGATCCGCGGTCTCCATAACAAAAAACTGTTACAGAATCCATACCGTAACAGTCTTTTTGCATATAAAACATTCCTTTGTAAAATCGATTCTGTTATACCAGGAAGTTTGCAATAATCGCAATCACTCCTACTGCAAAACAGTAAATCGCAAATCCCATAAATTTTTTCTTACGCACGACTGTAAGCATCGTTTTAATGCATACATAACCAACGCATCCTGCAACGATCGCTCCGATCAGTCCGTTGAGTACGATGCCCCCGGTGATCGCTTCACTTCCCAGATCCTTGATCTCAAGAACAGCCGCTCCCAGAATCGCCGGGATCGACATAATGAAAGAATAGCGAACTGCAAAACGTCTGTCATATCCGCTCATCAGGCACGCCGCGATCGTCGTACCGGAGCGGGAAAGTCCCGGAAGTGTGGCACAGCCCTGTGCTGCACCGATCAAAAATCCGCTTCTGTAACTGATATCCTTTGGTATCTTTTTGCCGTTCGGTGTTTTCTCGGATACCACCAGCAAAATGGAAGTCAGGATCAGGCAAATCCCCGGAACGATCAGTGTCGCACTCGCTTTTTCCACCATTCCCTTTCCGATATAACCAATGATACCTGTCGGTATGGTAGATACCAGCACCAGTACCACAAACTTGCGATAGTTGTTTTTTACAATCTTGCGGTAACGCAGCGCACTGTAGGAACGCTGATTCTGAATATAACTTTTCAGATTGTAAATAATATCACCACACATATTGACCGTCTCAACGATCATACGCAGAATGTCCTTGCGGTAAACCACGAAAATCGCCACCAGGGTACCAAGATGCAGCATAACATCAAAAAATAATCCCCCGTCTGTCTGGATATGAAATATATTCTGGATGATCGCCAGATGTCCGGAACTGCTGACCGGCAAGAACTCCGTAATGCCCTGTACAATTCCCAATATGATCGCCTGTATAATTGACATAATAACCTCCCATACCGCATTTGAAACGGCTTAATCGAACTTTTTAAATTATAGCATACTTTCTATAAACTTACAAATACTTATTTTCAAATTCCACAATACGACAAGTCCTGTCCTCAAAACCGAAAAAACTTCTTATTTTTTATAGACATTTGTCAGAAGAAGAGATACACTGTTACCAACATAGCATAAGTCAGCGGACAGATGGGATAACTTGTATCTTTCTCTGTTTATCCGTCTGCTTATAGTATACGTGGAAGGAGGTTTTATTTATGGATACTTTACATATTGCTGTTTGTGATAATCATGTTTCTTCCCTGACTTTTATCACCAGTGAGATCACCAAGCAGATTATGAACATGAATGTCCAGGCAGATGTTGCTTCCTTTTCTTCCGGCGAAGATGTCATGTGCCGTGTATCGGAGGGAATGTTTTTTGACCTGTACATTTTAAATATTGAAATGCCAAAGCTCGATGGCATCACACTTGCTCTGCAGATCCGCAGGCATCAGAAGAATCCGGTCATCATCTTTGTATCTGCAAGAGAAGAATATGTTTTTGATTCTTTCAAAGCACATCCTTACAGTTTCGTCCGCAAAGATCATTTTCATGAAGATTTGAGTTCCACACTGAAAGCATTCATGCTGGAATACCATAAACGGGAAGACTCGTTTCTTTATATTCTCCGCACACCGGATGCCCTGCACAAGTTAAATCTCAGACAGATCCTCTACATCCGGGATATCCGAGATGGTTTTATTGAGCTTTTGAAAAACGACGGCACTGCCAAGCGGATCCGCTATAACATAAACGACCTGGAAAAAGAGCTGGAGCCCTGTGATTTTGTCCGCATCCATCCTCTGGAGCTGGTCAACTGCGACTATGTTTTCCGGATCAAAAACGGAAAAATTATGCTTGATAACGGAACAGAACTTGCGATTGCCGATCCTTACCGGGAAAATATCCTGGAAAAATTCGGTGAAATATAGCCGCTCTTTTTCTCAGCAGCAGAACATAAAATAGCCAAGAAGCAGCAGCCCGAAGATAAAGAGAACCGACACAAAGACATTCGGCATAAAAAATGCGATCGTCATACCAAATGCGATCCAGAACACGGTATAGCCTATGATCCTTTTCATTGGATTTCTCCGAATCTCTTTATTACCAGAATATGCATCTGCAAAGGCATCGTAGCACAAAAGGTCATGGATTTTACGGAACTGTCCGATCCCCATGACCTTTTGTTATCTTTTTCTTTATTCTTTTTCTTCTTTTGCCTCTGAAATGATCTCGTCGTCATCTTTTGATGAGAAAAATTTTCCATCGGTAAATTTATTAACAAAATCCGGAACCATATCCAGGATCTTGGTCAGACCGTCCTGATTTTTGACATTGACCAGTTTAGTCGTCCCGTTCTGGATCACAAGCACGGCACTCGGACTCATTTTTCCGCCCATGCCACCGCCGCCGTTCTGTTTCTTGTCTTCATTTTTTGCTGTCGCAGCAACACCAAACGTGACATCTACAAGTGGCAGGATGATCGTGTCACCCACTGTGATCGCATCTCCCACAACGGTTTTGGTCGTGATAAAACTGTCCATGCCTTTGAAAAGAGAATTTACTGTACTCTGAAAGTTGTTGTTTTCTGATGCCATATTAAGCCCTCCTTAATCGTCTGAATCGTTTCCAGTATATTTTTAATTTTTTATCAAAAAATATCTTCGCTCCTGTCAGTGCAAGATGGCAGATGCGGATATGTCCCAAAGCCAAAACTTCTCCTTCGCAGACCTGATCTTCAAAATCAGGCTTAAGATCCAGTTCCTCGCACTTCGCCGGAAGGATCAGATAGAGAATCCCCGTAAACTCTCCGGTGAGTGCCGGATCTCCGAAACCATAATGTACATAGCCTTTGATCTTATGCGGGCGAATATGTCTCAGAAGATAAAAGAGATGATTCTTCAAGATCTGATAAACTTCCCGCGAAAGATCTGAACGCAGAAAATCAAGATATCGCTTCAGTGTCTCTTTTGATTTTGTAATAGAACGGATCGTTTTTTTCGCCTGCTCTTTTGCGGTGAGGATACGATTTCTGATCTTTTCGATCTGCATGCGTACCTTTTCGATTATATTGAAAAAACGATGTCGCTTTTCCGGTTCAGCCGCATCTTCTGCCTGCAATTCTGACATTTCACCATCCTGTGTTTCTGATTTCGAAGCCTTATTTTCCTGTGTTTCGGTTTTCGGAGACGGTTCTGGGTTCGGTTTCGTTTTCTCTTCTAACACAGGCATTGGCTTTTTCTCTTCCGAAACATCCTCTGTTTTTTCTGTCTCGCAGTTCTTTGTTTCATTGTTTTCTGCCTCTTCTGAAAAATCCTCCGTCTGCCCGGTATTTTTTTTAGCGAAATCGATCTTTTTTCCGAAAATCTGCGGTACAAAGGATATCTGCCCATTCCGGTAGCCTGCTTTTACCTTCAGGATGCCAAACAGCCAGCTCACACTGACGTTTGCAGTACTTTTTTTCAGTTCCCCGTGTTTTTCTGCACATATGCGATACCGCAGAGGCAAAAACAAAACGGTCAGAAGGATCAGCAGGACCAGTCCCAGAAGAACGGCCAGAAGAATCCCCACTATTTTCAGTATAGCCAGTATGATATGTATCATATACAAACACCCGTTAATTTCTTTCCTGATTATGATTCTGCAACGCCTGCCAGAATCACCTGCCAGACCTCACATAAGCCTGCCCTGTCTTTCACTGCATCTGCTTTTCAGATAACGGAGGATATCTCCGTTTCCGGTCTCTCTGTACGTCTCTTCCGCCATCTGGACCACCAGATCCACGGCTTCCTCATAGCCTTTGGCAATGCCGTAGATCATCGGCAGCTTTTTTCTCACTGCTCTTTGTTTCAGCCACGCAGAAGAAAGGATATCAAACTGATCCTCGCCGTTTGCTGCCTCGGTGATCACCCACACATCGATCATTCCCGCACCGATCTTCAGTTTCCGGATGATCTTGTTTTTCTTTTTTGATGCACCTTCCCCCACATAGAGATATGGATACCATTTCATATTTTTTCCTTTCTCCTGCCATCGAATTCTTGTTCTATTTTACCAGACACAGAAACATAATGCAACGACTAACGAACTTCTCTTATCATGCAGTACTGTTTCAGGGAGAAATTTTTTTCAAGCACACCATATACCTTAAATCCAGATTTCTGATAAAACTCCACATTATTCTGATTGTGTGTCTCCAGCGAGATCATCATCCGGTGCTGATCTGCGTAGCGTATGGTTTCCTCCAGAAGTCCTGCCGCAATCCCATGATGCTGCATCTGCGGATTAACTGCCAGATAGATCACGTGGAGCCTGCGATTCTGATGAAGCTGATCCGTCCAGTTCGAGTTCAGATAGTCTCCGCCCTTGATAAAATTGTAAAATGTGTGCAGAGACGGATCTTCTTTTATCAGAAAACCATCCGTATGTAATACTGCTTTTGCTTCTGTATAAAGAAAGCGGAAAATATTGCAGGATTTTGTTTCATCAGATACCACAAGAACGCTGTTCAGCTCTTCGCTGTCTGAAAAAATCTCACATGTCTCATAAAATTCATCCATATCACAATGAAACAATTCCGGCATCAGTTTCTTTCGGATTTCCGCATTTGGTATCAGTGTCTCATAAAGTGGATCATGTGCAAAGCACAGATTCAGAAGTTTTTCCAGTTTTGGCAGATCCTCTCTCTGCACGCGGTATAAATTTTCGCTGTCCATAAATTTCTGATTTTCTCCCTTTCTGTATGCTCAGTTCAGATACGTTTCTTTCAGAACTTCTGTTATCTTGTCAGTATATTTTTCCAGTAATGTATACTGTTTTTCACATACTTTTTTCAGTCGGAGAATCTCACTTTCAAAATCAGATCCCGCAGTTTTTTCTTTTTCCAGCAGGCTTCTCACCAGAGTATAAAGCTTTTCATGCTCCATAATCCTTCCATAGCCCCATTTCAGCCGTTCCCTTGGCTGATGGAAAACATAGTCCGTGAAATGATTGTATACATCTTCATCAAACATAAACGCATAAGCATTGTTGTCAACCTGATAGAGCCGTCCAAGTGCCTTTGATACTTCTGCTTTTTCAAGATCTTCTATCGCATCTTCTAAAAGCCTGATATTTTTCAGAAGGATCTCATGTGGATAAAGTACGTTTCCGTACCAGTCGATGCGTACAAACGTATCCTGTTCTTTTTTGAAGTTTGCAAGCTGTTTCTGTTCCAGAGGACGCAGGCTTTCAAACAGCTCTTCTGCTTCTTCAAAGCGTTCCTCCTTAAGAAGGCGGCGGTAAGCACGGTTCTGTTCCTGTACCTTCTGATAATCCTGCTCTGCTTTTTTTTCTGCTTCTTTCAGATATTGCTTCATAACATCCAGTTTCTTTGAAAGTACACCTTTTGCAGCTTCCGCTCCGGGAAACTTCCCTGCCCGGCTCATAACCGGGGCAAAACACAACGGAACGACCGCCGTCTGATCCAGTTCACAGATCAGCAGCAGAAACAGTTCGTGATGCAGGCGGTATACCTGTTCATCGTAATAATCATCGTTATCAAACTGTGAATGGTAGTGCGTCTCCATAAAACTTCCACCGGTAAAATCATTGACCATGGACGGAATGCCGGCGATCGCCATGGAAAAGTCATCCGACCAGGTCTCGATCGGTGCCGTAATCCTCGTCTCCTCCGGATAGGCCTGTGTCAGAAGCGGCAGATTAGAAAGAAATTCTTCCAGATAACGCACATATTCATAACAGCTGCGGATCCTGGCTCTTGTTCCATGTGCCAGTGCAGGAAGTTCAAAATTAAGATCTGCGATCACTTTGCCGACCCACTCCGGATGTGCTGTAAAAATCTGCTCGTAAGCACCCGCTGACCAGTCAAAATCAGAATCGATCACACCCCATTCCTCTGCCGCCATTGCACAGAATACGATTGTATTGTTTGGCTGATAACCACTCTCCAGCAAAGACTTTGCGATGCCGAACATCAGGGCAACCGCAGTATTGTCATCCTGAAAGCCGCTGAAATAAGAATCATAATGTGCGGAGAGCAGGATCATACGCTCCGGATGCTTTCCAGGAATCCTTCCGCAGATATTGTAGGTGGTGCACGACGGCATCACCTGGCTGTCCGCGTCAAAAAAGACCTGGATCTCTTCTTTTTCTTTCAACAGCTCTTTAAGCACTTCTGCATCTTTTCTGGAGATTGAAAAAGCTGCCGCATCGGAAGGTCCTGCAATATCCTGTGCATTTAAGGCTTCGTTGTCAATCTCACCATATCCGCCGTCCTGGACAGCGATCAGGGCTTTTGCCCCTTTTAAATGTGCCTGATAAACCGGGTAATTGATCCACCATTCATCTCTCTGGTTGATATCGACAAGTACCAGTTTCCCCTGCACTTCCCGGCCCTCATAATCCTTTTCCGTTCCTTTTCCCACATAAGTCAGGGAAAAAGGTTCAAAGCCATCAGTCTTAAAGTCTGTCTGATATGCTCCAAGCTGAAATTCTCGGCGTTTGCCTTTTGTCTCCACCGCAAGGACTGCCTTTTTAAATTCCCAGCCATCCACGGTGACGGCATCTTTTGTAACCTGTGAAAGCCCGATGCTTTCCATTTCTTTTTTCAGCATCTCACCGGTCTTAAATTCTGCCTGCGAACCTGCCGGGCGGTATCCCAGTACCTCGTTGGAGCGAAACTGCTCCATGCGTCTTGCCAGTTTGTAAGAATATTCAATATCCAGATGTTCTAATAAATGTTCTCTTGTATGCATATCCAGACCTCCTATTTGATCTACCCACACGCATTTTTATCTTAGTCGGAGAAGACTCCCATTTCTATAAGAATGTCTGCAAAGTCCATGATATGAAAATGGAGTCTGCGGCGAACCGAGACTCCAGCTTTCACTCCTTCTGGTGCAGTAATTTGTCAAAAATATTTTTTGTTACCCCAGAGATTCCGCCTCTTTAATTCCAGATATTCATTATACGCTTTTTCCAAAATCGCTTTTTCATTTGAAAACTTCAGCAGATGATATGCTTCATGGTACTTATAATATCCGGAATCCACGAAATATTCTTCTCTCTGTGGCTTGCTGTAATAACTGTCCGCCATCATCAGATACCAGTGTACATCCTTGGAAACGATGTCCTCCGGGACATTGAATGTATACTGACTTTTTCCGACATACTTGATAATGGAAGCATCGACACCCGTTTCCTCCAACACTTCCCTGGCAGCGGTATCTTTATACTCTTCGCCAGCTTCTACAGTTCCTTTCGGCAAGACCCAGCCCTCATACTTGTTCTTATAGCTTTTGTACAACAGCAGGATCTTCCCGCGAAAGATTACCACACCGCCACAGCTCGTTGCCTCAATCATTGCAATTCCTCCTGTATGCGTTGTGTCTAAAACTGTTTTTAGTATACCCCTTTTTTCAGCTGAACGCAAGCTATAAAAATATTCTCTTTTGCATTACTGCTGATACTGCAGTTCGTACCACCATTTGTCAAATACCATCTTGGCTGCCGGGACTGCGGAAGAACTTCCGGAACCGCCGTCTTCGATGATCACACTGATCGCCAGTTTTGGATTTTCCGCATCCAGATAACCTACAAACCAGGAGTGAGTTCCTTCTGCTCCTCCTTCGCTGCCGTATTCTGCAGATCCGGTCTTCCCTGCCGCCGTATATTCTTCCCCGGAAATCTTTCTTGCCGTTCCGTCGGTGACTACTTCCTTCATAAATCCGGACAGGATATCGACTTCTTCTTCTGACATCAGTTCTTTGTATTTGACCGGTGCATACTGCTTTACAATGTCTCCGTCATACGTTTCGATGTGATCGATGTAGTATGGATTCATCATAGTGCCGCCGTTTGCCACGGTTGCAGCCACGAGTGCCATCTCAAACGGTGACACGACCGTCTCTCCCTGTCCAATCGCAGTCATCATCTCTTCTCCGTAGGAGGCATTGGATGACAGACGGAAAAGGCTCTGGCTGGACGGAAGATCGATCGGCAGATCTTTGTTAAAGAGGAACGACTCGCAGAGTTTCCGGTATGAATCATTGTTCACTTCCATACCGATCTGTGCAAAGGCACCGTTGCAGGAGTGGACAAATGCCTGCTCCAGATTTTCATATCCATGGACTTCTCCTTCGTAGCAGGTGATCCGCACATCTTCTTTGGAAATGCTTCCGTTACAGGTATAGTTGAAATTCTGGTAATCATCCGGATGTTCCCGGATATATTCCAGCGTTGTGAGGATCTTAAAGGTAGATCCCGGCGGATACTGTCCCTGCAGTGCACGGTTAAAAAGGGAACTGTTGCTGTCGTCATTAATCAGTGCATCCCAGTCCTGCTCGATCGTATTCGGATCAAAATCCGGTTTGGAAACCATCGCCAGTACCTTTCCGGTGGACGGCTCCAGCACCACGATCGCACCTTTGTTGTCACCAAGTGCATCATAACATACCTGCTGCAGCTGTGTGTTCAGTGTCAGCACAAGGCTGTCCCCCTGTACTTTGGTATCCAGCTTTTCTTTCCGGATCTGATCCAGGATGGAGGCATGACTGCTCAGCAGATCATAATTATGGACCGACTCGATACCGGACTTACCATTTGTTGCATAACCGACAATATGTGCAAACAGATTGCTGTACGGATAGCTTCTGCTCTCTGTCCCGTCTTCTGCAATGTCTGTCTGTGCCAGGACGTTGCCGTCCGCAGAATAAATATTGCCTCGGATGATCTGTTCCTGGTAAGCAGACTGTTTTGTATTGTACTGGTTATTATTAATATCATCCCGCAGCACCACATTAAAATAGATCAGATAACCTGCCATTGAGAGAAACAACGCTACCATCAGATAACTGACACGAACCAGCACCTTGTTCTTGATACGGCGGATGCGTTCTTCTTCCTCGTTATCATAGTCATCATAATCCTGATCCAGATAATCCTCATCCGGATCAGCCTGTGCATCTCTTCCTTTTCGCCTAGTACTGTCGGTAGTTTTGCGGCTCTTCATAATATTCTTCATCTTCAAATGAATCATCCTCGTCTTTTCTTAGTATATAGAGTCCCTGGATCACAGAGAACATGATCAGTGTACTGAGCATGGAACTTCCTCCGGAGCTGACAAACGGAAGCGTGACACCGGTCATCGGGATCATCTTCATGGAACCGCCGATCGTTAAAAATACCTGGATCGCATACGTGCAGGCAAGTCCAAGTGCCACATAACGGTAAAAATTCTTCGTCATTTTCATTGCGATATTAACAAACATGATAAAGCAGCTCATACAGATCAGAATCGTGCAAATGCAGAAAATACTTCCCATCTCTTCGGCGATCGCCGCAAACATAAAGTCCTGATCCACATAAGGGATCTCGGTCGGTGATCCCTGATACAGACCGGTACCGAACCAACCGCCGGCCGCGATCGCAAACAGTGCCTGTGCCACCTGATAACCGCTTCCTTCGTAAACACTGAATGGATCTTTCCAGATCTCCACGCGGACACGGACATGGGCAAACAGGAAATACGCTGCCACGGCTGCCACCACAAACGCTCCGAATCCAAGAGCCAGCCATTTCCAGTCACGCGTTGCCACATAAAGCATGATCAGATAGGTCATAAAATAGATCAGTGCACTTCCAAGATCTGTGGAGATCACAAGGATCAGCACATGGACAGCCGCCAGAATGGTAGTTTTGACAATCTGCGAAAATTCGGTCGATTTTGATAACATTCCGGCAATGCAGAATACATAAATAATCTTGACAAACTCCGATGGCTGCAGGGTAATGCCGGCAATCGTCAGTGACAGCTTTGCACCATTTGTCACTGTTGCCATGACCGCAACCGCTACCAGAAGTCCGATGCCAAGGATAGCATAGACCACAGCAAATTTCGTGATAAATTTCAGCTTGCTGATCAGCCACGGCACGATCAGAGCGATCACCGTTCCGATCACACAGATCTGAAACTGTTTGACCGACTGATCATAAGACAGTCTTGTAACCATAATAAAACCGATCGTGATCAGCATACACATGTTATTGATCGCAAGTTTGGAAGCTTTCGGATACAGATGCCTGAAAAAGATCAGTGTCGCTGCCAGATACAATGCCTGTTCCCCGTAAAAAAACAGGATCTGGGACTGGTTCATCTGAAGGTACAGTACCATAAAAGCCACAAAATGGAGACAGAACATCACCACATTCTGTCTGATAAAGAGGAATTCTCTCGCTTCCTCGCTCCGCTTAGCAAAGATCAGAATACTTTGCAGCGTATAGATCACCATCAAAGTGATCAGAACATATTTTGAAAATTCTATGATCAGTTTATCCACCGTTTCACCTACTCCACTCCTCGTTTGTAGTGTCCTCTTGTAAATTCATATCCCGGCTCTCCCAGTTCTTCTCCCCAAAGATATTCTTTCACAAATCGCTTTGCGACTGCCGCCGCTTCTTTGTTGCTTTCTGTCGTAAACGCCAGCCGTACAGATGCCGGGCTGCATTTTCGCACCTCTTCGCTCCATCCGTGCAGCGAAACCGGAACAGAATTGTAAATCACATTATAACAGTAACTGCAACAGTTTTTCACCGGAAATTCTTTTCCCTTGCGATCACGTACCTTAAAAAGATCCGGCGTTTTCTGACAGTGTCCGGCACTTTTTTTCAGACACTGTGTGCTTGTCATGACCGGAATCCTTCCGTAGACCAGCATTTCATCGCCATCGCAGTCACGCTCTTTCAATTCTTTGAACGTAAGCTCTGCAGGGCAGACAAAAAAACTGCAGCCCAGATTTCTTAAAAACGCTTTCGCTTCTTTATTATAAGCATAAACATTGTAATCTGCTGCCCAGGTTCCGTCATATCCGATCTGCTCCAGATATGCGATCTGCTCCGGATTTTTGACCATCATTCCGTCAAAACAGGTCATATACTGCTTCATCTGCTGATCCCACAGTTCCTGATCTTTTGTCCGGAACAGAGACGGAAAAATGTACCAGAGCTCCTTTTTCTTCCCCTGGCATCTCTGTGCCATCGACGGAATCTGTTCACACATCCGGAAATCCAGAAAGCATTTGCTGTCAAGATAAATCCTTTTGACGCCTTCTATTTGCAGCATTTCTTCAAACAGGTCTGCCCGTTCGATCGATACAGAAAGCTTTGCTTTCTCTTCTTGGTTCCCGTCATTGGCAGATTTTTCTGCTTCCACTTTTTCCATCTCCGGGCTGTTTTCTCCTGTTTTCCCGGATTTGTCAGATTTTCTCTGATAAGCCTGCAGCTGTTTTTCCTGTAATGCTTCCAGAGCCCCCCGTCGAAGTTCATTGAAACTCTGCATCGGAAGAAAACACTCCTCATCCATCATAACCTGAAGATGTTCAAACAGATACGGCGAATTTCCGGTACGCATCATCTGTTTTCTTACACGTTCCTCCGCAATCGGCTGTTTCTGTGCCGCCTGTACAATCGCTCCGCTCTGGGAGGCCGTGATCCTGCCTTCCGGCCCGTCATATGTCACCGTCAGTATAGCAGGTTTCCCTTTAAAAATCATTAACTTGCCCTTAATTTTTTCATAGAGGATCTTCCCGATATACTTCTCTTTCAGTCCTTCCATCAGTTTTGCATTGTACGTGCGATTCCAGATGCCTCCCTTCTGCAGTCTGCCCGCATCGCGGACTTTCATGGAAAAGATCCTGCCTTTTTTCACATCTTCCGCTACCGTTGCGGACTCCAGCATATCACCTTTTTGCAGATTTTCCAGTGCTTTAAAAGTAAGCTGTCCGCCTTTTCTCTGTTCCAGAAGCATGGCACCTTCTGTCCCGTAGTGATTCTGCCGCTTCATGGACATCATCGACACACCATGGTATCTCTGATAATATCCTGTGGAAAAACCGCCCCGGTTATACAGATCCATCAAATCCTGGATATCTTTTTTCTCCACATGATATCCTTCTTTTCCTTTTTTACGGTAAAGATCCACATATTTGCGGTACATGGCTGCCACACCTGCTGCATACTCCGTTCGCTTCATCCTGCCTTCGATCTTCAGAGAATCCACACCCGCTTCCAGAACCTCTGGCAAAATCTGCAAAGTACAGATGTCTTTCGGACTTAGCCAGAACTGCTCTTTTCCTTCATATACATAAGGAAGTCTGCACGGCTGTGCACAGCGTCCACGGTTCCCGCTGCGTCCTCCGATCATACTGCTCATCAGACACTGACCGGAATAACAGTAACAAAGTGCCCCGTGCACAAAACATTCGATTTCCAGAGAAGTATTCTGCCGGATCGCTGCGATCTCCTCCAGGCTGATCTCTCTTGCCGGAACAACTCTGGATGCTCCCAGTTTTTCCAATAAAGCTGCACTTTGCACGGAATGGACCGACATCTGTGTGCTGGCATGAAGATCCAGATTGGGAAATTCTCTTTTCAAAAAAGCAAATGCCCCGAAATCCTGCACGATCACGGCATCCAGACCCTGCTCATAAAACGGCACCAGCCAGTCTGCCAGTTGATAAATCTCCGACTGTTTCATTAGCGTATTGGTTGTCAGATATAATTTTTTATTGTGCAGATGACAGTAATCGATGCATTCTGACAACTCCTCATCAGACAGATTGTTTGCATACGCCCTCGCACCAAACATTCTGCCTCCTGTATAGACTGCATCTGCACCTGCATACAATGCAGCTTTTAATCCTTCGATCGAACCTGCCGGTGCCAGAACTTCTGTTTCCACAAAATCCCTCCTGTACTTTTCATGGCAAAAGCCACCTGTTTTCATGTAAACTTAAAAAGGTTGGCAGACGCAATGCCGAACTGCCTTTTCTCCGGCTCTTTGTGTCGTTCCAACCTCTGTCTGTATTACTTGCCCAACTCTGTCTCCAGTTTTACAATCTGCTTCTGGTACTCTGTTGTCTGTTCTTTTAAAGCTTCCAGCTCTTTTGCTGCATCTTCCAGCTTGATCTGAGTGGAGATCAGTTCATGTTTCAAATCGTACAGTTCCTGATCTTTCTGTGCCAACTCTTCTTCGACCATCTCCACCTGATTCTTGGCTTTAAAATAATCATCTGCAACATTCAACTCCAGCAGGATGCTTTTCAACTCCTGGGACAGTCTTGCGTAACCATCCAGTTTTTTTAATTCTGCCAGTTTGTTATTGATATATGTGGCAACCCGCTGCAGATACTCTTCACTCTCATATCCACTCAGGGTATAAATCTTCCCATCAATGAGTACTTCCGTTTTGTTTTTGGATGACATCCTGTGTACTTCCTCTCTTTCGGTAATTACTTGACGCATGATCTTTCCCTATTATAACCTCATATCGCAATTATTTACAAGAGAATATTACAAATCTTTTTCATTTCGTTTCTTCTTTTTCAATTCCAAGGTGCTGATACGTAAGATCTGTGACCACTCTTCCCCTCGGTGTACGCATGATAAACCCGTTTTTGATCAGAAACGGCTCATAAACTTCTTCGATCGTTCCGGCATCCTCACCGATCGCCGCTGCCAGAGTATCCAGCCCGACCGGACGGCCCATAAATTTCTCTGTCATCGTATAGAGGATCCGGCGGTCCGTCTGATCAAGTCCACAGGAATCCACCTCCAGAAGATCCAAGGCGAAGGATGCTACTTCTCCTGTGATCTTTCCATCGTAACGCACCTGTGCAAAATCGCGGACACGTTTCAAAAGACGGTTTGCAAGCCTTGGCGTTCCCCTGGAACGTTTGGCAAGCTCGGCGGCTCCCTGCGGATCGATCTCCACATTCAGTACATCCGCCGACCGCATGATGATCGTCTGCAGCTCTTTTTCTGTATAAAATTCCAGGTGATGTACCACTCCGAAACGATCCCGCAAAGGTGCCGTCAGAAGGCCTGCCCTTGTCGTTGCCCCGACCAGTGTAAATTTCGGCAGATCCAGGCGGATCGATCTGGCGGAAGCTCCTTTTCCGATCACAATGTCGATCGCATAGTCTTCCATGGCCGGATAGAGTACCTCCTCCACCTGACGGTTCAGACGGTGGATCTCATCTACGAAAAGCACATCGCCCTCCTGCAGATTATTAAGGATTGCCGCCATCTCCCCCGGTTTTTCGATCGCCGGTCCCGAGGTGATCTTGATATTTACCCCCATCTCATTGGCAATGATACCGGCAAGCGTCGTCTTTCCAAGTCCCGGAGGTCCATAGAAAAGGACATGATCCAGCGTATCGCCTCTCTGCTTCGCCGCTTCGATATAAACTTTTAAATTTTCTTTTGCTTTTTCCTGTCCAATATACTGTTCTAATGTCTGCGGTCGCAGATTTTTTTCAGAAGATACATCTTCCTCCAGAATATCCGTTGTGATAATTCGCTTTGCCATTTTTTTCCTCTTTTTATTTATTCTAAGATCTTAAAGTCAGAAGATGCCCTGCGATTTCAGACTTTTAACCCCGGCATCATTCCAATTTCAGATCAGATCATTCTTTTCAGTGCTGCTTTCAGTATTGCCTCGGTGTCCATATCATCTCCCGGCTCCACCTTCTGCACGGCACGCAGAGCATCCGCCGGACTGTAGCCGAGAGCTGTCAGGGCTTCCACTGCTTCTCCTCTTGCATCCGGAAGCGTCTCTTCTGCTTCCTGTTCATGCAGAAGCTTCTTCTCAAATGCATCCTCCAGATCCAACTTGTCTTTCAGTTCCAGGATCATTTTTTTCGCCGTCTTCACACCGATCCCCGGTGCTTTGGCGATGGTTTTTGCATCTTCCGACAAAACGGCAAATCTCAAATCATCTGCTGAAAATGCAGTCAGGATCCCAAGTGCCGCCTTCGGTCCGATCCCGCTGACACCAAGCAGCAGTGAAAAAACTTCCAGATCATCCTTGTGCTGAAATCCATAGAGCTGCATCGCATCCTCTTTTACGTGAAAATAAGTGTGAAGCCTCACCTGACTGCCCATTTTCGTCAGCTGCTCCGACTCTCTTCCCGATATATAAATACGATATCCGATTCCATGGACATCCAAAATCACACTTCCCGGAAGTGTCTCCACAAGTTCCCCTTTGATATACGCGATCATATTTTCCCCTCTGTTGTTCTGTTTTATATTCCAAACCGTTACGTGATTTTTTCCAGAACGGTTAGTCTCTGTCTTTTTTTCCATGTCTCATCTGATATATACAGATGATATCCCATCGCATTTCCAACCTGCCAGTCATAAAATGCCTTTTTTTCTTCCGCCAGTGCTTCCAGAATACTCATAATTGTTCCGCCATGGACGACGATCGCCGCAGAATATTTCTTTTGCTCCAAAAGTTCCGCCACAATCGTTTTAAAAGCTTCCACACAGCGTTTCCGGAAATGGCTCTGCTCTTCGCCCGCCGGAAACGGCAGTGTCCCGTTGCTGTCAAGCCATCTTTGATAATCCGCATCACCGGATAATTCCTGAAAATTTTTGTTTTCATATCTGCCGAAATCGCATTCCCGCAGATCTGAAACCACAGAAATAGACTGCTTTGGAAACAGGATCTTCGCACTTTCCCTGCACCGCAGCATCGGACTTACAAAAAGTGCCTCCACTGCCGGATACTTTTTCGCATCTGCCATCTGCATAAGACTTTGCTTTCCTTCTTCGCAGAGCGGTTCGTCCGTTGTCCCGATATATCGCCCTTCCAGATTTCCTTTTGTTTTTCCGTGTCGTATCAGATAAATATCCATATTATATCGTTCCCTTTTTCTGTTTGCTGTCCACTGCTCACAGTGATGCACACCATGCATCGCAATGCCCGGTTCTTCTGTGCACCTCTGCCATCCGCCAGGATGCTGCATCATTTGATTTTTGTTCCGATACCGCAGACTACACGATACACTGCATCTGCCCAAGAAGCAATCTCCGTGCAGACACGCCCGGTTGTCTCCCGGTAGTTCCGGTCAAACACATCCATCGGAACCACGCCGTATCCGAGTTCGTTGCTGATCAGGACAAGATCCGGATTCTTCATCCACAGCTGTTCTGCCAGATCCTGCACACTCATTTCCTGCTCCAACATTCTTCGGATATACTCATGGAAATGAAACAGCACTTTTGCATGGTAAATATCCGAAAAAGCACAGCTTGTGCCATCCGTAAAATCTTCTCTTTTCTCGTTCAGAAGTTTCTCTGCAAACGCCTTTTTCCCCTGAAACGTTCCTCCTACGATCAATATCATATATGATATCTCCATTTCTCATATGATTTTTATCTTTTGACATCCTTATCGCAAGATACACAGTCGACCTTGTATGACAAGCTCTTAACGTAAAACAATACGAAGTCCGATCACGCAGACTGCCATAAACAGTTCGCAGTTCTGAAGGAAGAATCCTGCCAGATCGCCGGTGATCCCGCCAAATTTTTCATAAGATAAATGGCGGTACCAGAAAAATACCAGCAATGCCCCGATCAGCTCTGCCGTTCCGTACAGTGGATCCAGATACAGCAAAAGTCCGGCACATACGATCAGATAACAGATCATCACGATCCGCACTCTGCTCTTTAATGCCATGTCTGAAAACGTCGCTGCAAGCCCTGTATTTTTCGCCATACGGAAAGATACCAGTGAAAGTCCGCTCAATGCCCTGGAAATGACAAAACCGATTGCCAGAAGTCCTATTGTATGGGCATCTGCCTCGGAATAAATCCCGAAATCCAGAACAAACCAGCAGATCCCTATGATAATCGCAAATGCTCCGGCATGCGAATCTTTCAAGATTTCAAGCTTTTCTTCTTTTGTTTTATAAGAACTGAGTGCATCTGCTGTATCCAGAAGACCATCCAAATGGATCCCTCCGGTGATCAAAACCGGGATCAGGATCAGAACTGCTGTAAAAAGCAGACTTCCAGAGAGCTTCGCTCCGACAAGCATATTCCACAGAAGCGTTGCCGCTCCGATCACAGCCCCGACTGCCGGAAAAAAGCAGATACAGTACTGCATACTTTCTTTTGTCCATTCCACCTGCGGCATTGGGATCTTCGAATACATCGAAAAAGCAACGCACAAACTTCTTCCTATATTTTTCATGCCATTCTCTTCTTTCCTGCTGCCAGAAACAGCAGCTGTGATATCAAAATTTTTTTACTTTATCCGAAGCGGGATACCGTAGACTACTTCATAGCAGACATCGGAAATTTCCGCCAGATATGCATTGATCCTTCCGAGCAGCCTCTGATAATTTTCCGTCTCTTTATCATAGACCATACCATCTGAAAAAATCTCATTCGTGACAACGCAGACATCTGCCGCCTGCTCTTTCAGATGTAAAATCCCATCACAGATTGCCTCATAAGCGTGTTCTTTTGCCCCTTCCGGCGAAAAAACTTCATTTGCCGCCAGATTGGACATACATTCCAGGAGCACCGCCGTGTCCTTTGGAATCCTGACATGGACAAGATCCGTCGGACATTCCAAGGTATCAAAATGCTTCTCTTTTCGCATTTTTCTGTGGCGTTTCACACGCTGTCTGCTCTCTTCATCAAAACAGACCATCGTCGCAATATAGAGCCTGTTTTTCTCCGGAAATTTCAGGATCTGTTCTTCCGCAAAGGCAGATTTCCCGCTGCCGCTGCCGCCTGTCACCGTAACAAACATCGCATCCCCCTCCTCAGACCAAGTGCTCATACTGCTCAATACTTGCCTCTTCAAAGGTACTCATGCTATTATAAACCACACAGGCAAGATCAAGGATTGGAAACAGTGTCAGGGCTCCGGTGCCCTCTCCAAGATGCATCTCACAGTCCAGCATGGCATCTAATCCCAGTTTCGATAGAATCATCTGTGCCGCCGGTTCTTTTGACAGATGAGAAGCAATCATATAATTTACGCAGTTCGGGCAGATCACATACGCTGCCAATGCTGCAGCTTCAGAAATGATCCCATCGATCACAACCGGAATCCCCTCTGCCGCACCGCCGAGGAACAGACCTGCCATCCCGGCAAGGTCAAATCCTCCGACTTTTGCAAGCACATCGATGCCGTCCGCCGGATCCGGCTGATTTACCTGGATTGCCTGATGGATCGCAGATATCTTCTTTGTCAGCCCGGAAGTAGAAAGCCCTGCACCTCTTCCTGTTACCGCCTCAACCGGAATCCCCAGAAAAACGGCTGCCAGAGCACTGCTGGTGGTGGTATTTCCAATCCCCATCTCTCCGGTTGCAAGGATCTGATAACCTTTTTCCTTTAATTCCCGAACAATGCGGATGCCAGTCTCGATCGCCTGCACTGCTTCCTGCCTGGTCATCGCCGGACCTTTTGCCATATTTTTCGTGCCATACGCCACTTTTTCATTTCGAAGAGAAGTGTCTCTTGCGATCCCGATATCGACCGGGAAGATATCCGCTCCGGTCGATCGGCACATAATGCTGGAAGTTGCCTTGCCAGACAGCATATTTTCTGAAACAATCGCTGTCACTTCCTGCCCGGACTGCGTGACTCCCTCTTCTACCACACCATTATCTGCACACATCACAACCAGTGCCTTTTTATCCAGATGAATCCTTTCATTTCCGGTCATCCCGGCGATTCGCACCAGAGCATCCTCCAGTTTGCCAAGACTGTGCAGCGGCTTTGCGATCGAATCCCAGTGCTGCCTGCACCGCTCCATCGCTTCCTGTGATGGTTTCTTGATTTTCTCTAATGTCTCTTCCAGAATCATGATCGTCCTCTATTCTTCTATTTCCTGTAAATTATTTTGCTTTGTTTCAAGTCGAACGCATGTGAGACTTGGTGCGTGATTCTGGTCAGCGAAAACTGACATATTCTTCTCAGAATCACTGCACATTCTACACTTCGTTCCGGTCGGCACAAAACGAGTGTCACCGATATCCAATTCATTATAACAGGAAAAAAACGGCTTCGCAACAAAAAACAGCAGTCAGTTCGAAAATATGTTCTCTTCGTCTGACCGCTGTCTTTTTTACAATAAAGATAATGCAAGGGAAAGTTCTTCGTTGTAACGCGTGGTATACGCCGGATATGTTTTTTTGCGGTATGCATACAGTTTCTGTAAAAACTGCTCGTCCGTCGTACTGTTTTTGATTCCGGCCGCTTTGACTGCTCCTGCTGCCGTCCACTGACCGTGCTGGATGGAATAGCTAAATACTGCTCCTTTTACAATATCCGGTCTTGCATCCATATTGATATTAAATTTGCTCTGCAGATATCCTGCCGTCACATCATAATATTCACGCTTTGCATAAGCATCCTGATAAGAAGCAAAGCCTTTCGGCGATTTGTTGTAGATCGTTCTCCATGCCGCATAGAATTTCGTATTTCCCTTCAGCAGTGATTTCTGACTGTCAGTGTATGCCGCATATTTTTTAAATTCTGCAAAAAATGTCGGATTGCTCTCATAACAATATTTCACAAATGGAAGCAGTGAATAGCGATAGTCAAACTGATATTTGCCACAGGCATTGCCATTGTCTCCACCAACCTGTGCATAGGCTGCCGTTCCTGACTCAAACGTCGTAAAAAACAACATCTTGTCTGTGATATTATCATCCCTGTCCTGAATGTTTGCTGTACACCTTCCATTCAGGTCAATGTTATAGACAACGCCGTCAATCGTGACTGCCTTGTTTTTCTGCATGACACCTTTGGCATTGAAATAATATGTAACACGGTCAACAGAAAGCAGACCAACTGCTGCAGCAGAACCATTGTCCGGATCCAGATAATATTTCTTTCCTTTCGAATCAAGCCAGCCGCTCTGCAAACCTCCGTCTTTTGCAAAATAATAACGTTTTCCGTCAATCACCTGCCATCCGGTCACACGGTAATATTTTTCACCGGTATAGTAGGTTTTACCGATCCAGTGAAACCAGCCCTGAAGACAGATTCCTGTATTTTTCTGAAAAAAGTAATACTGCTTGTTGATATATCTCCAGCCTGTCAGCATATAACCTTTCTTTTTTCTGAAATAATAGCGATATCCCTCGATCCTTCTCCAGCCGGTCGCTCTCGCACCATTTTTCTTCGGATCCAGATAATACTTCCGTTTTCCGAGCTGGATCCAGCCAAGCTGCTTTTCACCTTCCGGGGTATAGTAATAATATTTTTTGTTGATCTTATACCAGCCACCCTTGAAGTTCTGGATCCACTTTCCGTCCTCACCTACGAAATACTCTCCGATCCACTGATTTTTCACAAGGGAACCGTCCGAACCGGCATAATAATCGCCAACCCACTTGTTCCTGACTAATTTGCTGCCTCTGTATGCATACCAGACACCATCAACATCCTTCCAGACTGCCTTTCTTGCAGCCTCTGCCCTCTGCGGCATACAAAGCATCGCAAACATCACTGCGAATACAGCCAGTATGATTCTTCTTTTTCTCTTCATTATTTATCCTTTCCCCCACACTTGTCAAAACTGATCTGTAACTAAATATCAAACTATTTGTTACAAATCTGTTACATTTCATCGCCATTATAGACGAAATTCCTGTATTTGTCAAATGTATTCCCGAGAAAATACAACCTGTACCTGTGGGGAAAATAAAAATCATGAAAGAAACTTCTGCCTTACTTTCATTTTATATGTTTTTCAAGCCACCAGATCAAAATCCCGACATAAGGAATCTTCGGATCATCCATCGACTGAATCTTTTCTAACCTTCGTTTGCAATACAAAGATATATCACCATTTCCACATCTTTTTTTCACATCAAAAATCAGACTTTCCAGCACTTGTTTTCTGTTTTCCTGAAATGATGAATTTGCTCCATTCAAATTCAGTCTCTGATTCAAATCTTCATCAATCACCGGATCAGAGGACTGTATGATTCCGTTTGATTTGTATGTAATTCCACGCAGTGTACTTTCATCACAAGGATTTACTTTTATTGCATCGTTTCCTTTTCTGGCATCGCAGGTCAGTTTTTCTTCGCACCCGCATCCTCTATTTCCGGAACAGACTGCAAACATATTTTTATAGTCCAAACCTTGTCCAATATCCAGCTTATCATCTGGATTTCTCGGCAGCCAATGTTCTATCGTAACCGCAGGTACACCGCTTGGGAGATTTCTGCTTTCCGGAATTTTGGACATACAATATGCACAAAGATGCCCCTGTTCTCGCAGCAATTGATCTATTAGTTCCTCTCTTACTTCTTTATCCATCTGTTCATAAGATGCTCCATCCTGTTGACGATACCAGAGTAACTTTCCGGGTTCTCTGCCCTTTTTTATCCTGATCATGGCATTTTACCTCACATCTGTTCCAACTCAAGACGCACACGACACGCATTGATTTCCGGATCGTTATTTCCTATTTCTTTTTCCAATTGCCCAATAATCTCCTCTGCCATCTTCCATTCGCCGCTATCCAGTAATTCATAAAATTTTTCAAATAAAAATCGAATGATATCCGGTCTTGAAGAAACTCCCATCACTTCTCTTAAAATGGTATTTGCATCTTTACCATATGTTTCATCAGTTGCATTGATAACTTCATTATTTCTGAGAATCACAACAGATCCTTTTTTCACAGAATTAATCACTTCCGGTGCATGTGTACTGACGATAAACTGAACTTTAGGAAATATATCCATCAGATCTTTCAAAATTCGCTTCTGCCACTTTGGATGTAAATGCAGGTCCACTTCATCTATCAAAATGATCCCTTCTGTTTCCACTAATACTTTGTTCAGTAACTGTGGATTAAGAATAGCCATTCGATATGCAATATCTGCAATCAGACTTATCGTACACTTGTATCCATCACTCAGCTGAGAAACGGGCATCCTCACATGTTCTGTCCCATCAAAATAAAGAATATCTATTTCACCCGTATCCAGATTGAACTGTACTTTTACATCTGAATATCCTGTAACCGAAGCAAAGATCTGTTCCAGTGCCATTTTAACTGCAACAAATTCCGGAATTTTTTCTTGTCTCTGAAGCTGCTGATAAGTCATTTTTTCAAACCATTTCATCATCAGCTTATCATTTGCTGCACCGTCAAGGCTGTCTATATATCCATTGCTTCTGTTATTTTTTTCAAAAGTATCATTCTTTTTCTCACGATGCTGTGCCCAGAGCCGTCCTGTCCCATAATACGAAATAACAGGTAATTTCAGCTCTCGATCCCCGTTTCTCATTCTCTCCTGATACTCTTCTGCAATGGATGTAAGCTCCTTTGCAGATGCCAGCCCTCCTCTGCCTTTTGCAGATTTAAGACTTCGGCTCCACGTTATATCCTTTCCATCCATTTTACCTGATGCTGTAATCTCAACCGGAAATTGCGGCTGAACATCAATGGTACTTCCCAGATCATAATATTTATAATGAGCATCACTCTTCTTGATCCCATAATTTGTGAGTCCATCCATCGCTGCCGTCAAAGTACCCGCTGCAATTGTGGCAGCCTCCAGAATCGTTGATTTTCCTGCCCCATTATTTCCAACGACCACCGTAAGTCGGTTATTAAATTTTATTTCTATATCAGAAAAGCACCTGAAATTATGGAGAATCATTGATTCTAGAAACATATTTTTGTCCTCCTGTCCTTCTGCAATTTCAGCAAGGTGTATATAATATTATTTATCATATTATATTATGCTATATATTTTTCATTTTATGCTCATGATAACACAAAAATTGAGATTTGCACATAGAAAAACGCAACAAGCGTTTCACTGCTGAACAAACCATAATTTCACTTAGTGAACAAATCTTTTAAAAAACTTTCTATCTCTTCCGAACTGCTAAACATTTGTTCCGTCGATAAATTTTCACAGAAATCAAAAAAGGAAAAAAGCAATCCTGTTTCTTCCAGCATAAGATGAAGCTGCATCTGTTTTTCCGGAACAATAAATTTCAAAATACCATATTCTCTGCTGACGCACAGGTAGATTTCTGCATCAAAATTTCCCACCGTCTTCTTTAAAATACGGATATTTATTCCATTGTCCGAAAAAATCAAATCTTTTATTAACTGGATACGGTCATCCATTTCAAGTGGATCATACAATTCCGGCGGCCATTCACTGATTATTCCGGTTTTCAGAAAACGCTTTATCCCTTCCAGTGACGTAACATACTGAATATCTGAGCGTTTAATTTCTTCACCATAAGTGCAAAGCGTCTGGATTAGCTTTTCCCTTCCCGGAAGCTCTTTTTTCAGATATTTTTCATAAATTTGCTCTGTCAGCACCGGAGTCAGGCATGGTGTCATCTGAAAGCTCTGTACCTGATCTTTATTTTTCAAAATTTTACCGGTAACTTCAAACTGTTCATCAAGATCTGTAATACGTCGAATCATCGGTTTCGACTCTTCGATACATTCTTCAAAAATCTCCTCAAAAATCCTCAATATTTCCGGTTTTGCCGTTATATATCCTTTTTGCATATCAGCTGTTAAAACACAGGCATACTTCGATGACAAAACCATATACGGAAAAAGACCAAATTTTTTCTCCTGCACCGGAATCTTACTGTAATAATACCAGGTATTATAATCATAATTATAATTGTAGAGTGGCAGCACACACCGCAGGCAATCCAGATTATAATTCTTTTTCCTATATACGTTTTCCGGATTGCTGCTCAGACATACAATATGGTCAATACGAGTATTGCAGGCATAGTTTCCATGCACGGACAGGATACTGCTCAGGGAATTACTTTCCGGCTGGATCATAAGCCGCAAATGTCCGTCTTTGTTCCGACTTTCTTCTCCAATCAGCCGAAACAAAGCAGCATCTATTTCATATCCTCCCCGAAGAGGAATACTCTCATTGTTGAGTATGCAGAATTTTGCCGGTTCTCCCTCCGTCAGAGCAGTTATATTAACATTACTACTGAGAATTGGCTCAGTAAAAAATTTCTGGACTTCCTTGCGTCTGTAATAATTATCGGATCCCTGTGCAGATATTTCATACGCTTCCCAGAGTTTTTCTTCCTCTGATGGAAGCAAGTGCATATATTTTGCTGCCTTCTCCACAATCTCTCTTCCCGGAAGATTTCTCTGACCTTTGAGAATTTTGTACATATTCGCCCGGTCATAACCACAATACCTGGCAAAGGGCTGTATTTTTACACCTTTTTCTTTTACGAATGCTGACAGCAGCTTTGCGAATTCATTCATGTTCTCATCCTTATCGTTTGTTTTAATCTTGAAACTATAGTATAACTTTTTCTTATGCAAACTGCAACACCTGAAAAGAAAAAAAGCAAGAGCGAATGATTTCCCATCCGCTCTTGTTACAACTCACACTACACCCTATTTCTGGTCTTTCATAAAAACTCCTTTGTTTTTATAAATCTTATTTCTTTTTTATTTTATAAGTTTTCTTTTCCTTCATCAAGATGTGTCAGACGCTGTGGTCTGATTTTCTTTGATTTTCGAACACTTTCTGATTTTGTGCAGAAAAAAATGCAGCCTATGTTGTACATAAGCTGCATTTTACAGTTGAATATGATGTCGAGGTCAAAAGCCCCCGACTTTGATGCCTACGGATTGTTTCGTGCTATGCACTCCCACAATCCTGACATCATATGATAATACAGATCATCCTTCCGCTCGATTCATTGACAATCTTTTTCATGGTATCCTGCAATTTACCCTGGCTTTCTTCGCCGATCATGGCAAGTTTGGTGCGGATGCCGTCTTCTACCAGCTGGCTAACGGATTTTCCGAAAATATTGGTATCCCAGATGCCATTTTCTCCTTTTGCGTTTTCTTCGATATAAGCAATCAGGTCTTTTGCCTGCTGTTCGCTGCCGACGATCGGTGCGATCTCGGTTTCGATATCTGCCCGGATTAGATGAACAGACGGACTGCTGGCTTTTATTTTGACACCGTAGCGATTTCCCTGTTTAGTAAGGGCGGGTGCTTCGAGTCGGATCTCTTCTTTTTGCGGTGTGATCACACCGTAGCCTGTGCCATGTACCGCATTTAATGCCTCCTGCACACTCTCATATTCTCTGCGTTTCTCAGATAATTCCCGGATCATGGAGATCAGTTGATATTCTCCGTCGATCTGCACGCCTGCCATCTCGCTGAGCATCTGATAATAATATTTTTCCGGCACCTCGAGACGCACCTGTACGCTGCCGTCAGAGAGGGAAATCTGTTCCAGTTTGCTTTTATCGATGTATTCGCAGGATGGTGCCAGTGACTCTGCCGTCACATCCCGCAGACTGCCGACGTTTGCAAAAATCTCACGAATCGACTCCAGGATTGCCTTTTTTACCGGATGTTCCACATCCAGTGTCTCAATCCATCGCGGCACAAAAAATTCTATACGGGTCAGCGGAAATGCATAGAGAAGCTCCGTCAGGATCCTGCGGATGTCTTCTTCTTTCATCTGCTCACAGTTGACCGGGATCACAGCAGTTTCATACGTTTTTGACAATTCTTCTGCCAGTGCTTTCGTCTCCTGCGAATACGGTTTCTGAGAATTTAAAACGATCACAAACGGCTTGCCTGTTTTTTTCAGCTCCAGAACCGTCTTTTCCTCGGCACTTTTATAAGCTTCCCTCGGAAAATTTCCAATCGTTCCGTCGGTTGTCACCAGAATCCCGACGGTTGAGTGGTCACGGATCACTTTTCCGGTTCCGATCTCCGCAGCCTGTGGAAACGGGATCGCCTCTTTTAGCCACGGCGTTTTTACCATCCGCACCTGATTGTTTTCATCGAGTCCAAAGGCTCCGTCGATCACAAATCCCACGCAGTCGATCAGACGGATTTTTGCTGTAATCCCTTCATCCAGTTCTACTTCTGCTGCTTTCGCCGGAACGAATTTCGGTTCTACGGTCGTGATCGTCTTTCCGCCGCCACTCACCGGGAGTTCATCTTTTGATACCTGACTGTTTTCTTTTTTCATATGCGGCAGAACAAGCTGCTCCATAAAGCGACGGACAAACGTGGATTTTCCTGTTCGCACCGGGCCGACCACGCCTATGTAGATCTCGCCCTTCGTCCGTGCCTGTATATCCTGATACAGATGAAACGTATCCATAATTTAACCCCCTCACTATACTGATACAGCATATGTGAGGGGGTCTCGCTTTTAGAACGGATTATGTAACAGCTCGTGTGCTTTTCCTTTGAAATCTTCTCCGTTGTAGAAAACATCCATCAGCGGATTTTCGGTACATTTCTTGATCGCCATATTTCCGTCTGCACGGTACAGGCCTTTTGCTCTTGCTTCTTTATGTCTCGGACCTGCCGGGATTGGCTGACCGCCACCCATGATACAGCCGCGTCTGCACGCCATGATCTCAATCAGATGATATTGTTTCTCACCGCTTTGTACCTGTTCCATGACTTTTCTGGCATTGGCAAGTCCGCTGGCTACGCAGATATTCAGTTCTTTGCCTTCACAAGTGATGGAAAATTCTTTGATGCCTTCTTCGCCTCGCATACCGGCTTCTGCGATGGAATCCATCACGGCATTTCCATGTCCCGGAACGAGTCTGCGGATCACGGCCTCAGTTACACCTCCGGTCACACCGAAGATCACACCGGCACCGGATGCAATACCAAACGGCATATCGCAGGATTCTACTTCGATCTTATCGAGTGCAATACCGGCAGTACGGATCATCCTGGTAAGCTCCGTTGTGGTGATGACAATATCCGTATCCTTCTCACCTTTGGTATAACTGTTTGGACGTTCTGCCTCCATCTTCTTTGCCGTACACGGCATAATGGATACAACAACAGTCTTTTTGCCTTCTGCATGCTCCGGATTGCGGTAATATTCTTTAATGACCGCGGAGAACATCTGCTGCGGAGAACGGCAGGTGGAAATGTTTTCTTTATAATCCGTGAACTGATCCTGCACAAATTTGACCCAAGCCGGACAGCAGGAGGTGAGCAACGGCAGGTTTTCCCCTTTTTCCAGGCGTTTCAGGAATTCTGCAGATTCTTCCATGATCGTCAGATCCGCTGAATAACTGGTGTCAAAGACTTCATCAAATCCCATGCGGTGCAGAGCTGCCACAATCTTGCCCATCGCATTTTCACCTTTCGGAAGTCCAAATGCATCACCGGCTGCCACACGCACTGCCGGGGCGATCTGAGCCACGACTCTGGTATCTTTGTCTGCCAGTGCCTTCCATACTTCTCCAATGTTAGTACGGATCGTGATCGCACCGGTCGGGCAGAATACACGGCACTGTCCGCAGTTTACACAGTCTGTCTCTGCGATCTGCCGGTCAAATGCCGGCATGACCATCGCATCGGTTCCGCGGTAAGCAAAATCGATCGCACCGATCCCCTGGATCTCGTCACAGACACGCACGCAGTTTCCGCAAAGGATGCATTTATTCGGATCACGCACGATCGCAGGAGAAGAAAAGTCAAGCGGTCTTTCTTCTCTTGTATTCTGGAAACGTACTTTTTTCACGCCGAGGCGGTGTGCCAGTTCCTGAAGTACACACTCGCCGCTCTTGATACAGGTCGTACAGTCTCTGCAATGTGCAGCCAGCAAAAGCTCTACGATCAGCTTGCGGTATTTTCTTACTTTTTCTGAGTTTGTATAGATCACCATGCCATCTCTCGGCTCTTCGGAACAGGACGCAAATGTCCTTCCTCTGTCGTCTTCTACCGTACAGAGTCTGCACGCACCAAAAGTAGAAAGTTCTGAATGGTAACACAGTGTCGGTACGTCAATGCCTGCTTTTCTTATGACCGTCAGAATATTTTTTTCATCGGTAAATTCTACTTTTCTACCGTCAATTATCATAAATCCCATAATCTGCCCTCCTACTCTTCTATGTAAATGGCATTAAATGCACAATTTTCTTTACATGCACCACACTTGATACAGATATTCGGGTCAATATGGAACGGATGTTTTACTTTTCCGCTGATCGCACCAACCGGACAGTTCTTCGCACACTTGCTGCAGCCCTTACAGAACTCCGGATTGATCACATATTTACGCATAGCCTGACAGACTTTTGCGGCACATTTATGCTCGTTGATATGTTCCAGATATTCGTTTCGGAATAATTTAAGAGTACTGATGACCGGAAGCGGTGCACTCTTTCCGAGTCCGCAAAGTGCCATGCTGCGGATCATTGCCGCAAGCTCCTCCAGACGGTCGAGATCTTCCTCTTCGCCTCTGCCTTCTACGATCTTTTCCAGGATCTCCAGCATACGCTTCGTACCTTCCCGGCACGGAACACATTTTCCGCAGGATTCTCTCTGCGTAAAACTCATAAAAAACCGGGCAACTTCTACCATACAGGTGTGCTGATCCATGACAACCATTCCGCCAGATCCTACGATTGCATCAAATTTCTTTACGGAGTCAAAATCAAGCGGTTCATCCAGATGCTTCTCCGTCAGACAGCCGCCCGACGGTCCGCCGATCTGTACGGCTTTAAACTGAGATCCTTCCTTAAGTCCGCCGCCGATATCATAAATAATTTCCCGCAGTGTACTTCCCATCGGCACTTCAATCAGACCGGTATTTTCAATCGCACCGGTCAGGGAGAATGTTTTGGTTCCAGGGCTTCCGGCTGTTCCGATCGAACGATACCAGTCGGCTCCCTGCAGAATGATCTTCGGTACGTTGGCAAACGTTTCTACGTTGTTGAGGACGGTCGGTTTCTCCCACAGTCCTTTTTCTACCGTTCTTGGCGGTTTGACACGCGGCATACCTCGTTTTCCTTCGATGGATGCCGTCAGTGCACTTCCCTCTCCACATACAAATGCACCTGCTCCGCGGTTGATATGCATATGGAAACAGAAATCCGTTCCTAAAATGTTGTCACCTAACAGATTCCGGTTTTCCATCTCTGCGATCGCATGGCGGAGTCTGGAAACGGACATCGGATATTCTGCACGCACATAGATATAACCATTGGCAGCCCCGACTGCATATCCGGCAATCATCATGCCTTCCAGCAGTTTGTACGGATCACCTTCCATAACGGAACCATCCATAAAAGCACCCGGATCACCTTCATCACCATTACATACGACATAACGTACTTTTTCTTTCTGGTGTGCCACCTGTTTCCATTTGCGTCCGGTCGGAAAACCGCCGCCGCCTCTTCCCCGCAGCCCGGATTTATCGATCTCTTCGATCACTTCTTCACTTGTCATCTCAAACATCGCTTTTTCCAGGGCAGAGAAACCGCCGGATGCCATGTACTCGTCAATGGATTCTGCATCAAAACGTCCGCAGTTCTCCAGAACGATCCTGGTCTGTTTTGCGATAAACGGAATCTCTTTCGGATGACGGTAAACTTTTTTCTCTTTACGGTATAATAAACGCTCCACTACCTCATCACCGAGCACAGCACGTTCAAACAATTCCTGGCAGTCGTCCAGTTGAACTTTTACATACTGAACGGTCTCATCGTTTTTCGTGATACGCACAAGTGGGCCAAGTTCACAGAAGCCCTGACATCCGGTCTTTTTCAGCCCAATGTGTGTGTCTTCATCGTGCGGTGCAAAGATTACGCTCACGCCCGGTGTTATATTTGCAAGTTTTAAAAAGCGATTGTATATTTTTTCAGAACCGGTTGCGATACAGCCGGTGCCGGAACAGACCAGAATACGACAGGCTGCCGTCTCCATATCTGCTTTTGCCTTCTGGCGACATTCTTTTAACTCGTCTCTGTTATGGATCATCAGCACTCACCTCGCAATTCTGTAATCAATCCCACTACTTTCTCCGGTGTCATATTCGGGTGGACTTCATCGTTCACCGTACAGGTCGGTGCCAGTCCGCACGCACCGAGACAGGATACGGTCTCTACCGTAAAAAGCATATCATCCGTTGTATGCTTCTTATCGGAAAGTCCCAGTTCTTTCATAAATGCATCGAGGATTGCCGCTGATTTTCTTACATGACAGGCTGTTCCGTCGCAGACCTTGATCACATATTTTCCCTTCTGTTCAAAAGAGAAATTCTCGTAAAAAGTCGCAACACTGTAAGCCTTTGCCTCTTTTACTCCAATCTCTTTTGCAATGTACGTCAGCAATTCTCCCGGCAGATAACGATATACCCCCTGGATATCCTGCATCACAGGAATCAGGGATGATGGTTTCTTACCATAAAAAGCAATGATCTCGTCCGCTTTCTGGTAATATGACTGATCCAGCATAAATCATACCTCCTACTCTCTTGTATTTATTGACAAATTTTGTGTGTTAATTATATCTTATTTATTTATTATATACAATGCCTTTTCCATTAATTAAAAATTTAACAAACAAAATACTTTTCCATAGTTATGTCAGATAACTGCGATATTTGTGTTAAATTTTTCACATACAATATGGATGTTCCGTTTTTTGAGCATGGACTTGCCTTGATAATATTTTATCAATATGTTATAGTGCTTTGAGAAGGAAGTATGCATGCCACCATAAATCCGTAATTGACATAAAGGAGTTTTCAAGACATGAGAGGTATTGAAACACAAGTAAGAAAAATCCGCCGTCAGATTTTTGCTGAGGTTTCCAGAATCGGCTTTGAATCCGATGACGAATCACTGATCCACGATATTGAAGCAATTCCCTATAAAATCGTAACGGAAGATGGTCCGCAGTACCGTGACAGTATTTACCGTGCCCGTGCGATTGCCACGGAACGTGTCCGCCTTGCCATGGGAATGTGTCTGCGTCCGACAAACAAACCGGTCCACCTGACTGATGGCATCGAGGCCAGCAATATTTCCGAAAAATATTATGAGCCGCCTCTGATGCAGGTTGTCCCTTCCGCCTGTGCTTCCTGCGAGGATAATAAATATGAAGTAAGCGATATGTGCAAAGGCTGCCTTGCCCACCCGTGTGCGGAAGTCTGCCCGAAACATGCCATTTCCATGGTAAACGGACATTCTTATATTGATCAGGAAAAATGTGTGCACTGCGGAAAATGTAAATCGGTCTGCCCGTATGATGCCATTTCCAAAAAGGAACGTCCATGTTCCCGTGCCTGCGGCGTAAAAGCAATCGGAAGTGATGAATTCGGCCGGGCAAAGATTGACAACGAAAAATGTGTATCCTGCGGTATGTGTATGGTCAGCTGTCCTTTTGGAGCGATCAGTGACAAGTCTCAGATTTATCAGCTTGCACGTTCCTTAAAAGAAGGCAATGAAATCATCGCAGAAATTGCTCCTGCGTTTGTTGGTCAGTTTGGCAGCATGGAGCCAAAAGATGTCCACGCAGCCCTAGAAACTCTGGGATTTTCCGAAGTTTATGAGGTAGCTCTCGGTGCCGATATTGGAGCCGTCTCAGAAGCCAGACATTATGCCGAAAAAGTAGCAACCGGAGAACTTCCGTTTCTTCTGACTTCCTGCTGCCCTTCCTGGTCCATGCTTGCGAAAAAATATTTTCCGACTATGATCGACAATATTTCTCAGGAGCTGACACCGATGGTTGCGACTGCGAGAAGTATCAAACAGGAACATCCGAATGCCAAAGTTGTATTTATCGGTCCGTGTGCTGCGAAAAAACTGGAAGCCAGCCGTCGTTCGGTGCGAAGTGATGTCGATTTTGTTATCACTTTTGAGGAACTGGTCGGTATGTTCGATGCAAAGGGAATTGATATGGGTGAGAAAGAAAATGCCCATTCCATGCACGATGCCACTGCTGCCGGACGTGGTTATGCCGTAGCAGGCGGTGTTGCCGGTGCGATCGAGGAATGTCTGAAGGCTTATTACCCGGATGTCACACCAAAAATTATCCATGCTGAAGGACTTGCAGAATGTAAAAAGACACTGGCTCTTGCCAAAGCCGGAAAAATAAACGGATGTCTGATTGAAGGAATGGGATGTCCTGGCGGCTGTATTGCCGGTGCCGGAACCAACCTTCCTCTGAACAAAGCTGCTGCAAAAGTGAAATGGTTTAAATCCGTTTCCAGCAAACAGCTCCCTCCAAAAGAACTGGCAGAAATTGAATTAAAGTAAATTCAAGTCGAACGAATGTGAGAATTGGCACACGATTCTGGTCAGCTTTGCTGACATTTACCTGACAGAATCGCTGTGCATCCCCGCGGAGCGTTTATCTTAGTCGGAGTTTAATCTCCGACTGAGATAATAAGAACCGGTTTCCTATTGCGGAGTTAGGAAACCGGTTCTTTTATCTTATGGCAGGTGCGGATTCCTGCCACAGAAGGAGGTATGCTGTGAATTACCCCCAATATGTTCAGGATTGCTCGAGATGGATTCAATCGCTATTTTTTCATAAAATAATAAACATCTGCTTACCCTTAGCAGACATCATACGAAACCAGAACGTCTCTGACTTCGGATTGGATGTTTTAGCTCTACACGGAAGCTCATCTCATGTATCAAGCAGGTTTCCTGACTCGCCTATCTTCACGCTGTCTTACCTTCTCACAAAAATGGGTATGCAATGGTTTTTCAAGACAGTGCTCCTTGCTTACAGTGGCCGGACCGTTCAGGTTTTGCACCTGATTCCCTTTCACCCGATTCTCATCGGCACTTGCTACAGCAATATGTAATTCACGTTATCATTATAGCCTCTTTGTTATCTTTTTGTCAAGACTCATTTTTGTTTATTATTTTTCTCATTGCTTTATACTTTTGTCACAGGAAGTCCATAATTTTCTGTTATATTGTATTTATATGATGCCAGGGTCAAAAGCCTGAAACCACAATGTGCTTGCACAGGAATGGTTTTATGGCTTAATGACCCGCCCAATATGAGCATAAAATGGAGCATCAGCTTCACGATATGCGAATGTTGGATAGAATTGTGGGAGTACGAAGTACGTAACAATTCGTATAGCATCTTTTGACCTTAACATCTTTATATTTTGGGATTTTATCAAATTCTGCCATGAAATGATTTTAACATCGCAACTGTGAAGTAAACAAACAGTTACGAAATTTTTGATATTTTAAAGGAGTTTTCCATGACTGACACTGAATATTATGATCTGATCCGTCCATACGATGATGCAATGAAACTGCTTCTGACCAGGCTGGAGATCTTAAACCACAATATTTACAAGGCTTCTGCTGAAAATCCGATACATACGATGCAGTACCGCATCAAGAGCAAGCAGAGCATCGAAGAAAAACTGATCCGCAAGGGGGAAGAACCGACTCTTGAAAATGCAAAGGATCTTCTGCAGGACATCGCCGGCATCCGCATTGTCTGTTATTTCGTCGGTGATATTAAAAATCTGATCGATATGCTGAAAAAACAGTCTGATCTGATCTTTATCCGGGAACGTGACTATATCACCAATCCCAAACCGAATGGCTATCGAAGTCATCATATCATTCTCGGCGTAAATGTTTTCTGTCTGGATGCCAGTGAATATTATCCGGTCGAGATCCAGCTCCGCACGATTTCCATGGATTTCTGGGCTGCCATGGAGCATCGTATTTCTTATAAAAAAGAATACGACAACCGAGAGCAGCGTGTTGCGGAACTGTTAAGCTATGCAGATACACTCGTCGATATGGAAAAAGAATTTGAGAAATATAACGAAAATGCCACACTTTCCTGAATTTATCAGCAGATCGGAGTTTTTCCATTCAAGAATGTTTCTGATGTACGTCGTATGCTGCATTTCCTCCGTTTCTATAACAAAAAACAGACAGCGAAATCGAACCCGAAATCACTGTCTGTTTTTTCATTTTTACATCTCAGCGAAGCGGACAAGAATCGCATAATAAATCTTATCTACATTCGCCTTTATTTTTTAATCAAGAATGATCAGTGCCATAAATACCAGATCGATATCTCCGGTATTGGTCAGTGCATGACCGTGGTTATCCGGTGTGTAAGTCACATCTCCTGCCTTAACCGGGCGTACGGTTCCATTATCATCATAATCACCCTGACCTGCTAAGATGAAATAAGTTTCGCTCTCATTGTGATGTTCATGATAGCCAAGAGAACATCCCGGTTCAATCGTTACTTTTGCATATAATCTGCATTTTCCGTTGAGTTCTTTTTCACCGAGGATACGGTCAATGATTACGTGTCCTTTTCCACCACACATTTTTTCAACTACTTCTCTCTTTGTTGTCATCATTACGCCAACTCCTTTTAAAAATGATAAAATTGATTTTATAATAACGATTCAGACATACACTTATAACCGAACCATTATCTTCTGCTGGCACCTGACCAACAACCCGATCGGTTAAAAGAATTTTGCAATCTCTTCTACTGATTTTCTTGTCGGTCTGTCCGGATCTGCATCGCTGTATCCCACACTGATCACACTGACAATGGACTCTTCTTTTGGGATGTCAAATGCTTCACGCAATTTATCTGCATCACGCAGTCCCATAACCAGCGTAGATAAGCCCTGATCTGCCGCCTCCAGCAGAAGATTCATATCGTGCAGACCGCAGTCGTAATAGCCCCAGCCGTTTCCAAGCTCGTTATCTGCAGTGCCGTCTTTCTGAAAACCGGCACGGTTTAAAATAACGGCAGATATCAGGAAAACCGGAGCATTCTGCGTTTTTTTGCGATTGCCTTCAGCCAGGGCATCCAGTACTGCCTGTCTTTTTTCTTCGGAAACCGCCACATAATAACGGATCTCCTGAGCATTTTTCCAGGTCGGTGCAAGGATTGCTGCCTCGATCATAGCTTTTACTTTTTCTTCTTCTACCGGAGTCGTCAGATACTGACGGATACTTTTTCGTTTCTGCATGACTTCCCGAAGTTCCATTTGTCTTACCTCCTTGCAGCTGCTTTCTCTGCTGCATCCACTACATGTCCGATCAGGACAGATGTGGTAACACTTCCGACACCGCCCGGTACCGGTGTGATCGCATCTACGATCGGCTCTACTTTATCGTAAGCTACGTCACCGCAAAGTTTGCCTTCTGCATTGACATTGATGCCGACATCGATGATCACCTGTCCGGCTCTTACATAGCTGTCATCTACCACGCCTGCACGACCTGCTGCAACGATCACGATATCTGCCTCTTTTACAACTGACGGCATATCAACGGTTCTGGTATGGCATACGGTAACGGTTGCATTTTTTTTGATCAGCATCATAGCTGCCGGCTTCCCTACTACCAGAGAACGGCCTACTACAACTGCTTTTTTACCTGTGCAGTCGATTCCGTAATGATCCAGGATCTCCATGCAGGCCTGCGGTGTACAAGGAGGATATCCCAGATCTTTGCCTGTAAACACACCAGCCATGGAACCGTTGGTCATACAGTCAACGTCTTTTGCCGGATCTAATGCCTGTTCGATCTCGTCCTGATTTAAATGTTTTGGAAGCGGACGGAATAACAGAACACCATGAATACTGTCATCTTTGTTTACTTCATCGATCACTGCCAGAACCTGCTCCTGTGTCGCATCTGCCGGCAGCAGATATTTTTTATATTCCACACCCAGTTTTTCACAGCGTTTTGTTGCTCCTCTTTCATAAGAAAGGTCGCTTTCATTTTCGCCTACACGTACAATTCCAAGTGTCGGTGTAACACCGTTTGCTTTTAATGCTTCTGCTTTTGCGATAATACGCTCGTTTAAAGCTGCAACAACTTCTTTTCCTAATAACTGTTTTGCCATAATGCTTATCCTCCGCCTATTTCAGTCTTCCAAGAACACTTGCAAAGATCTCATCTGCCATCGGCGGGTATTTTGCCAGCATAGCATCTGCTTTTGCGTTCAGTTCTTCTGCATATTCTCTGTTTTTCATGGATTTTGTGTTGATATACACATTCAGGGAAGCTCCTTCCAGTGCTGCTTTACAGAATGCGGCACCTACACCCGCATCACTGATCGCAAGGGCTGAACCTTTTGCTGCAAATTCTTTGATCAGTTCAATCGCTTCACAGCATTTCTCCATGATCTCCATCGGTACGGAGCAGGCATCTTTCAGCACAATCTCCATAACGCGTGCTTTCTCCGCCTTCTCTTCTTCTGTCTCTCTTGGCATGCCATACGCCTTGGAGAGCGGCTCAAATACTTCCGCATCTTTCTCTACCAGAGTCAGCAGTTCTTTCTGAAGAACATCGCATTTTGCTTTTAACTCCTGCATTTCTTCTTCTACATCCGCATATTTTTTCTTTCCGACTGTCAGGCTTCCGACCATATTTCCAAGAGCTGTGCCGATTGCACCAACCAGTGCAGATGCACCGCCACCGCCCGGAACCGGTGCTTTGGAAGCCAGAACTTCTACAAATTCATTACATGGTACCGTTGAAAATCCCATTGTAAAATCCTCCTTCATTTTCTTTAATGTCCCGATCGCAATATCCCCGACAACTGCCAGGTCTTCTGCTTCAAAGGACAGCGGGAAATTGTCTGAAAACAGAATTTGGGAGGATGGTGGAAATTCCTCATCTCCTGCCCACAGCAAAAACTGTACGCGATGCCCGTTGATAAATTCAAACTCGTATCCGGCATCACCGTGTCCGCAATTTACTGCCCCCAGTGCTTCCATTTTGTTTTTAAATTCCTGCAATTTATTTCCATAAGAAAAAGCAAGCCGCATCATACATCTTCCGTTAAACTGACGGTAATAAACTTCTCCATGCGGCACTTCCCGATAAGTCAGAAACTTTCCGGTGCCTTCTGAGTACACACCCCTTGTTAAAAATCGGATTGCCATGATCTTTGGCGGAACGCCATCCTCCATGGCTCCATATCCTTCATCAAATGGATTTGCCTTTCGGATGGTACATTCCGGCCATTTTACAAGAAATGCTTTCTGCATCATTCGCACTTCAAATTCCTGTGTCTCTTCATGCCAGGGTACTCCCACCCTGGCTGCGGCCTCTTTTGGATCGATTGCTGCAAATTCCTCCAGATAATGTTCAAAAGGAATTCTTTCTTTATTATCTTTTTCGTATCTTACCTGCATAAAATTCTCCTTTTGATGCCGCATTTATCTTCCGTCTCACATACGTTCGACTTGAATTTTACCGATTCGGAAACAGGGATGCATCTGTATGCGGCAGGAAACATGCCCCTACAAATTCATCCATATACTGCGGAATCGTACTGAGTTCAATATATGTCATATTAGCGGCAAGTTCATATACTTTTCGCTCGGATTCGGTAGAACAGAGCATCGCATACGCACCTGCCAGTGATGTATTTCCTACATAATGATACATTTCAACCGGAATATCCGGGAACATTCCGATATTGATCGCATTTGCCATGTTGATACCGCTTCCGATACCACCTGCAACATAGACATTCTCGATCATAGAAATATCAAAGTCACAGTAAGAAAGCATGGTGCGGATTGCAGAGAAAATAGCTCCTTTCGCACGGATAAAGCTGTCGATATCCACTTCTGTGATTTCTACATCTTTGCTCGATCCTGCTTCTTCGCCTTCAAATGCCAGCACATAGCTGCCCATTCCGTCTGCATCGCGTTTCACGCGGCGGCCTTCTCTGACAAATTTTCCTTTTGGATTGATGATCTTGCAGCGGAACAGCTCACTGATAATATCAATGATACCGGAACCGCAGATACCAACCGGTTTTGTGCCTTCATTGCCAACAATCGTCAGCTTCGGCTCCATCGTTTCTGCATCTATCGTACATGCCTCGATCGCACCGTCGGTCGCTCGCATACCGCAGCTGATATCTCCGCCCTCAAAGGCTGGTCCTGCAGAACATGCACAGCTGAACATAAAGTCTGAATTGCCAAATACAATCTCACCGTTGGTACCAAGGTCGATAAACAGAGAGAATGGCTCCTGATTCCACAGCATCGTTACAAATGCTCCGGCTGTGATATCTCCGCCGACATAACTGCCGATATTCGGTGCAAGAATGATATGTGCATCCGGATTTACTTTGATACCAATATCTCCTGCAAAAATCGAATTGGTCTTAAAGAAGGTCGGAATGTACGGTTCCATGCGAACCGGATCCGCATTAACTCCAATCAGAAGATGGTTCATCGTGGTGTTCGCTGCAACCGACATACGGTAAATGTTCATCGGGTTGATCTTTGCCTGACGGCACATCGTCTGTACCAATGGATTGATTGTCTCTTCAATGATCGCTTTCTGAAGTTTGTCCTGACCGCCCGGTTTGCGGGATTCGATGATACGGTTGATAACATCCGCACCGTAGCGAATCTGACCGTTACCGCTTGATCCTTTTGCAAGGATCTTTCCATCTGTCATATCTATGATGATCGCAGATACGGTTGTGGTACCAATATCGATTGCAAGTCCTGCAATGACCGGTGTTTCGTCCGCACCGCAGATGTCATAGACAAAAATGTCTTTTTCTGTTTTCCGGATCACAACGTTTACATCAAAATTGTGTTCACGCAGTACCTGTGCCATTTTATGGATCACAGAATATGGAAGCTTCACACGCTGCATTCCGGTAATTTCACGGATGGCTCTTGTCAGACGTTCGTTATCCGGCATAGTGTCATCCAGAGTTGGTACATCCATTTTAACATGAATGCTTTCAAGATTATTTTTGAGTTCGATACCTGCTTCTGTAATAGATTGCTTAATATTATCAAAGATTTTTACTTCATCCGGTGATGACAGATCCGCAACTTTCATACGGCTGCGATATGCGGAAGCAATATCTGGCACCATTACAGCAACATCCGCATTTATTTTGCTGCAGCATGCCAGACGCCATCCCTGTGCATATTCTTCATCACTGATGTGTCTCGTCTGTTTGGAATCCAATTCTCCCTCTACGAGTTTTACTCTGCATTTTCCGCAAGATGCATTTCCTGAACAAGGTGCATCGATAGCTACATTTGTTTTTCTCGCTACCTCAAGAAGGCTCTCACCGAAAGCAGCGAAGACTGTGACATCTTCGCTGTTTTCAAACTTAAAAGTAACCTTATACATTTATTAGATCTCCAGATAGGAGTCAGCATACAGAGTATTGCCTTTGAATACATCACAGGATTTGATGGTTTCCATCAGACGCAGGTCGTTCGGGTTAACGATTGCAGAAGTCAGACCCTGCATCATAGCCATTGCAACCAGGGCGGAATCCATGATCGGACGGATTGCTTTTGGCATACCGTTGGAGTTATTGGACAGACCACCTGTAGAATTCAGTCCCATATCAGAGAACATTTTGATACATTCCAGAACCTGCATCTGTTTGTCCTGCATACCTTTTACTACCAGGAAGAGCGGATCGAACCACAGATCTTCTGCTTCCATACCATGTTCCAGACCTCTTTCCAGAAGCATCTGGCAGTAACCCATACGCTCATCGTTGTCTTTTGCAATACCTTCGCCGTTACACAGTGCAATAACGATTGCATCGTTTGCAGCTGCAAGGTCGATGTTTTCGATTCTTCCTGCAGCATCTGCAGAGTTTACGATCGGTTTTCCTTTAGAACGGTTGTATACAGCGATACCGGCTTCGATGGCTGCTTTATTGGATGTATCCAGTGCCAGAGGTACGTTGTCAAATTCACCCTGCAGCAATTCAACTGCCCATTTCATCAGATCCGGGCCATATCCTTCTGCCGGTCCGATGTTTACATCCAGATATGTAGCTCCTGCATCCAGCTGCTGTTTTGCTCTTTTTAAGATCGGTTCCGGATCTCTTTCCAGAAACGCTTTATTTACTGCTGGAGCTGTTGTTGAAAGTCTTTCTCCGATTGTAACGAATTTTCCCATTATTTTGTTCTCCTTTTGCTTGTATATTTAGTTTATGCAAAGTCTTTCATGAACTTAACAAGCTGAACTGCTTCGTTTGGAGCAATGATGATCTCCCAGCCCGGCATTTTTGCTTCCAGCTCGCCCTTCAGGACAGCTACTTTACCAGGGATGATCAGTTTTCTGCTCTTAATCTTTCCTTCGATATCCTGTTCCTGGAAGAACTTGGCGATAGAAGAAGAAGAGAATTTACCAGCAGCCCATGATGTCAGTACGGAAAGACCGCCAGCATCATTGATAATCAGGTTTACCGGTACACCGGAACGTTCCAGCTCTCCGGAAACCAGGAAGTAAGTCAGTGCGAAGTCTACGGTTGTCAGGCATACAGAGTTTTCATCTGCTCCGTTCAGAGGATAGACGCCCGGTTCCACTTTCATTGGCTTCTGAGGATCGGTGAACAGGTTCTGACGCAGACCATACAGAGGCAGAGCTTCTGCATAACCGATATGTTCTGCAACGATTACGGAACCATATTTCATTGTGAACAGGGACAGCAGTGCTGCCTGTTTGTGAAGATCACCTGCTGCAATTTTGTGCAGATTTACAATAGAAGGATATCCGAATGTTCTGTCACCGTCTTTGATTGCTGCCTTACGGATCTGAACTGCATTTTTGAATGTCTCTTTTACGTCTGCTCCGGTTACATCGATCACCAGATTCTTGTTTCCAAGACCTTCCAGCTTTTCTACTGTATCGTGGATTTCAGACAGATCTGCTCCGCTTACGCCAAGTACAACACCTGCTGCTGTGGCAACAGCGTTCATTGCTTCGTAGTTGGAAGCATCTGCACCATTCAGGATCGGTTTTCCATCTTTGCATACTTCCAGTGCTGCTTTTGCAATTTCTGCATCCTTACAGTCAAGGATCAGGATACGTCCTGTCTCTGCTGCTTTTTTCACCAGCTCAACATAATCCTGTTTGCCATCTGCACTGTAATTTACATATACCATCTCAACGAACATACGCTCGCCGATACGTTCATAATCAACTTTTTTAATGTCCTCAAGTTTCTGTGCAACCGTCTCATCATCCATGCATGTGCAAAGAGACATTGCATATCTTGTTCTGCTTACGAATGTTTTTTCATGACGGAACAGAACGGTTTCGCCACCCAAAGACAGCTCTGCATCGCCTGCACCAACTTTGATTGTTTTCATTGGCGGCTCGGTAGCTGCTGAAAGTTTAGCCAGTGCTTCCGGTGCGAAATACGGACAAGCAGCGATATCAACTGCACCCTGTGCAACCTTCATAGAGAATGCCATACATGTCGGGCATCCACATTCTTTACAGTTTTTCTTTGGTGATAATTTAAAAATATCAAGACCTTTAAGTGCCATAATTACATCTCCTCCTTAACGCAACTCTTAGACTAATTCTTTCATCAGACCAGAAATGATCTTGATGGATTCCGGATGTTTCAGGATTACCGCATTGGAACCGGCAGCGATAACTGCCATTGCAGTTTCTACTTCCATATCAATTCCACGTTCTTCCTGTGAGCCCCATTCAGGAGCATCTGTTTCAGAAGCCATAGCTTCTTTTACACCCCAAGCCTCAGATGCTACCGGAGTAATGATTGGCATCTGCAGATTTGCATCGCCCTGCTGCAGAGCTGCTGCTTTTACACGATCCATAGTAGAGATAACATACTCAAAACCGTATCCAACTGCTGCAGTACCTACGTTCATAACGACACTCTTGCTGTCAACACCAAGCTGAGAGATCAGTACGTTAAGCTGTTTAGCCAGGTTGATATCAACAGCTGATTCAGCACCTACTACCTGTTTGTAAGCCAGGCCTGCTGCTGCACCTACTGTCTTGTAATTTTCTTCTTTTGCTGAGAGGATGACTGCATTTTTACCGTTCAGGGCTTCTGCCGCTTTTGAGAACAGTTCTGCATCTTTCTCAACATTTTTACATCCGCATACTACAAGTGGAAGATCAACTGCATCTGCGATTTCTTTCAGTTCACCGATCAGTTCTTCTGTAGATTTGTTTGCTCCGTTTGGATCTCCGCCTTCCATACGGAAACTTAAAAAGTCTACACCTTCCATAGAAGCTGCTTTTCTGGCCATATCTGCCAGAGTAGCACAACCTTCATAATATTTTTTGATGCACTCCGGCTCATGTTCCATACCGAAATCTGTGATCTCGATACCTACCTTCGGTGCATTTTCGATTGCAGCATCAAAAGAATACAGCGGGAATACATTCTCGCCTCCGATTTTCACTGCTTTATCGCCAGTACCAAACTCAACAGCGTTGATGCTGGCATTGAATTTTCCTGATTTTGCTGTAAATGGCATTTCTAAAAATCCTCCTTCATGCTTTTTAGACTGTTATAAAAACATTACTTCTATTTTACAACAGCAGCCTATAAAAATCAATTATTTAACAATAAATTATAAAATTCGGCTTTCCGGACGATCCGCATAAAGCCAGAAAGCCGATATTTGTTACAAATGTCTGCTCCGCAGTCGCTTGTTTTCTTTCCTCTCGTCCTTTCGGACATCTCCAGAATCACAGCTTCGCTGTTTCGCACTTCGTGCTCCTGATTCTGTCGCTAATACCTCGGGTGAAATCAAATGCCTGCTTCGCAGTCGCTTGATTTCTTTCCTCGGTATTACATCATCGGTTCCATGGTCAGAGCCGGATGTCCTTTTTCTTCGAGGTAGGCCAGCAGTGTTTCCGGATCTTCTGCGATGGTCTCATCTGCGATCATATCACAGAAGTTATCAATGCCGTACAGCTCTTTTGCTGTTGCGTTCAGTCTTTCTGCTACCTGTTCTTTCAGTTCTTTCGGCATCCATACGATACGTGCTACTCCGCCTTCTGCTTTCATGAATTTTTTGGAAGCAATGAAATGTTTTCCATGTCCCATAAATCCAGGAGTCTGTACTCCACCACCTGTCATGGAAGCCAGTTCTGAGAATGTCATACCGATCGGAGTCATACCTGCATATTCACGGTTTGCGATGCAGACACCGTTTGACAGCGGCTCGATACCACAGATACACTCGAAGCATCCACAGGATGTCATTGGTTTTTCAATGATAGAATACAGGGATACGTCTTCCAGGGCACCCTGGGAGAATTTCTGAACTGCTTCGTTTACGTCTTCGTATTCACCGATACGTTCATCGATCGGTCTTTCTTTTGTGATAACCTGGCATGGTCCCTGAGGATCCAGCTCGTTGGTTGCTTTTGCATCCAGCCATGAAACAGCTCCACAAAGTCCCAGTCTTTCCGGTGTAACCACGCATACGTGGGATGGGGAGAATGCCTGGCACATGATACAGCTGTAATATACATCAACGCCTTCGTCTGTCAGTGTGTTCAGACGCTCATCACGTTTGTCAAACAGCGGCATAGCTACTTCATGACGGACTCTGGTACATTCTGCAGAGTCTGTGTAGATTGTTACCTGACATTTATCTACAACGGCTGCGAATTCGCTTTTTACTTTTGCATACAGAACTTCACCGATATGTTTTGCACGGAAGCCTGCTTCAAATGTCTCTTTGCTTACACGGATACGGATCATATCACGCTGACCGGTATGCATCATACCTTCTACACAGTTCAGGTATGAGTGGAATTTACGCTCGAATACCGGTTCAAAGTCGGACTGCATACTCTTTCCTGCTACTTCTACTACATAACAGATGCTCTGTTTGCTTCCTACCGGCATTTCGTCGATGTCCGGTCCTACCAGTGTGATCTTGTGATCTTCGATCTCAGATGCATCCTTTGTCATAACCAGCTCGCAGCAGTCTACACGGGAGCCGTCGAATTCAACCTGCATATCGCCGCGGCGGATGATCTCACCTTCAAATGCAGATGCGAATGCAACCGGAATGTCGATGTTTGTGATCTTGATCTTGATATCTCTTGCTTCCAGAGAAGTTGCGTTGAATTTGGAAACGTCTGGCTGAACGATCAGGCTCTTTGGAACTTTGAAAGTATCTTCGTTTGTGATTACTGGGAAACCAAGTGCGATCGCACCTGCTCCACATGCAACGATAACCGGATCAAGCGGTGCAAATGCATTTACAAATGCCGGTACACGTTCCATGGTGTATTTCATCAGGCCTGCTGCATCACCCGGCTGAATGTTACCGAAGATCAGAGCTGCTCTTACTGCAACGGATACAACATGTATTACACTTGTAACATCTTTGCCCAGAGGGATCACACGTACGTTTGCACCTGTTTTGTAGCCAAGTTCTTCACACTGATCAATGATACCGCCAACCAGTGTAACCAGGATACCCTGTGACTGATAGCTCTTTACCAAGTCAACGCCTTCCTGTGCAGTCGGTGCAGCACCAAGGATAACTGCAACACCCGGGATATCACCTGTTACCAGCGGTACACCAAGTTCACGGATCACTGCATCTGCCAGATGTCCGTAGCACGGAGCTTCGTATGGTGCAGCTCCGTCAATATATTTCAGTACTTCGATAAATTCTGCACACAGAGCGGTTGCAATACCGGACATAAATGCATCATTTAATTTCTGCTCTCTTGTCATCAGGGTTTTTACAACGCCCAGAGCTTCTTTTAACTGTCCCAGTGTAGCAACCTTTGTACCGGTTACTGCATAATAACATGGCAGGCTGTAAGCCGTATCCGGGAAAGCAATCGCTTTATCTGCACCATGTTTTTCGATCGCAGCATCGATTGCACCCTCTGTCAGGCCATATACGGTATCATTTCCACTGAATACAACATCAAATAATGTCACTTTATTTACCTCCTTTGGACAGATCTGCGTCTATCCTGCTTTTTATTATTGAAATCTCTGCTTTTGCGTTCGGGCTTACATCAAACGGTGATCTTCCCTGACGGTCTGCATCGATTATTTCTGAATTGTAATGAATAAATCCAAGCAAATCTTCCTGTGGTATTTTGGAACGGATAAATGCTTCATCATCCTCGTTCCTTACTTTGTTGGCAACCACGCGTACCTGGCGAACTCCAAGTTCCGCTGCAAGTCTCTTTACATTTTTATAAGTCTGGATACTTCTTGCCCCTGGTTCGATCACAACAATGAACTGGTCCATGCCTTCTGTCGTTCCACGGCCAAGATGCTCAAGCCCAGCCTCCATATCAAGAATTACAACATCGTTGCTCCTTAACACCAGATGATTGATGATGCGCTTCAACATCACATGCTCCGGACACACACAGCCGCTTCCTGCTGTTTCAACGGTACCAAGAACCAGAAGTTTTACGCCATTACAGGTTTTTGAATAAGCATCTGGTATATCATCCACTTTCGGATTCAGCTTGTAAAACTGATTCTGATCATTCGCACCTGTACGTTCCTGAATCAGCTTTCGCATCCTGGTGATCGGCACGATTGAATCCAGATCTTCTTCTGAAAATCCAAGTGCCAGTCCAAGATTTGCATCCGGATCTACGTCTGCAGCAAGAACATGCTTGCCTTCCTGTGCATACAATCTGGCAAGTGTGGCTGCAAATGTTGTTTTTCCGACACCGCCTTTTCCGGTAACTGCAATTTTCATATCACTATCCGCCTTCTATTTTTCTTTGCAGGGCGGATAAAACCGCCCTGCGTTTGTTTTCATAAAGATTAGATTCCCAGTGCAGTTCTCTTCTCTTCGATTCTTGCGATCATAGCATCGCCCAGTTTATCGATATCTTTCTCTACGGTGTATGCAGCTTCTACCCAGTCACGTACGCCTTCTGTCAGCAGCTGTGCGATCTGGTCAGAACCGGATACATACGGATCAACGCCCAGGAACGTATCGATACCGGTAGCTACTACATAGTTACCGATGGATACTGCTTTTTCGGACATCCATTCCGGTGCACATCCGACAACCGGAAGCTGAGAAATGTTCAGTCCGGAATCTTTTGCCAGCTCTGCTGCCAGGATCATCATACGGGAAATATCTACACAGGATCCCATATGCAGTACCGGTGGGATATCCGCCAGTTCACATACTCTCTTCAGACCTGCTCCGCAGAGTTCTTTTGCTTCTTTGTCCATCAGACCTGCTCTTGCAGCAGCCTGTGCAGAACATCCGGAAGCAATGATAATGATATCGTTTGCGATCATTTTCTTCATCAGCTCGATATGGGCTGTATCCGGTCTTACTTTCGGGTTGTTACATCCAACCATGGCAACTGCACCGCGGATAACACCGGATGTGATACACTCCAGAAGCGGTTTTGTTGTTCCCATCTCATCAACCTGAGAGTTTGCAACGCCATCCAGAGTTTTTACGATTGCTTCTACAGAATATCCAACGGTTGCTTTCTGTTTCATATCCGGAATATGTACCAGTTCCGGTTTTCTGTTCTTGAAGTTTTCGATCGCCATCTTAACGATCGCTTTTGCATTTTCTCCTGCTGTCTCTGCATTGAAACGAATGTACTCAGCATCCGGCATCTGTGCGATCGGAGAAGTAGTCACAAACTTAGTATGGAAACATTTACTCAGAGGACCAAGTGCCGGGAAGATACACTGAACGTCTACAACGATTGCTTCACATGCACCGGTCAGTACTACGTTTTCCTGCTGCAGGAAGTTACCTGCCATCGGAATACCACGACGCATTGCAACTTCGTTTGAAGTACAGCACACACCGGATACGGTGATCCCCTTTGCACCCATTTCTTTTGCATAAGCGATCATTTCCGGATCATCTGCATATTCACAGATCATCTCAGACAGTGACGGATCATGTCCATGAACAACAATATTTACGTTTTCAGCAACCATAACACCCAGGTTTGCTTCGGTTTCGATCGGTTTCGGTGTTCCGAACAGAACGTCTGAGAACTCCGTACCTGCCATGGAACCTCCCCAGCCATCAGACAGACCGGCTCTTAAGGACTGACGGATCAGTGCCTCAGGAAGGGAAGAACATCCCATGTGGCTCATATGTAAAGAACATGATACTTCGCGGTCGATTGCTCTTGGTGCGATTTCTTCTCTCTCCCAGATCTCCTGTGTATGCTGAGGAGCTCTCTTTAAGAAGTTCTGTGTTCCGAATACTTTTCCGTATTCGTTCATTCCCAGATAAGCCATCTCGTGTGCCAGATCGTAAATATCTTTTCCTTCTGTCTCAACACCCCATTCTTTTGCGATGCGAATCAGCTTCTCAGGGTCTTTTACCTTGTAAGGTCCTTCTGGTTTTGCACAGTACAGTGTGTGGCAGATCTCACGGCCATGGTCTGAATGTGTGGCAGCTCCACCTGCTGTAAATTTCAGGTAGTTACGTCCTACGATACCGTGTACGTCGCATCCGCAGATACCTCTTGGTGCCTTCGGTGTGATACGGCAAGGACCCATTGCACAGATACGGCAGCAGACACCCTGTTCACCAAATTTACAGTGTGGGGTCTGTTTTGCTGCACGGTACTGCCATGCATCTGCTCCTACTTTTTTTCCTGTTTCCAGAAGTTTCTCTGTAGCCGCTTCGAATTCTTCAACGGTTGTCAATTTAAAGTTTCCCATCATCTACCTCCTTGTTTATGGGTTCCTATCCCACGGGTTTTCTCATATCCTATCCGCCCCCATGGGATATAGGTTTTTGAAATAAATCCCCTCACGGCTTCCCGCAAGGGGCTGTGTTTTATAAGCTGATAGAGTCCAGTATTTTATACAGTGCAGTTTTTACTGCTGCATTTTTTGGAAGCTCTGTCATTGGCTTTCCGTCACAGTCATACTCATAGACTTCCTGATCCTGCGGAACGACACCAAAAAGTGTAAGACCTTGTTTCTCAATCTCTTCTTTTGTTCCGTCGTTCAGTTTGCCTTCCGGTGCACGGTTTACGATCAGTCCGATCTGTTTTGGATTAAGTCCGCACTCTTTCACCAGTCCGGCAATACGTCCAACTGCCTGAACACCTCGTCTGGAGCAGTCGCTCACAAGAATGATCGTATCAACTTTTGGCAAAATGCCACGGCTGATATGCTCCATTCCTGCTTCATTGTCTACGACCATGTATTTGTAGTTCGGTGTCAGTTTCTGTACCTGTGCCTGAAGCAGACCATTTACAAAACAGTAGCATCCTTTGCCCTGTGTCCTGCCCATGACGAGCATATCATAGTCATCTTCTTCGACCAGGCAGCGATTCATCATGATCTCTGCATAGTCTGCTTTTGACATACTTGGCGGGATCGGGCTTTTTGCACTGTTCGCTGCATTTTCAATCTGCTCACGAACTTCACCGAGTGTCATCTCCACTTCAACGCCAAGTACTTCGTTTAAGTTGGAATTGGCATCTGCATCTACTGCAAGAACCGGTGTTTTCCCCTTCTCACAAAGATACTGTATCAAAAGCCCGCACAGCGTTGTCTTTCCCACGCCGCCTTTTCCTGCAACGGCTATTACCTGTGCCATAAATATTTCCTCCTGTTGCCTGTCTCTTTATACCAGTGTACGCAGGCCGGAACGATTGATGATTTCAGAAACATCTTTCCATTTGTTCAGAGCATACAGATGGATGCCCTCAACGCCCAGTGCACGGTATGTATCGATCTGTCTGATCGTGTATTCGATACCTTCTTCTTTGAATTCTGCGATTTTCTTATCATAGAATAAATCAAAAGGTTTGCCCTCTGCATCTTTTGCTGCAAATGGATTTGGGAACAGCCAGTGTCTGGAGATCAGTCTGGAAAGTTCACGATCCATTACACAGCCGTTACGTGACAGTGCCATATTGATCGTAGCTGCCTGATCCAGAATTGGCATAACTCCTACGTCTACCGGCATGGTAACACCTGCTTTTCGGATTGCATCCAGCCAGTATTTGAACTGTTCCATATCCCAGCAGAGCTGTGTCATGATGTAGTCTGCACCATTGTCCTGTTTCTGTTTCAGAACAGCGATATCTGCTTCCAGGCTTCTGCAGGAAATGTGGCCTTCCGGTGAACCTGCTACTGCGATTTCGAATTTATCGCCGTACTGGTCACGGACAAATTTCACCAGGTCGGTAGCGTAATCGAAATCTCCCATGGTGCTTGTCTCACCCATCGGGAAGTCGCCGCGCAGTGCCAGCATATGGTCAACCCCCTCTTCCAGGTACTGATCCAGCTGTTCTCTGATACCTTCTTTTGTATTTTTGATTACGGTGAAATGTGTTACAGGGATGGAACCTGCTTTCTTGATCATCTGACATACTTCACGGTTTGCTCCAACGTTTCCGCCGCCAGCTCCGTAAGTACAGGAAATGTATTCCGGTTTGAACTCCATCAGATGTTCGATCGTTCCTGGCAGATTTGCCATACCTTTCTCTGTTTTTGGTGGGAATAATTCAAAAGAGAGAAGCTGTTTCTCTTTCATCTTTTCCGATAATTTCATAGTAACATACCTCCATTTTATTTTAATTTATTTGATAACTGCTAAGATTCCGTGCAGTTGATCTTCACAATGCTGTTTGCAAGGTCTACCATTACGATAGTACCTTCCAGAACTTTCTGCTCGCCCATTACATCCGTAAGGGTGATTGTCTCTCCGTCAACATCGATCCTGCTTACAAATTCAAACAGTTTTGTCTCCGGATCCTGAGCTTTGTATACTGCTGCAAGACACATAATTTCGCCTCCTGTTAATTTTCTTTTACAGTGGCAAGTGCTACACTCAGATACAGGTTGCCTTTCTGGAATTCATCAACCGCTTTCCGTATCTGTTCCGCCGCTGTATCCATTCCGGCTTTCCGCAATTTGTCTGCCATCTGATCTAGTTCTGCTGCATGATGTTCATTGTGCTGCAGCATATATGTTAAAAGTGCAATGTTTTCTTTTTTCGGATCATGTGGCTCACAGCCGCCGCAGCCTTCCTGGCATACACCGTCGTGTGTATGTGCATGTCCGTGCTCATGACTGTGTTCATGACCATGAGGGCAAACATTGCCATTCTCATCTTTTATGATATGCACTGATATCTACTCCTTTCTGTACCTGCAAAATTACGCAAATACCCTTATATTGACAACATTATAACACAGCGTTTATGAATTCTCAACAAGAGATGATGTATTTTTTTTAATAATATCAGGGATATCGACGAAAGTATATCCTTTTCAAAAATTTACATCATATTTTCAAAAATCTGAAATAATATAGCTATAATCGCCACAATCAGGCAAATAATGATACGTACTCTGCTGTTTGCAGCATCTTTTTTTGTTTCCATATTTTCCTTTGCTTTTCTTTCCAGATAATCTGAAAAGTGTCCGGCATTATTTTTTGCCGTTTTTTTCTTTTTATGCGGCTTTTTATCACTGTCGTATTTTTTATGCAGTTCCATGTGGATTCCTTCCATCTGCGGAAGCACATAGTTTTCCGCCTGAAACCGTTTATCATCTTCAAAAAGATCTACTTCTTCCATTCCGGGCGGTCTGTTGAAATAAGCACACTGCGGACAGATCCCATCGTATTTATCATATTTGAAAAAAGTTTTACAACGTTTGCACTGCATCTGCATCCCTCCGTTTCCACTCAGGCAAAAAGAAAAAGCCTGTTGATTCCATGATAAGACATTATCGTGAAATCAGCAAGCTTTTTGCGTTTTTCTTACGCAAGCATCATTCTGTCATTTGCAAATTCTCCGCCGCTTGCCTGTTCAAACTTGGCAAGCAGATCGCTGACCTGAAGGTTTTTCTTTTCTTCTCCTGCCACATCATAAATAATCCGGCCTTCATGCATCATGATCAGACGGTTTCCGAGACGGATCGCATCTTTCATGTTATGTGTTACCATCATGGCTGTCAGATGATGCTCCGCAATGATCTTTTCGGTAAGTGCCAGTACTTTTGCAGCCGTTTTCGGATCCAGTGCTGCGGTATGCTCATCCAGCAGAAGCAGCTGCGGTTTCTGAAGAGAAGCCATCAGAAGTGTCAGTGCCTGACGCTGACCGCCGGAAAGCAGACCGACTTTGCTTGTCATACGGTCTTCCAGCCCAAGATCCAGGGCTTTTAACTGTTCTTTATAAAATACCTGCTCATCTTTTCCGATCGCCCATTTCAATCCACGTTTTCTGCCGCGGCGATATGCAAGTGCCAGATTTTCCTGGATTTCCATACCTGCTGCTGTTCCCTTCATCGGATCTTGAAATACTCTTCCCAGATATTTTGCCCTGGCATATTCCGGTTTTCTTGAGATATCGGTTCCATCCAGAATGATCTTCCCTTCATCAATCGGATATACGCCTGCGATCATATTCAGCATCGTTGATTTTCCGGCACCGTTGCCGCCGATGATCGTCACAAAATCCTCTGACTGAAGTGTCAGCTCCAGCCCCTGCAGGGCTTTTTTCTCGTTGATCGTTCCTTTATTAAAGGTCTTTTTTACGTTATGAAGTTCAAGCATTGTCACTTCCTCCTTCCTTATAGGCACTTCTGATCTTCCATTTGTTGATGGCAACCGGAACGCAAAGTGCAAGTGCAACGATCACGGCAGAAAGGAGTTTCATATCGTTTGCATCCATACCAAGCTGGAGTACGATCGCACGGATCAGGAAATACACCACAGATCCGACAACTGCGGATATCAGACGGCTTCCGAAAGAACGCAGTCTTCCAAGAAGTACTTCACCGATCACGATGGAAGCCAGACCGATTACGATGGCACCGGTTCCCATATTGATGTCACCGAACTTCTGACTCTGACACACCAGTGCCCCGGATACGGCCACCAGACCGTTACTGAGCATCAGTGCGATCATTTTTGTTTTTCTGGTATCAACGCCGAGAGCACGGATCATTGCTTCATTGTTGCCGGTCGCACGCAGTGCCGCACCGATCTCCGTTCCGAACAGCCAGTAGAGGAAAACGATCATCAGTGCCGCTATGATCAGTCCGACGATCAGAGAAACCTGAGACTGTGTCAGTCCGGTAGCTTTTACAACTTCTGAAAAAATAGTCTGTGCTTTCAGAAGCGGAACATTGGATTTTCCGCCCATAATACGCAGGTTGATCGACCACAGTGCAATCTGTGTCAGGATACCGGAAAGGATCGCCGGTATATCAAATACGGTATGTAAAAATCCAGTCACTGCACCGGCTGCAAGTCCTGCAAACAGTGCGATAAGAATTGCCAGAATCGGATTCATGCCTTTGTTTGCGATCATCGCCGCACAAACACATCCGCCAAGTGCAAAACTGCCGTCCACGGTCAGATCGGCAATATCCAATATTTTATAAGTTATATAAACGCCAAGAACCATCAGGCCCCAGAGCACACCCTGAGACACTGCTCCAAGCATTGCAAGTGCTACACCACTCATACTGTCCTCCATATTCACCAAGATAAGGGAAGCCTTTGCCTCCCTTGTCTTTTTTATTGTTATTTATTTGTCTGAATCTGAGATGCTTTTGTAAGAATCATATCTTATGATGTTGGGATCAAAAGTCCCCAACTATGATGCCTGCGGATTATTCCGTGCGTCGCACTCCCACAATCCTCACCATCTTATTCTGCAGTATAAAGTGAATCTGCATCATAAGAAGAGACATCAATGCCAAGTGTATCCGCAGTCTCTTTGTTGATCAGCAGGGAACATTCTTCTGTGGAAAGATATTCAATCGGCATAGAAGCCGGATCAGCACCTTCTGTCAGGATTTTTGCGGCCATCTCACCTGTTTTATAACCAAGCTCATAGTAATTAATTCCATAAGTTGCCAGTCCACCCTCTTTTACCATGCCTTCTTCGCCGCAGATAATCGGGATTTTATTTTCGTTTGCGATCATTGCCACGGTTGCCATACCCGCTGCGATCATGTTATCAGTCGGTGCATAAATAACATCTACTTTTCCGATCATAGATTCTACAACCGTCTGGATTTCATTTGAGCTTGAGACGGTATAATCTGCTGCTTCCAGTCCTGCCGCCTTGCATGCTTCTTTTGCCATATCTGCCTGCAGTACAGAATTCGATTCTGCCGAACAATACAGGACTCCGACTGTCTTTGCATCCGGGATCAGTTTTTTCAGAAGATCGATCTGCTCCTTTACCGGAGTCATATCAGAAGTACCAGTTACATTTCCGCCCGGTGCATCGTTTGACTCTACCAGACCGGATTCTGCCGGATCTGTTACGGCTGTCAGCAGGATCGGAATATCTGAGGTAGCACCTGCTACAGACTGTGCTGCCGGTGTTGCGATTGTAAAGATCAGATCATCTCCGTCATTTACAAGAGTCTCAGAAATTGTCTGACAGGAAGAAGCCTCACCTGCAGCATTCTGCTGATCGGCGTCATATTTTATCCCCAGGTCATCCAGTGCTGCGAAAAATCCTTCGTTGGAAGCATCCAGTGCATCGTGCTGCACATACTGAAGAACGCCGATCTTATATGTTTTGTCGGATGTCGTAGTTGCTGCTGCGTCATCGTCTGCTGTACTCTTTTCTGTACCGGCAGCAGATTCTGTCTGTGCATCGGTTGCCGCAGTTGTCTCGTTTGTCTTGCTTCCGCATCCTGCGAGCATGGAGACAGTCAATCCCAGTGATAATAAAAATGCCAGTGTTTTTTTCATATTTTTCCTCTCCTGTTTCTGTTCATTTTTTAAACATTTTACCGATTTAACGCTTTTATGCTTTCACGCTTTCACCTGATAAAGTGTTTGCTTATGAATAATACTATACACCCAAGAGAGCTCTTCGTCAATGTTTTTCTTTTACTTCCAGGCTCCGGCATCCGATTCTGTCTTCGGGTCACGCAGCATCAGATCATTTAAGGCATCAGCCGCCTTTTTGTCCTCAAACAGGATCTTGTTTACCTGCTCGATGATTGGAAGTTCTACCTGATATTTCTGTGCAAGGCGGATCGCTGCTTTTGCAGAATAAACTCCTTCTACGATCATGCCGACTTCATCCATTGCTTCCTGCATGCTTTTGCCCTGTCCGATCAGATATCCGGCTTTGCGGTTGCGGCTGTGGACGCTTGCACAGGTCACAATCAGGTCACCGATACCGGTCAGTCCGTAAAAGGTTTCCGGTATACCGCCCATCTTGATCCCCAGGCGTGCGATCTCAGCAATTCCTCTGGTAATCAGTGCCGCTTTCGTGTTGTCACCGTATCCCAGTCCGTCTGCCATACCGGCAGCCAGTGCGATCACATTTTTCAATGCACCGCCCAGTTCCATACCAAGCATATCCGGTGTTGTGTATACACGGAAGACCTTGCTCATGAAAATATTCTGCAGATATTCTGCCGTTTCTCTGCTGTGAGCCCCCACAACGCAGGTTGTCGGAATACATTTTCCGACTTCTTCTGCATGGCTCGGGCCGGAAAGCACTGCCACGTCTGCCTGCGGAATCTCTTCTTCAATGATCTGAGACAATGTCATCAATGTCTTTTCTTCGACCCCTTTTGCCACATCCACGATCTTCTGTCCTTCTTTGCAGAAAGCACGCATACTGTGCGCCGTGCTTCTTGTGAATGGGGAAGGAACCGCCAAGACCAGAATATCTTTGTCTGTCATGGCACCTTCAAGATCACCGGTGACATCAATATTCGGTGCCAAAATAACACCCGGCAGTTTTTTCTCATGCTGTCTTTTTGTGCGGAGCATTTCTACTTCTTCCGGGATAATAGACCAGATTGTTACTTCATGACCATTGTTGTTCAGCAGCACTGCAAGTGCTGTCCCCCATGTTCCGGCTCCGATAATACCAATTTTTGCCATAAGAAAACCCCCTCTGTTTTTATTTTGCTTTTCTTTTTATTTCTTTTTATTTTTTGATGAAAGATATGTTTTACGCTCTGTTCCGGATAACAGTCTCTTGATATTTTCACGATGTTTCCAGAATGCCAGCACAGCAAGAAAAATAGCAACTGCATACAGTTCATACAGGTGCGGCTGTGTCATATGGAAAAAGCCGTTCTGTCCAAGTATGATCACTTCGATCACAATTCCGACGTAGACAAGGAGTGAGCCAAGAGAAACATAGTGTGTCACAAAAAAAGTAGTAAAAAAAGTGATGATGCCGCAGATCGCCATGATCCAGTTCACTGACAGGACAAGACCGGCTGTGGCTGCAATCCCTTTGCCGCCACGAAATCCAAGATAAAACGGATAATTATGTCCCAGGATTGTCCCTGCCGCCGCATAAAACTCAAGCAATGGCAGAATATCCGCATGTGTTTTTCCAAATATGACTCTCACCAGCACCACGGCCAGAATACACTTGCTACAATCCCCGGCAAAAGTCAGAAGACCTGCTTTGAGTCCCATGGTACGCAGCATATTGGTTGTACCGGCATTGTGGCTTCCGTATTCCCGGATATCGATCCCATGTACTCTTCCTAAAATATAGCTTGTCTGGAACAATCCGAACAGATATCCGATTGCAAGGCATAACAGACGTATCATATTTTATTTCTCCTTTTCTCCACGTTCTCTGATAATAAATTTCAGCGGAGTTCCGCGGAACCCGAATGCTTCCCTGATCTTGTTTTCCAGATATCTTGTATAAGAAAAATGCATCAGTTCTTTGTCGTTGACAAAAATCACGAATGTAGGTGGTTTTACCGCTACCTGTGTAATGTAATACAGACGCAGACGTTTGCCTTTATCTGAAGGCGGCTGCTGCATGGCCACTGCCTCTGTCATGATCTCGTTGAGCACACCGGTCTGTACACGCATGGTCTGATTTTCAATGATCGTATCGACCATGTCAAACAGTTTTACCAGTCTCTGTCCGGTCAGTGCGGAGACAAACATAATTTCCGCATATGGCATATAAGAAAGTGTATTTCTTACTTCGTTCGTATATTTATAAATTGTTTTATCATTTTTCTCGATTGCATCCCATTTATTGACTACGATCACAATGCCCTTGCCTCTGTCATGGGCAATACCGGCAATCTTGGCATCCTGTTCTGTGATCCCCTCTACGGCATCGATCACCATGACAACAACATCGGCACGTTCCACAGCTGTGACCGTGCGGATGATGCTGTAGCGTTCCAGTTCTTCTTTGATCTTGCTTTTTCTTCGCAGTCCTGCAGTGTCGATAAAGACATATTCTTTGCCGTTCCAGGTAACAGCCGTATCGATCGCATCACGTGTCGTTCCGGCAATATCGGATACGATACAGCGATTCTCCCCCAGCAGTCTGTTTATGATTGAAGACTTGCCGACATTTGGCTTGCCGACAACGGCGATACGCGGTCTGTCATCTTCTTCCTCCTCGGTATCATGTTCCGGGAAATGGCGGATCACTTCATCAAGCATATCGCCGATCCCCAGTTTGGAAGATGCCGAGATCGGGATCGGATCTCCGATACCGAGATTGTAAAACTCATAAGTATCTGCCATAAATTTCTGGAAACTGTCCACTTTATTTACGACAAGGATCACCGGCTTTTTCGCACGGCGGAGCATATCTGCGACACGTGCATCTGCATCTACGAGTCCCTGCCTTACATCCGTCATAAAAATGATCACATCTGCGGTATCGATCGCAATCTGTGCCTGTTCACGCATCTGTGACAGAATGATATCGCTGCTGTCCGGCTCGATACCGCCGGTATCGATCATGGTAAAATTTTTGCCAAGCCACTCTACGTCCGCATAAATACGGTCACGTGTCACGCCCGGTGTATCCTTGACGATAGAAATATTTTCTCCGGCAAGAATATTAAAGAGTGTGGATTTTCCTACGTTTGGCCGCCCCACAATAGCTACGATTGGTTTACTCATATTTATTCACCTCATCTGTATAGGAATGTTCGATTGTCTCTGTTTCCAATAAAAGGGCCTCGATCAGTGCCCGACCGCTTGATTTTACAATATTAATGTTCACTTGTAAAGATTTTTCCAGTTCCCCCACCGTCACATCATCCAGAAAAACATCGTATCCGGTACGGAGAATATTGCACGGAAGCAGCAGCTGCTTTCCAAGTTCTTTGCCGGTAAGCTGTTTTTTCAGATCCTGTCCGGTCAGAAGTCCGGAGACCGTGATCTTTTCACCGAAAAATTCGTTGACGATCGGATAGATGTGGATGGTTACGTTCGGATATTTTTCGCAGAGCTGATCTGCAATCCGCTGTATGACAGGTGCTGCCAGCAGTCCGGTTGCAAGGGAAACGGTATGTTTCCGGTCGTCGCCTGTCCGGTTTTCTATCTCTTCTTTTACTTCATCAAGAAGCAGCCGCATCATGCCGACGCCATTCTCCAGCTGAAGATAGCCATCATACTGTTCGGCCGGTGGAAACGGCTGTTCGGCCAAAATATACCATTCATCCGATGCATGGATAAAATGGATGCCGTATTCCTGATAAGCCTTCTTCTGCCATCCATGGATCAGATCCAGTACTTTCTTTGCATCTTCTTTATCAAAAGGTTCCAGCGGAAAAAGCCCGTCCCGATACTTTGACAGCCCAACCGGAACGACAGAAACACTTTGCAGGTACGGAAGGTATTTTATCAGCTCACGTATGCTGAAATCCAGCTCTGCTCCATCATTAACGCCTTTGCACAGAACGATCTGGCCGTTCATATGAATCCCCGCCTCATAGAAACGGTCCACTTTTTTCAGAGCCTCCCCGGCAAATCGATTGTGCAGCATTTTGCATCGAAGATCCGGGTTCATCGTCTGAAACGAAATATTCATTGGTTCCATATGATAATATACAATGCGATCAATGTCATGATCCGACATGTTTGTCAGTGTGACATAATTTCCCTGTAAAAAAGAAAGCCTGGAATCATCATCTTTAAAATAAAGTGTATCACGCATACCTTTTGGCATCTGATCAATAAAGCAGAAAATACATTTGTTATGGCAGGAACGATAGTTATCCATCAGACCATTTTCAAATTCGATCCCGATATCATCTTCATATTCTTTTTCTATCTCAAGCTCCCATTCTTCCCCGTTCGGTTTACGTATCAGAAGCTCTACATATTCATCATTCATCAGATAATGATAGTCCAGAATATCTTCGATCTCTTTCCCGCTTACAGAAACCAGTTCGTCTCCCGGTTCAATTTCCAGTTCTTCCGCAATGCTTCCCGGCAGTACTTTTGATACGATATGTTTGCCTGTTTTTCTCATACTTTTTTCCTTTTCTCTCTGTCAGAAATATCTTTTCTGCACTTTCTAAATACAAACCACTTTTATGGTCTGAGCTTTGGATGATGCCTGTAAACACCATCCGCATATTATCAAGTATACAAGAGTCATCAAATACAAGCAAGCGAAATTTTTCTTTACATAGTTTTTACAAAATTCTACAATTTTCTTGACGCACCAATTCCGAAATGTTATAACTAACATGATAAGGATGCACAAAATGCAAAGCATCCATGGGTTAAATTTTAAGATATGCGGCAATTGCGGCATTAGGAGGTAAATATGGCAAACTTAGAACCGCTCATTCAGTCGATTCCTGTTGCTCCTTTGAAACTGGCTTCACTGGAAGGATGCAGAACTCTTGCAGATCAGGTCAACAACTATCTGGTATCCTTCCGTCACGAATCTCCGACCAATGTAGGACAGGCTGACAGTCTGCAGGGTTACTGTGCAGATTCTTATCTGCTGGAGTGTGAATGCCCACGTTTCGGAAGCGGCGAAGGAAAAGGCGTTCTGAAAGAATCTGTACGTGGCTGCGACCTTTTTATTATGGTAGATGTTACAAACTACAGCCTGACTTATCGTGTAAATGGCTATGAAAATCATATGTCTCCGGACAATCACTATCAGGATCTGAAACGTATCATTTCCGCTGCTGACGGAAAGGCAAGACGTATCAATGTCATCATGCCATTTTTATACGAGGGAAGACAGCATAAACGTTCCAAAAGAGAGTCTCTTGACTGTGCTCTGATGCTCCAGGAACTGGTTGACATGGGTGTCAGCAATATTCTGACGTTTGATGCACACGATCCTCGTGTATCCAACAGCATTCCTCTGCATGGTTTTGATTCTTTCATGCCTACCTATCAGTTCTTAAAAGCACTGGTAAATTCCGTACCGGACTTTGTGATCGATAACGATCATCTGATGATCATCAGCCCGGATGAAGGAGCTATGGGACGTGCTGTTTATTTTTCCAATATTCTCGGCGTTGACATGGGTATGTTCTACAAGAGACGTGATTACTCTACCGTTGTCAACGGAAAGAACCCGATCGTTGCCCATGAATTTCTCGGCGATGATGTAAAAGGAAAAGATGTGATCATTATTGATGACATGATCTCTTCCGGTGAAAGTATGCTGGATGTTGCCAAGCAGTTAAAAGAGCGTGAGGCAGGTCGTGTTTTTGTCTGCACAACGTTTGGTCTTTTCACCGACGGGCTGGCGAAATTCGATGAATATTACGAAAAAGGCTACATCAGCAAAGTCGTAACTACAAATCTGAATTATCGTCCGCAGGAACTGCTGACCCGCCCTTATTATCAGGAAGCAGATATGAGCAAATTCCTGGCATCCATCATCGATGCCCTGAACCACAATGTATCCATTTCCAGTGTACAGTCTCCAACGGATAAGATTCACAAGCTTCTGGAAAAATATAAAAATGAGCGGTAAATTTGCCTGATTTTTAAGATTCCGTAAAACAGAAACTTTTTCTGTTCTGCGGAATTTTTTTATTATAAGCGTAAAGAAAAGACAAAAGAGATGCAGCTGAAGCTGCATCTCTTTTACACATTATAGTTTTTAGTATTTATTTCTTTTTATAAACCGTTTTTTTGCTGATACCTGCTTTTTTCAGATTTCTCTTCAGAGTATTCAGGGTCTTTTTAGACATTTTCTTCGGTATAACGACTTTCATCTTCGCAGATGTTCCTTTAAATGCCTTGCTTCCGACTTTCACTGCTTTTGTTCCTTTGAAAGTCACATTTGCCAGTTTTTTGCTGTTTGCAAAGCTGTTTGCTCCGATGGAAGTTACATTCTTACCAATCACAACGCTTGTCATATTCTTATTTTTCTTAGCTGCATTCTTTTTGATGGAAGTTACCTTAAAGGTCACACCGTCAATCTTCACAGTTGCTGCGATCGTGATCTTCTTGCCTTTTCCGGTCACTTTGACTGCCTCTGCAGTTCCGCCCTTTGCTGCGGACTTGGTTACTGCATATTTTACACCTTTTACAGTAGTTGTAGCTCCAACAGCCGGTACTTTTGTTTCCGGTGTCGGTGTCGGTTTTTCCGTATCTGGTGTAGTATCTTTTTTCAGAGCTTTCTTTGCCGCATCCAGTTTTGCCAGGGCATTTTCAATCTGCTCTTTTGTTGCGTTTTCATCTTTCAGCACTTTCTGTGCTTCATCCAGTGCTTTCTTAAATGCATCTACACTCTCTTTTGTATAACCGTTCAGGTCTGTTTTAGCAGCTGCATCCACCGCCGTATTCAGATTACCTTTGTCTGGTTTTGCCTCCAGCTTGTTCTCTGCATCTTTCAGTTCAGCAAGTGCTTTGTTTACATCCTCCTGGGCTGCATCATCTTCCAGGGCAAGTTTTGCCTTTGCTGCTGTGATTGCTGCCTGGTAAGCCTGTACACTGGCATCGGTATATACACTTAAGTCTTTTTTCTGTGCAGCCAGAACTGCATCCCAGAGTGCATCCGTATCCGTCATGACCGGTGTATTTGCAACGTATTTGTATGCATTAAATTCTGCTGCTGTCACGTGCTGATTCTTGGTTGCGGTATCATCCAGTGTTGCCAGTGCACGGATCTGGATTCTTCGCATTTCGGTCGGTGCAAACGTTGCCGTCTTAACCGTCTTGTCTGCGTCCCACTCACCGCTTGTCAGTTCTTTGAAATCATTTCCGGATTCTGTAGTACTGTATAACAGTTTGTATTTTGTAATAATACCATTTACAGAAGTTCCGGATGAACGAGGTACATACTCAAATTTGTTGATCGTTACATTCTGACCAAAGTCAATCGTAAATTCATTATTCTGATCATTTGCGATATCCGGATGTGTTCCGCCACTGGACCATCTTGAGTGCCAGATTGTACCGGTATTTCCGTCAATCGCCCAGGAAGCAGGGCCATCATTTCCGGATCCTTCTTCACTTCCTGCGGTTGCCTTCCATCCTTCATGTGCAAGTTTCTCACTTGACTGTGTCAGGTCTTTGACTGCTGCCACTTTGGAGTCGCCGCTTTCTTTGTCACCGTAAACAGCTGTTACTTTATAGCTGACTGCTGAAACATCTGTAAATGCTGTTTTGTCTACAAAAGAAGTTCTTTCTGTCTTTTCGGCAACCTTTTCAAACGTTGTTCCGTCTGTGCTGCGGTATACATTGTAAGAAGTTGCACCTTCTGCTGCAGCCCAGCTTACTTTTGTGCCGCTCTCTCCGTAGTAGTTTGCTTTTACATTCTTCGGAGATTCCGGAACTTTGATCGTATAAGTTTTTCCTTCTTCTGTATTAAAGGAAACACGGTTTGTTTTTCCGTTTACTTTTGTTGCTTCTACAACTTTTCCATCGGAATCTGTGATGGAAGCATTTGCAATATTATCATACTGTACCTGGCATTCTCCGCCCTTGTTGGAAACGATCTGTGCCTGGTTCAGTTTTCCGTCTGCCCAATCATAGGAAAGTTCGAAGTTTCCTCTTGCTACCAGACCTTCTACGGAACCATCGCTCCATGCATCCGGAAGTGCCGGAAGCAGATTGATGTAACCCATATTACTCTGAAGCAGCATCTCAGCCACACCGGAAGTCATTCCGAAGTTACCATCGATCTGGTATGGTGAGTGCGTATCCCACAGGTTGGTAAGAATACCGCCGTCAAACAGGTCTGTGATCAGTTTGTACGCATGGTTTCCATCGCCAAGTCTTGCCCAGGTATTGATTCGCTGTCCCATGCCCCAGCCGGTTGATTTATCTACACGGTTTTCCATGGAAACTCTTGCTGCTGCCAGCCATTCCGGTGTATCTACAGAAATCAGGTCGCCCGGGAACAGTCCCAGCATATGAGAAAGATGTCTGTGGTTGTAGCCCTGTCCGAGGCTGTTTACGGTTGTCTCGGTATACCATTCTTTGATCTGACCGCTGTCACCTACTTCAATAGGTCCTTTCAGATCGCTCTGATTTTTCTTCCACTGTGTTACTTTTGCTGTATCTGTCTCACCAACGATACCTGCTGCTTCGATGGTGTCCTGATAAAGCTGCCATACCAGTGTCTGCTCGTATGTATTACCGCTTGTCTTTGGTCCATGCTCCGGTGAATAACTCGGGGAAGATACCAGTTTGCCGTCTGCATCCTTGATCAGGATCTGATCATACAGAGTAGCTTCCTCTTTCATCATCGGATAGATTTTCTCTTTCAGATAATCGGCATTTCTGGTAAAGTCATAGTATTCCCAGCAGTTCTGCAGGATCCACGGAACCGCTGCCGGTGACCATCCCCAGTCAAAATTCCATCCCGGACAGGTCCATCCAAACGGGTTGTTCTGTGTATGTGCCATGAAACCGTTCTCTTCGCCGTCTTTGCTCTCAACACCTGCATAGATCTTCGCTGTCACACGGCCAGGTGCACGCAGTGCATCAATGTAGTTGATCAGTGGCTCTGCACATTCTGCCATATTGGTGACATAGGTCGGCCAGTAGTTCATCTGAAGATTTACGTTCATGTGGTAGTCAGCATGCCATGCGGAGTTGTTCGCACCAACCCAGATACCCTGAAGGTTGGACGGAAGTGTCTCACGGTATGGATCATCTTCCGGTGTCTCACGGGAAGATTCGATCGTCAGATAACGACCATACTGGAACAGCATGACTTCCAGATAGCGGCGTTCTGCTTCCGTTGCAGTACCTGCCTTGTATGCTGAAAGCAGTGCATCCGTTGTCTTGTCAGAAGGAATCTGGCCAAGATCCAGATCTACACGTTCGAAGATGTTCTGATAATCTTTAACATGATTCGCTTTCAGTGTATCGTAATCTTTTGCTGCTGCCTTGTCTACATACCCGCCGACTCTGGTATCCAGTGCTTCTGCACTTTCACCGGTACGGTATTTTGGATATTCATCTTTATAATCGGTTGCAATGGAAGTGATGATCGTAACGCTTGTTGCATTTGCAACCGTTACTTTATCGGTTCCGTCTGTGGTGGTTCCGTCTGCGATCACTTTTGTCTGGGAATTGAATTTCATCTGGTTATCTTTCAGAGTTCCGGCAACCGTGATCTCACCGCCGTTTACTTTTGTATTCCAGTCTCTCTGATAAGAATTTGCTCCAGGGTTGTTGCTTCCGCCGCCCTTTTCGTTGTCCGGATTGACCTTGACATCGAAGTTCAGTTTGCCGCTTCCGCCGGTTGCTGTCAGTTTTGTCACCAGCACATTGTCCGGATAGCTGACGAAGTTTTCTCTTACATAGTGTGTGCCATTGTAATCATACTCTACGCTTGCAACAGCTGTGTGAAGATCCAGTGCTCTTTTGTAGTTGCTGACAGAGCTTTCTGTGATACCTTTGAAATCCAGGTACATATTTCCATAGCTCAGGTAATAACCATAACCATTCGTACCTGCATCATCACTGACGCCGACCAGCTTTGCACAGAGAGATTCTGCCGTGCTGGTGTTGCCGGATGCAAATGCCTCCTGGATCTGCTTTACTACCTTACTCATTTTGGTCTGTACACCGTTTACATTTGTTGTCTCGATATTTCCGCCATTGTAGTTCGTTCTAGAAGCGGACGGACCGCCGGACCAGAGTGATTTTTCATTTAACTGGATACGCTCCTGGGTAATGCCACCGAACACGCTGGCACCGATGCCGCTGTTTCCAAGCGGAAGGGACCATTTTTCCCATCCGTCATAGCTGTCCGGAGCTTTTTCGTCATACCACAGCTTCAGCTCATTTTCATCAGCTGCTTTTGTCTGCACATCTGCTGTTTTTGCCGGTACTGCCGCAAATGCTGCAGATGGCACGGAAGTTGCCAGCAGAACAGCTGACAATGCCGCAGACATGGCTTTCCAAAGTTTTCTCTTTTTCATACTTTTTGCTTTTCTCCTCTCTTATTGTTACTCTCTTTTTTAACATTTGCTGAATCAGAAGAAGTTTCATCAAAAAATGCACGCCATGTCTGCATGACGTGCATCTTTTCCCATCTGCTGAAACATTACTTAGATTTTACCATTATTTTTACTATATAGCAATGTATTTTTTAGCAGATTTTATTTACTTTTCTCTATTCGATGATGCCAGGGTCAAAAGGTCTAAATCCACATGAGCTTGCTCATAGGTGGATGAAAGACCTTGGGACCCGCCCCGATATGAGCATAAAAGTGGGATGATAATCCCACGATATGCGAATACTGGGGAGGATTGTGGGAGTGCAACGCACGGAACAATCCGTAGGCATCATAGTTGGGGACTTTTGACACTCACATCATTCGATATTTTTCAGTGCCGTTTCCATCGGTATTTTGCTGATTCTAAAGAACTGTAGCAAAGCAACCAATGCATAAACTGCCATGCCCATCAGAAACATCTTCCAGTATATTGCAGGCTCAATATACAGAGAAAGCCAGCCTGAAAACTCCGCCATCATATAGACATAGATCACCTTGATCGTCCAGGTGGCGATCCACAGACTCAGCAATACGGAAACGGCAACCACCCAACTTGTGGAAACCAGATACAGGCGGACGATCTCATCATTTTCATAGCCAAGAATCTTAACCATGGAAATAGAATGTTCATTCTTTTCAATGATCAGTTTTGTCAGAAGATAGATCAGAAGGGCAAACAGAACAACCGCAAATACATTGATCAGCTGAAACATATTTCCCATAGAGACATCCAGCTGTCTGGAAATCTTGGTCAGGTCGTCCTGTGTGATCGTGGAAGCAATGTACGCTTCTTCGATATCGGTGATCTTTTCGTTTGAGAAATAGCCATTAAAATACGTGTCGGATTTCTCAAACACACGGCAGAACTGCGGCATTGACATAAATACGGAAAGTCCGGACGGATAGACATAGATTCCTTTTACCGCAAAAGAGTATGTTTTATCCCCGTAAGTCTCTTTCAGCCAAATGGTATCTCCTGTTTTTATATTGTATTTTTCCGCATATCCATCCGAAACATACACGCCCTCATCCGGAAAATCCGTCTTCATGTAATGACTTCCCTGCTGTGTTCCGTAGACGGTGACGCTCTCACTGTCCCGTTTGCCCGGAACGGTTTCCAGTGATTCCATGCAAAATTTTTCTGCCTTTTTGTTTTCTGTTTCCAGTGACGGAGTCAGGAAGCGGCTCAGTGCCCCATACAGGGTGTAAGTGTCATCCTCATCAATCTCATCCGGTACGTTCAGAATGTACTGATAATCTGCGATCATATTGTCAACGGTCTGTTCCTGGTAATGATCCAGAAGCGGCACCATCATCATGCCGAACAGCAGCAGAATATTGGCAAATACGATTCCCACAAACAACGTGATGTAACTGGATTTGTTCTGCAGGATGATACGCAGACGGAACCGGTCAAAAAAGCGGATATCCGGCAGTCTCACTGCTTTTTGTTTTTTTGATGTGCTTAAGTCTCTTCTTAGAAACTTCAGCGGAGTGAGTTTTAATCTTTTCGAGATCAGGACCAGATTGACCAGCAGCATGATCACAAACGGCACAATGGTCGTCAGGACGAATGCATCCATATTCCATCTCGTTTCGTAGGTCGGAAGACTGTAACTTCCATAATACATACCGGCACAGATATTTTTAAAGACGGTATAACCCAGAACATTTCCGATCACCGCTGCTATAACCGTGACCAGAAGCGGCAGTGTCATGTAATGTACCAGAAGTTCTTTTCTTGTATAACCGGAAGCCCGCAGGGTTCCGATCACCGCAGCCTCTTTGACAATCGTATTGTTTGTTGTCACCGCAAAAACAAAGGCCATGATTGCAATCAGGATATACAAAAGCACGATCATCATCGAACGGTCACTGCCCATATCGTCTCCGGTGAAATGGATCGCCTGATTTGCATAGCGTGGGATATAGCCTGTCACCGATGTGTAATCTGCCAGTATCTCAAGAAAGTCATCGGAACGTTCTTTCTCTGCTTTTTCTCCCTGTGGCGGATCATCATATGTCCAGGAATAACGATATTTAAGGTGCGTTTCTTCAAGATTGTCAAAGGCTTCATCTGTGACGATGGCAACACCGAACTTAACTGCATCAAACATCATATCCGAATTATTGGAAAACAGTGCACTGTAATCGGACAGTGCCACATAGCCTGTCACCGTTTTTTCTTCTTTTCCGACTTTTATGATGTCACTGATCTGTATCTTGTTATTCTCTGCATACATACGGTCGATGGCAATCTCATCTTCCTTCTTTGGAAGCTCTCCTTTCATCAGGCATACGAGATCGATCTGGCTGCGGTTTTTGTAAACGCGGACTGTACTGTCCTTTTTCCCGTCGAGATCAGTATCCGCATCTTCTTCGACATAGTAATTTTCATAAATCTGAACGCCTTCTTTTTCCAGTCTTTTGATCTGACTGTCCGTTGCCTTTTTCTCCAATGTAAAGTTTCCATCTTCGATATGATATTTCTCAAAGCTTTCCTGATAAGCTGCCAGCATACTGTCATCTGCCACCAGGAAACCGGAGACAAATCCGATCGTCGCTGTCATAAAGAGAAAAACTGCAAGGTATTTTTCAATGTCACCGATCAGTTCTCTTGGAAGACGTTTGAGCAATGGATTTTTCATATTCTCACCGCCTTACCATTCCAGATCAGCTGCTGCGATCTTGGTCTCATTGACATAATTTTTCCGGATCTGTCCGTCCCTGAGCTTTACGACACGGTCTGCCATATTTTTGATGGCATCATTGTGCGTTACCATGATCACCGTGTTGCCATATTTCTGGTTGATCTGCTCGATCAGGCAGAGGATTTCTTTGGAAGTCTTGTAATCCAGTGCACCCGTCGGCTCATCACACAGAAGAATGTCCGGATTTTTGATAATTGCACGCCCGATTGCCGTCCTCTGCTGCTGCCCGCCGGAAAGCTGGTTCGGCAGCTTGTTGCGATGTTCATACAGCCCAAGTGTTTTCAGAAGCTCATCCAGTTCCAGCGGTCTGTCGCTTAAATAAGCCCCCACTTCAATGTTTTCTCTGACACTGAGATTTGGTATCAGATTGTACATCTGAAATACATATCCCAGATGTCGGCGGCGGTATTGCGTCAGTCTTTTTTCTTTCATATCCGCCGTTTTCTCACCATTGATGGAGACATACCCTTCGTCCGCCTGGTCAATCCCGCCGATAATATTCAGAAGCGTAGATTTTCCGGAACCGGATGGTCCAAGCAGCACACAGATCTGTCCTTTTTCAACAGAAAAGTCAATTCCTTTCAGCACTTCCGTCCTGTTTTCTGCTGTGCCAAATGATTTTTTCAAGTCTTTGATCTCTAAAAACATATTTTTCCTCTCCCCAAAAATAGTCTGTAACTTGTCGCTCACCGTCTGCAAAGGCGGAAGTCACTTTACATTTGATGTTAGAATCAACTAACTTATGGTCATTATAGCACAGTTGTCTCGCTTTTTTCTGATTTGTATTTGATAATTTTTCTCGTTTTAAAAAGCTGTCACGGGCAAAGCCTGAATAGTTATTATACATTTTTCCCCTTCAAAGCTGCACGCTGCATCACCAGCTTGATCTCATGCTCGCTTCTTCCGTAGGACATCAGCTCATGTGTCAGATATTCCGGTTTTATGGTTTCTACCAGTTTCTGAACTTTCGGTGTGGTAAAAGGCAGATGCTGGTCGATCTGGAAGACGTGTTCATAGCAGGCTTTGGAACATGCTTCGTAATCCGATGGCATGGCATCCTTTTTGGTGATCAGCGTTTTCACATACGCACCCGTGATGCTCTGATTTAAATGCATGCCTTTGATATAAGAAGCCAGATTTCCATGCTCTGCAACTTTTTCCAGGATGTAATCGACCGCCTCATCCTGCGTTTTCAGTTCCAGATTCATGTGCATCAGATGCCCGGTATCCAGCATAATGCCTTTCTTTTGATAATGGACCTGCGAGAGCAGACGCTTCGTCATCTCCGGCCTTGTCATGGTAAGACCCGGCCACCAGAGATTTTCCATGAGGAAATCAAAAGTGTAATTTTCTCCATCCAGCAAAAGATTGATCAGTTCTGCCGCCGCATCGATCACTTCTTCGTCTGTGTGCCGGCACTGATAGGTAAACAGCTCCCTGGCACTGACATCGCTTACATGAAAGACCACATAGCGGGCTTTCAGCTTTCTGGCACGCTCCAGGTCTTCCCGAAAACGTTTCAGGATACAGCTGCGATCGAGTCCTCCGAAAATCTCTTTCACTTTTTCAAAGGATCCGTATTCTTTGCTCAACATCTCCAGTTTTCCATTCCAGAAATCCAGCCAGGAATCAAAATATCGCAGATGTACGCCAACCACGGATCGTTCTGTAAAGAAATCATCTCTTCCTCCCTCACACGGCAGCAGTTCAAATCCATCCATACCAAGATTTCCTGCAAACGAAATAGCATCTGCCTCATCCCGATAGCGTTCCACATCAAACGCATAATCCGTTGTATTGATCATCTGTTTCATAAAATCATTCGCTCCTCTTCAGTCCGAGAAATGCTGCCAGATTGCCACGTTTGCCTTTTGAGGCACGGTGTGAATACAAAAGTTCCGGATTGCAGCAGGTACACCACTGGGTCGTATGGATGTTTTCCGGCAAGATTCCGGCCTCCTCCATCACAATCTCATTTGCCCTCCATAAATTCAGCTGATACTTTCCGTTTTCTTTCCGGTAATACAATTCGCTCTGACAGTCTTCACGATAATATTTCTGAAATTCCAGAATGACATCCTCGCTGACTTCATAACAGTCCTGACAGATCGATGGCCCGATTATTGCTACGATATCTTCCGGTCTGCTTCCATATTGATCCGCCATCGCCTGAACCGTTATCTTGCCGATCTTATGAACCGTTCCACGCCAGCCGGAATGTGAAAGCCCGACTGCTTTTCTGATGGGATCTACAAAATACAGCGGTACACAGTCTGCATAAAACGTTGCCAGCACCAGTCCCGGAACGTCTGTGATCAGTCCGTCCACATCCGTATAATCCAGCGGTTTTGTAAATCCTTTGCCGCGGTCTGCTTCTGTCACCACACGGATGTTGGTCGTATGCGTCTGATCTGAAAAGACCAGATCTTCCGGTGTGAAACCGATCGCATCTGCAATTCTTCTGAAATTTTCACGTACATTTTCTTCCTGATCGCCACGCGAAAAACTCAGGTTCATGCTCGACAGATGCTCTGTGCTCACTCCGCCAAGCCGCGTTGAAAATCCCTGCACGATCCCTTCCATCTTTTCAAACGGCGTAGCGGAAAGCCATGTCACACCGTTTTTTTCTCTTTTTTCAAAAGTACCCATCTATCTTCCTCCTGTAAACTCCTGAAATGCCAGTGTCAAAAGTTCTTTTGACCCCAATAGATGCCTGCAAATTGCTCTGCTAAATACCGATCAAAACCGGACATTTCCGGCATAGGCAAACGCATCCCGGATCAGTTCCATCTCTTCTCCGTCAAATGCCACGACATCAAACCGGACACTCTGGTCTGCACAGATCCCGTGAACTTTCATATAATAATCTGCCACGCGGCTGATCGTTTTCTGCTTTGCTGTGGATACGGCCGCTGCCGCACCGCCCTTCTTGTTGTTTTTGCGGTATTTGACCTCCACAAATACCAGATACGCCCCGTCGCAGGCGACCAGATCGATCTCCCCGATCCGGCAGCGATAATTTTTCTCTATGATATGATAACCACATTTTTCCAGATGGACGGCTGCCAGTAATTCATATCTTGCCCCAGTTTTGCGTGTGTTTCCCCCTCTTGTCATTGATACCCCCATTTTCTTTTGTATTATGAGTTATATGCGATTTTTCATGTTTCGCACTTTCAAACAGTTTTGACCTGTTTCTCCCCCCGACTCATATGATGTTTTTGATAAAGCTCTGTCGGTGGATCGGGGATGATCCGAATTTGCGTATTGCCTCCATATGTGCGGCACTTCCATAGCCTTTGTGTTTCGCAAATCCATATTCCGGCATCAGTTTGTCATAATCTTTCATCAGGCGGTCCCTGGTCACTTTTGCGATCACACTCGCCGCTGCGATCGACAGGCTTTTTGCATCTCCTCTAATGATCGGTACCTGCGAAATCTCCACCTGTGGGATCTTCACAGCATCATTTAAGAGAACCTGCGGCCGGATCTTCAGTCCGGCGATTGCCTCACGCATCGCCTCATAAGTTGCCTGCAGGATATTGATTTCATCGATCCTTGCCGGTGATGCCATGCCAACGGACACTGCCAGTGCTTTTTCCATGATCTCATCGTACAGAGCTTCCCTCTTCTTTTCTGAAAGCTGTTTGGAATCATTCAACCACAGGATCTCACAGTCTTCTGGCAAGATCACGGCACCGGCGACAACCGGTCCTGCCAGCGGACCGCGTCCTGCCTCATCAATTCCACACACATAGCCATATCTTTCGTACCGATGTTCGTAACTTCTCATTTCTTCCAGGCGAACCCGCTCTTTTGCCAGCTTTTCCTGTTTTTTTCGGTAACTGTTTAAAACTGCCTTCACACCGCTTCTCTCATCCATAGCATACTGTGCAAACAGTTCTTCTAGGGAACCTTCTTTTGCCTCTGCAAATTCTTTTTTGATCTGTGCGATGCTTTTTCTGTCTGTGCTCATATATTTTCTCCTTTATTCCAACCCACAGTCGGTAATCATATTTTAGCGGGGGAATGCTTCTCTGCGGTAAAGCGGACATTCACAATCCGCTTCGCTACTTGCTCATGAACGCATATCCTGTCTAAAAAGTCCGACTGATCATTTCGTTCGTATTTAAAAAAGTGCCACACAAAGTGGCACTTCTTATTCTAACGCATTTTTCTTTTTTCGTCTACCGGTGTCTGACTACGCAGATACGATCAAGCGGCCAGATACGCACCCAGGCACGACCGACAATCTTTTCTCTTTTGAGATTTTCGACATTCTCATAGCGGCTGTCATCGCTTCGGTTGCGGTTATCTCCCAGCACGAAGTACTCATCATCGCCAAGCGTGATCGGCTCTGCCGCACGTCCGGCATCATTCATCACTTCTGCACCGTAATTTTCATCCAGTTTTTCACCGTTGATGTAAACATAGCCATCTATGATCTGTACGGTTTCTCCCGGCAGACCGATCACACGTTTGATATAGTACTCTTCTTTTCCGTCACGCACAACCGGAAAGACTACAATATCAAACCTCTCCGGATCATGGATACGATAAGATAATTTATCCATCATCAGCTGATCCTTGTTGTGCAGATACGGATACATAGAATCTCCGCTGACCATGGTCCTCTGTACAACAAATGTATTGATCACGAATACAACTGCTAACAGGCATACAAAATATACAACCCAGTTAATAATCTCTTTTGCTTTCATCAAAAACTCCTTTTCTACAAAGATCCCGCCCGTTCAAATGGCCAGATGCGTACCCAGGCACGCCCGATGATCTCTTTGCGTCTGACATTCCCGACATCCGGAAAACGACTGTCTTCACTGGCATTGCGATTGTCTCCGAGCACAAAATATTCATCGTCTCCAAGTGTGATCGGGTCGGATGCAAGTGCTGCGTTCTGGATTTTTTCATCACAGAAATGTTCGTCCAGTTTTTTACCGTCTATGTACACATACCCGTCCAAGATCTGCACCGTCTCACCCGGCAGACCAATGATCCGTTTAATAAAATACATATCCTTATAGCGATACGGAAAAACAATGATATCATAACGTCTGGGATCAGAGAAACGATAACTGACCTTATCAACGATCAGATTGTCATCGTCATGCAGCGTCGGATACATCGACTCTCCATTTACCCGCGTACGCTGACCGACATAAGTTGTCAGCAAAAAGCTGACACCAAACACCAGTACGATATAAAACAGCACCTCGATAAGTCCCTTTTTCATACTCTCCTCCCACAAAATACTGTCTACTGCTCTTCCGTCTCTCCCTTCGGAAGTTCCAGCGTGATCCTGCCAATTTTTCCGCTTCGGAAATCATCCAGCAGAAGCATACCTGTCTTGGTATAATCCAGTTCCTGACCTTTTTTGATGCAGCCACGCCGTCTTGCGATCTCCTCGTAAACTGTGAGTGCTTCCTGAGCGGTTTCTTCGCAGCCATAACGTTCCGTTAATCTCCCCGGATAATGTTCCATCAGGAAACGGATCAGATTGAGTGCAAGCTCATCCGTATTGAGGATCTCGTCTTTGATGGAACCGATCATTGCCAGTCGCATACCGACACTCTGGTCTTCAAATTTCGGCCAGAGAATACCCGGTGTATCCAGCAGTTCCAGACCCTTATTTAAGCGGATCCACTGTTTTCCCTTCGTAACACCCGGCTTATTTCCGGTCTTTGCACATGCTTTTCCGGCATAGGCATTGATAAACGTAGATTTTCCGACATTCGGAATCCCGACAACCATTGCCCGCACCGGACGGTTCTTGATTCCTTTGCGTTTGTCTCGCTCGATCTTTTCATGGCATGCTTCCAGAACGGCTGCATTGATGGATTTAAGTCCTGCTCCACTTCTGGAATTGATCTTTCTGACGCAATACCCTTTCGCTTCGAAAAAAGCAACCCACGCTTCATTGCTCTTTTCATCCGCAAGATCCGATTTGTTCAGAAGAATCAGGCGGGCTTTGTCCCTGCCCATCTTATCGATATCCGGATTGCGGCTGGAAAACGGTACACGTGCATCCAGCAGTTCGATGACAAGATCGATCAGTTTGATGTCTTCCTGCATCATACGCCTTGCCTTGGTCATATGACCAGGATACCACTGATAATTCATATTTTTTACCTTTCTACTTAACAAGTCCCCGGTGATCCGAAGGAGATAAAACAGCCCAGACTTTCCCTTCAATATCTTCCAGCTTTACATTTCCCATATCTGCAAAACGGCTGTCTTCACTCTGATTGCGGTTATCACCAAGCACAAAATATTCATCTTCACCAAGTGTGATCTCCTGTGCTGCCATTCCGGCATTTTCCATCTGTGGAAATCCCTGCGTCTCCAGGTAGACACTTCCATTAATATAGATCATACCATCGATGATCTGGATCGTCTCACCCGGCAGTCCGATCACACGTCTTATATAAGAATGCGTGTCCTCGCTTCCATTCAGTTTAAACGAGATTACATCCTCCCTGGATGGTCCTGAAAAGCGATAGGACAGCTCATTTAACAGAACAACATCTCCGCCGGACAAAGTACTGTTCATCGCCTGTCCGATGTTCGTTCTGGACTGACCGAAAAAGAAAACAGCAATATATGCAAACAGGATCACCACAATGATCTGAAACAGCCATCCAAGACCGGCTTTGATCGGATTCTTTCTGACCTTTTCCCGTTCTTTTTTCTGTTTCCTCATTTCCCTTCTGCTGTGTTTTTCCTGTATTGCCTGTTCCTGTGAAATCCGATCTTTGTTTCTTCGATCCCTTTCTCTGCGATTTCTTCCTGTGCGGCTCATGTATCCTCCCCTTTTGCCTTTTGAAATTCACAGTCGGTTATACAGAAACAGGGACAATTACCTAAGTACTTGTCCCTGGTCTGTCTGGCTGACCCGAACAAGCAGTGCTTGTTGCGGAATCATTCGGTACGCTGCTGCGTCCTATTATTTAACCAACTCTTTTACTTTTGCTTTTTTACCAACACGGTCTCTCAGGTAATTCAGTTTCGCTCTTCTTACTTTACCTCTTCTGATAACCTCGATCTTTTCTACGTTCGGGGAGTGCAACGGCCATGTTTTTTCAACGCCGATTCCGTTGGAGTTCTTTCTTACTGTGAAAGTTGCTCTGTTGCTTCCACCCTGTTTCTTCAGAACAGTTCCTTCGAAGATCTGGATACGTTCGCGGTTACCCTCTTTGATCTTTGCGTAAACTTTTACAGTATCACCTACGTTAAATACAGGTACTTCCGCTTTCAGTTCAGCTGCTTCAATGTTCTTAATGATTTCGTTCATCTTGTTGTTCCTCCTTATATTTTCAGATGTTCTTAATACCGCCCAGGTAGCAGAGGACCATCTCTTCTCACAACGTGAATAATTTTATCATACCTCTTGCGTAAAAGCAAGCTTTTTTTCAGCCAGACAGCGATCTGCCAGAGCTTTTTCTTTTGCTGACAGATCCGCTTTTTCCAGCAGATCCGGTCTTCTTTCTGCCGTCCGGATGACTGACTGTTCTCTTCTCCATTTTTCAATGTTGGCATGATGTCCGGATAACAGCACTTCCGGAACCCGCTTTTCATGCCAGACTTCCGGTCTGCTGTAATGCGGATGCTCCAAAAGATTTCCCTGGAAAGATTCGAATTCGGCAGATGCCTCATTGTGAAGCACACCCGGAACCAGTCTGGAGATCGCATCCATCATCACCATTGCCGGAAGTTCCCCTCCGGTCAGAACATAGTCCCCGATGGAGACGTAGTCTGTCACGATCTCTTCCAGGACACGCTCATCGATCCCTTCATAATGTCCGCACAGAAAGACCAGATCCTGCTCTTTTGCAAATTCTTCCGCCATAGGCTGTGAAAAAGTACTTCCCTGCGGTGTCAGATAGATCACTCTCGGCCGGTAACCGATCTGTTCTTTTACTGCCTCATAGGCTCCATAGACCGGTGCTGCCTGCATGACCATGCCAGCTCCGCCTCCGTACGGTGTATCATCCACCTTATTATGCTTATTCGCAGCATAGTCGCGGATGTCCGTTGCTTTCAGAGAAATATATCCCCGTTCGATCGCCCTGCCCATGATACTGGTATTCATTCCCTGCTCGATCATTTCCGGAAACAGTGTCAGTACGTGAAAATGCATGCTACACCAGCCCTTCCAGAAGATGCACTTTCATGCGCCCTTCTTTCACATCTACTTCCAGAATACACTGACGGATCGCCGGGATCAGGATCTCTTTTCCTTCTTCCGTCACTACCTGATAGACATCGTTTGCTCCGGTCTGGATCACATCATCCAGTGTGCCAAGAAATGCATCATCCTCGGTATAGACCTTAAGTCCGATCAGATCTGCGATAAAATACTCATTTTTCTTAAGTTTTACTGCATGCTCGCGTGTCACAAGCAGCGGACACTTTCTGTATTTTTCAATCTGATTGATATCATTATATTCTTTAAACTTCAGGATAACCATATTTTTGAAAAACTTGACACCTTCCACTTCCAGTTCCAGTTTTTCTCTTCCGGTATCCAGAAGCACTTTTTTCAGTTTTTTAAAACGTTTCGGATCGTCGGTTGTCGGAAATACTTTGACTTCCCCGTGAATACCATGTGTTGCCGTAATCACTCCGACCTGTAAAAATTCTTCCATGTTTCTCCTCCGGGTAAAATTGAATAAAACAAAAACCTCGTCTGCACGAGGTTTTCAACGCAGCATCCTGCAGCTTTTCAGCTACAGAATGTCCACTACAACTTTCTTGTCTTCCTTTGAGGCTGCAGCCTTTACAACTGCACGGATCGCTTTCGCGATTCTGCCCTGTTTACCGATTACTTTTCCCATATCGGATGGGGCAACTTTCAGTTCAACAACCGTTGTCTTTCCAGACTGCCTTTCCGTAACGGTAACTTCTTCCGGATTTTCTACAAGTGACTTAGCGATTACTTCTACTAATTCTTTCATCCTGCCACCTCTTATTTTTCAATACCGGCGATTTTGAAGAGCTTTCCTACTACCTCTGTCGGCTGTGCACCATTTGCCAGCCATTTCTTTGCCAGCTCCTCATCTACCTTGAATTCACTCGGTTCGATGTTCGGATTGTAGGTACCGATCTCCTCGATGAATCTTCCATCTCTCGGGGAACGAGAATCAGCTACAACGATTCTATAGAAAGGATTTTTCTTTTCTCCCATTCTTCTTAATCTGATCTTTACTGCCATTACTTTCACCTCCTCAGTATTTTTATATCTTTGATATCTATGAAAACCTGCCTTTGGCAGCTTCTCTGCATTCTTTATGTGCTAAAACGGAAGCTTGAACCTGCCGCGTTTTGCACCCTTGCCTCCCATCATACCAGGGAACTGTTTCATCATCTTGCGTGTCTGTTCGAACTGTTTGACCAGTTTGTTGACTTCGCTGATATCCACACCTGCACCTTTTGCGATACGTTTCTTTCTGGACGGATTTAACAGATCCGGATTGGAACGCTCTTTCGGTGTCATGGAGAGGATGATCGCCTCGATGCGTGCCATCTTGGACTCATCCACCGCAGCCTCGATATCTGCTGCTTTATTGCCAATACCCGGCATCATACTTAAGATACTGGATATACCTCCCATATTTTTAACCTGAGCCATGCTCTCCAGATAATCATCGAAACCAAACTGTGCTTTTTTCAGTTTCTGTTCCATTTCTCTGGCTTTGTCTTCGTCGATATTGGCCTGTGCTTTCTCGATGAGCGTCATCACATCGCCCATGCCTAAAATCCTGGATGCCATACGCTCCGGATAGAACTGTTCCAGATCGGATAACTTCTCGCCCATACCAACATAGAGGATCGGTTTGCCGCAGGTTGCCTTGATCGAGAGTGCCGCACCGCCTCTGGTGTCTCCATCCAGCTTTGTAAGGATGACACCGTCAAGCTCAAGTTTCTGATTGAAGCTGTCTGCCACATTGACCGCATCCTGTCCGGTCATTGCATCCACCACCAGGATCGTCTGATCAACATGAACGGCTTCTTTGATGTTCTGTAACTCCTCCATCATCGCTTCATCGACATGAAGGCGTCCTGCTGTATCAAGGATCACGACATTAAATCCGTGACTCTTTGCATGTTCTACAGCTGCTTTGGCGATATTGACCGGGTTCTGTTTGTCTCCCATGGAGAAAACTTCCACACCCTGCTTCTCACCATTTATCTGAAGCTGCGTGATAGCTGCCGGACGATACACGTCACACGCTACCAGAAGCGGCTTTCTGCCTTTTGATTTGAATTTGCCTGCAAGTTTCGCAGTTGTTGTTGTCTTTCCGGCTCCCTGAAGACCTGCCATCATGATCACAGTAACTTCACTTGCCGGACGCAGTGCAATCTCCGTCGTCTCAGATCCCATCAGGTTTACCAGCTCGTCATTTACGATCTTGATCACCATCTGTCCCGGATTCAGTCCGTTCATCACGTCCTGACCGATTGCACGCTCCTGAACCGCTTTTATAAACTGCTTCACGACTTTAAAGCTGACATCCGCTTCCAGAAGAGCAAGCTTTACTTCTTTCAGTGCTGTCTTGACATCTGCCTCTGTCAGTCTTCCTTTGCCGCGAAGGTTTTTAAATATATTCTGCAGTTTATCCGATAAACTTTCAAATGCCATCGTAACCTCCACCGTCAGTCGGTTTTATAATTCTTTCAGCAGCTCATCCGAAATCTTCCTTACTTCTTCCGGATCATCTGCCGCCATCCTTATGGCTTCCACCTTTTCTTTCAGACTTACAAATCTCTCAACCAGATGCAGTTTTGTCTCGTAATCATCCAGGATATGTTCGCACCGTTTGATCAGATCGTGCACACCCTGTCTGCTGATTCCCTGATTCTCTGCAACTTCGCTGCAGGAAATATCGTTGAATACTACATCCTCGTATATTTTCTGTTGATGCTCTGTAAGCAGTTCACCATAAAAATCATACAATAATGTCTGCTCTAAAATCTTTTCCACTGCAATCACCTTGGTTATCATACACGAAAGAAGCCACCGTGTCAAGTATTTTTTCTTGACAGGATGGCTTTTTCTTTTTTTATTTCAGATCAAACTTTTTCCTTCTTTTTCTTGTAAAATTTCATGCCTCTGTTGATCACGATCGCGATCCCGATCAGCATAAATTCAGCAACCGTCTGCCACAGTCTGGTCACAAGAGAAATGATCACAGCATATTCTTTCGGCATGATCAGTCCAAGTCCCAGCAAAATGATACCTTCCCTTACTCCAAGACCGGACGGTGTAAACACCGCCAGGATACCGATGATACAGGAGAGTCCGTCAATTCCGGCCACATAGAGAAACTGAGAAACCGGAACCGGATAAATAGAGCATACCAGCATGTAGAACCCGACACCGACAACCAGCCAGTTGCAGATGAACAGCAGTACAACTTTGATCATCTGCGGGTAGGTGATCGGGATTGAAAGATCTTTCTTAATAAATCGCTCCAGGATCCTCAGGAAAAAATTGATGATCTTCGGATTGATGCAGATAAAAAACAGGATCACAAGGCCGATCGTCATCCATTTATAATCGTTGAGCAGGTCATTCGGGAAAAAGAACAGCGAGATCAGAAACAAAAAGGCTGCACCCAGAAGCGTACAGATATTCTCAAGGAAAAAGCAGACCGTCACTTTTCGGATCGGCACTCCGCCTTCTTCATACAGCGGCACACGTGCCAGCAGCATAAAAACCTTTCCCGGAATATATTTCCCCGGTATCGAATACAGATACGCTGTGATCGCCTTGAAATATTGAATGGAACACTTGTTCAATTTCGTGATGTAATGCCATAAAGAGGCCAGCGTCACCTGATAAATGAAATAAAACAGCAGTGCCCCGGCAAATACCGGCCAGTTGATCTCAATATCCAGATTCTTGTAGGAATCATAATTTTTATAAAAATAGCGAATTAGAAAAACGGCAACCAGCAGCAGAAATCCGATCCTGACATATTTCTTCCATTTCTTTTCTCCGTTTTGCTGTGCGTTTTCCAGTATTTCCGCTTCTTCTTTTTTTACCTGTGTGTTTTCTTCCATAACCGATTTTTCTCCTAGCATTTTATCTATGATTTCAGAAACAGAAACCACGTTTTTCTGCCGTCTGTCATCCGGTATAAGCAGTCAGCGAAACGCCTCGCTCTTCCAGTGCTTCTTTCAGTTTTGTTCCTTTGACATAGACAAAATCTTCTTTTTTGTTGTCGTACGCTTCACCGTCGATCAGATAATATGCACCGCTTTTTAATTCCTTTTCATTCGGCAGCTTTTTTGCAATCACAAACACATTATCTGTATCATTAAAATTCTGATATTCTTCTCCGATCAGATGATAATCCATCAGACGTACCTGGTAAGACTTGATCGGTGCTGCCGTCTCTTCGGCCCATACATAAGAATAATCTTTATAAATATCACCAAACGACAGAATCAGACTGGATGCAGAAGAAATCCTTGCCTCTCTTGTATTATTTTCCGAAATGGTGATGTTCTTTACATTATAGCCAAACAACAGTACAGAGACAAACAATATCAGAGTGCACGCCTGACAGCCTTTCTTTTTCTGGCACAAAAGCAGAACCAGTAAAAACAAAAGCAGTGCCACAACGCCAAACAGGATCACTCCTCCGGAAACATGTTTCCCTTCAAAGGTCAGTTTTTCGGCATGGGTTTTCACAAATGTGCAAAGCATACCCATATATTTCCGCACAAAGCTCTGATTGTTCAGATACGGAGCCGTGATCTTCGAAAACAGCACAAGCGTAAGGCCGCATCCTGCCACCGAAAGCATTTTCGCCCGAATCCCAAACAGATCTCTTTTCCAGATCAGCACATAAAGTGCCACCATACAGAGAATACCGAAGGCACAGCAGATATAGCGGTCATATACAATACGGTCCACACGAATTTTGGAAGTACCGTAAAAGTTCTTTTTCACACTTTTCAGGAAAAATACAGTTCCAAGGACAAAACTTCCTGCATAAGATAAAAATCCAAACAATGCCAGTGTACCTTCCTGCGATGTCACCTTCTTCGAACGGCGGATCATCAGAAAAACAATGATCACACAGGCGATCAGTCCCACGCAGACCAGTCCAAGCGTTGAACTGAAAGAATTATACAGCCAGCCGATTGCCATCCGAATGTAGGATTTGATCCCCGTTCCCTTTCTCAGCAGTTTCAGCGTTCCTTTCGGGATGCCGGTCGCATGAGCTGCAGCGTTTCCCCAGATAGCATGCCTGAAATACTTCACCAGGATCTTGTCGATCACAAGAAAGACTGCCATACTGCCAAAGAAACTGATATACGGAATCCTTCTTTCCCTTTCCTTTGTAAAAAACGGGATCAGCAGTACAGTCATCGCAGAGGCAATCACCATAACGATTCCCCTGCTGTGGCAGGCATAGGCGTACACTGCACAGAAACTCAGCAATATCGTGTAGATCTGACGCTCTTTTTTTGTTTTTGCATACATGGCATTTAAAATAAAAAGTGCACAAACCCAGTTGAGTACGATCAGCATCATATCTCCACGCAGATAGATTGCCTGGAACATCACACTGCTGATGATCGCAGAACCTGCCGCCAGAAGAGCCGCATCTTTTTCTTTTTCGAGCTTCAGATAGCGTCTGCCAATATAGTAAGCCATCACCGGTGTCGTTGCCATAAACAAGGCATTGACAAAAGACGCCGCTTTGTAAACGATGATCGGATCTTTAAAAATCAGAAACGGCAGAAGCCACACAAAAGCCATTCCATAACGGTAATAATATCCACCATTACTTAAAATCCCTGTTCCCCAGTTTCTCCCGGTCAAAAGGGCTGTGTTAGTCAGAGTACCAAGTTCATCCACAACGGTGTTCGTACTCAGACATAATGCCGGCACTCCCATAAGCACCAACATTACCGCAAACAGTGAGATCATACAAATCCTGTCCTGTTTCGTCATTGTCATTTTATTTTTCCTCTTTCTCTCTGTCATAATCCAGTTTACGTGCATGATACTGTACATCTTCCAAAATCTTGCGATTTGCCGCAATGATGTCTGCCAGCAGTCCGATCACGCCGGTCTGGAAGCCCATCAGCATCAGGATACTTGCAAGGATCAGGGACTGCACATGTCCGTTTCCGGCTCCGGTCGCATAGTAAACCAGAAAACGCACGCCAAGCAGTGCCCCACAAAGAAAGAGCACACTGCCGATTCCGAGGAAAAAGCGCAATGGCTTATACATCATAAAGGAACGGACGATCGTCACCATGGAACGTTTCACGTATCCGAACATGCTGGAAAACAGTCTGGACTTGCGAAGTTCCGGGTTGGTGCGGATCGGCACCGACTCCATTGCCATTCTGGTGCGTCCTGCCTGGATGATCGTCTCCAGGGTGTAAGTATATTCATTGGTGACATTCAGACGCATCGCTGCGTCACGGCTATAAGCACGGAAACCGCTCGGTGCGTCAGGTATATCGGATTTGGATGCCACACGCACGGTCCAGCTTCCGAAATGCTGAAGCTTTTTCTTGAGCGGTGAAAAATGCTCCGTATCATCGATCGGGCGTTCACCGATCACAATATCTGCCTTTTCCTCCAGGATCGGACGCACCAGTTTTTCGATGTCATCTCCGCAGTACTGATCATCAGCATCGGTATTGACAATGATATCCGCACCGTTTCGCAGGCAGGCATCCAGCCCTGCCATGAACCCCTTTGCCAGTCCGCGGTTCGTCCGGAAATTGACTACATAGTTCACGCCCCAGTTTTTCGCAACTTTAACGGTATCGTCACGGCTTCCGTCGTTGATGATCAGATACTCGATCTCATCGATCCCGTCGATATGTTTTGGCAGATGATTCAGTGCAATTTCCAGCGTCTGTGCCTCGTTATAACATGGCACCTGTATAATTAATTTCATTATTTATCTCTCCTTATTTTTCCTTAGTCCCTGAAATACAGATCTCTTGTATAGACTTTATCCATGACATCCGCAATCTCATCACTGCAGCGGTTGGCAAGGATCACATCACTCATTTCTTTAAATTCCTTAAGATCACGGATCACACGGGAGTGAAAGAACGTTTCTTCTTTCATTGCCGGCTCATATACAACCACTTCGATCCCCTTCGCCTTGATCCGCTTCATAACCCCCTGAATCGAGCTCTGGCGGAAGTTGTCTGAATTGGTTTTCATCGTCAGGCGGTATACGCCTACAATCTTTGGATTTTTTTCAATAATGCGCTCTGCAATAAAATCTTTTCTGGTACGGTTTGCTTCTACAATCGCTGCCACAATATTGTTTGGGACATCATGATAGTTTGCAAGCAGCTGTTTGGTGTCCTTTGGAAGACAATATCCGCCATATCCAAAAGACGGATTATTATAATGCGTGCCGATACGAGGATCCAGTCCTACTCCTTCAATGATCTGTTTACTGTCAAGCCCTCTTACCTCTGCATAAGTATCCAGTTCATTGAAAAATGCAACACGCATGGCAAGGTAGGTGTTTGCAAACAATTTGACTGCCTCAGCTTCCGTAAGATCGGTAAAGAGTGTCGGGATCTCCTGCTTGATCGCCCCTTCCTGAAGAAGTGCGGCAAATGCATGTGCCTTGTCACGCTGATTCTCCGGCGATCCGACAATAATACGGGAAGGATACAGATTATCATACAGTGCATGTCCTTCTCTTAAAAATTCCGGTGAGAACAGAATATGGTCTGTATGGTATTTTTCACGGATTCCTTTTGTATATCCGACCGGAACCGTTGATTTAATCACCATCACGGTATCCGGATTCACCTTCTGTATCAGTTCGATCACCGTTTCGATCGAAGATGTGTCGAAATAATTTTTCTTCGGATCGTAGTTCGTCGGGGTTGCAATGATAACAAAATCAGCATCCTTATAAGCTTTTTCTGCATCTGTCGTTGCTGTCAGGTGCAGATCCTCTCTTGCCAGAAATTCTTCGATTTCTCTGTCTACGATCGGTGACTTCCCTTTATTAATCAAATCAATCTTGCTTTGCAGGATATCGACTGCCCACACATCATTGTGCTGGGAGAGCAGCAGGGCATTGGAAAGCCCTACATATCCCGTTCCCGCTACTGCTATTTTCATATTGCTCCCCTCCTTTTAAAGATTCGGGCGAATCACTTTCGGATTATAGCCATGCTCTTTGAGGGCATTGACGATGCGCTCTTTGTGATCCGTTCCAAATGCTTCCAGTGTGATCTTCAGCTCTACGGCTGCATTGCGGTTCGTGCTTACAAACTGATTGTGATCCAGTTTGATGACATTTCCCTGTTCATTTGCAATAACGGTTGCCACACGAACCAGCTCTCCTGCTTTGTCCGGAAGCAGAACAGATACGGTAAAGATACGGTCTCTCTGGATCAGACCTAACTGTACAACAGAAGACATGGTGATCACATCCATGTTTCCGCCGCTTAAGATCGATACCACTTTTTTGTCTTTTACATCCAGATATTTCAGGGCTGCCACGGTCAGAAGTCCGGAGTTTTCTACGATCATCTTGTGGTTTTCAACCATATCAAGGAAGGCAACGATCAGATCATCGTCCTCAATGGTGATGATATCATCGAGGTTTTTCTGCAGATACGGGAACACATTTTTGCCAGGTGTCTTAACAGCCGTGCCGTCTGCGATCGTATTGACATTTGGCAGTGTCACAACTTCTCCTGCCTGAAGGGAAGCTTTCATGCAGGCTGCCCCTGCCGGTTCCACACCGATCACGCGGATGTTCGGGTTGAGCATCTTAGCCAGTGTGGAGACACCGGTTGCCAGTCCGCCTCCTCCGATCGGAACAAGGATATAATCAACCAGCGGCAGTTCTTTGATGATCTCCATGGCGATCGTTCCCTGACCGGTTGCAACAGCCGGATCATCGAACGGATGGATAAAGGTATAGCCTTCTTTTTCTGCCAGTTCCAGTGCATAGGCACAGGCCTCATCATAGACATCTCCATAGAGAACCACTTCTGCACCGTAGCTCTTGGTGCGGTTTACTTTGATCAGCGGTGTGGTCGTCGGCATAACGATCACTGCCTTTGCACCAAACTCTTTTGCCGCATAGGCAACGCCCTGTGCATGGTTTCCTGCGGAGGCTGTGATCAGACCTTTCTGTCTCTCTTCTTCGCTCAGTGTGCTGATTTTATAGTAAGCACCTCTTACTTTATAAGCACCGGTTGTCTGCATATTTTCCGGTTTCAGATAAACTTTGTTTCCTGTCTGCTCACTGAAATATTTGCTGTAGATCAGCTTTGTCTCCTGAGTAGCTTTTTTTACGATTTCTGAAGCTTCTTCAAATTTGTCTAACGTAAGCATGTCTTTACTCCTCTTCTTCTGAATCTTTCACATCAAAAAGTGCATTTACGAACTCGTCTGCATCGAATTTCTGCAGATCGTCAATACTCTCTCCCACGCCAATATATTTCACCGGGATACCAAGTTCGGAATGGATGGCAACGGCGATACCGCCTTTGGCTGTTCCATCCAATTTGGTAAGAATGATTCCGGTAATATCAGCAATCTCAGAAAATTGTCTTGCCTGTGCAAGTGCATTCTGACCGGTTGTACCGTCCAGCACAACCAGTGTCTCGCGGTAAGCTTCCGGATATTCCCGGTCGATCACACGGTTGATTTTTCCAAGCTCTGCCATAAGATTCTTTTTATTATGAAGTCGTCCTGCCGTATCGCAGAGCAATACATCTGCATGACGTGCTTTGGATGCCTGGATCGCATCGTATACAACGGCTGCCGGATCCGATCCTTCCTGTCCGGAAATGATCTCCACTCCTGCACGGTGTGCCCATTCGGTCAGCTGTTCTCCGGCTGCCGCACGGAACGTATCGGCTGCCGCCAGAATTACTTTCTTTCCCTGGTCTTTTAATTTTCCTGCCAGTTTTCCGATGCTGGTTGTCTTACCGACACCGTTGACTCCGATCACCAGAACAACGGACTGACGGTTTTCAAACTCGTACGCCGTCTCACCGACATTCATCTGGGCTTTGATGCTGTCGATCAGAAGCTGTTTGCAGGCAGAAGGCTCTTTGATGTGCTGCTCTTTCACCTTCTGTTTCAGATCTTCTATGATCGCGGTTGTCGCATTGATCCCGAGATCTCCCATGATGAGGATTTCTTCGATCTCCTCATAAAAATCCTCATCTATTGCGGAAAATCCGCTGAAAATAGAATCAATACCGGAAACGATATTGTTTCTTGTCTTGGTCAGTCCTTCTACCAGACGCTTAAAAAATCCTTTTTTCTCACCCATCTTCTTTCCTTTCTCACTGATCCAGTGCCTCTTCGATCAGATTTACCGATACCAGTGCAGAGATTCCTTTTTCCTGCATCGTGATGCCATACAGCCGATCGACCGCTGCCATCGTTCCGCGTCTGTGTGTAATAATAATAAATTGTGTATTTTTTGTCAACTTGTGCAGATAATTTGCATAGCGGCTGACATTCGCCTCATCCAGTGCCGCCTCGATCTCATCCAAAAGACAGAACGGGGACGGTTTGAGATGCTGGATAGCAAAAAGCAGAGCGATCGCCGTTAAGGCCTTCTCGCCTCCGGAGAGCTGCATCATATTCTGCAGTTTTTTGCCCGGCGGCTGAGAGATGATCCGGATGCCTGCCTCCAGAATATCTTCATCATCCACAAGCTCCAGCGTTCCTTTGCCCCCTCCGAACAATTCACGAAAAGCTTTGTCAAATTCCACCTGGATCCTGGCAAAATTCTCCCGGAACTGCTTGCGCATCCCTTCATCCAGCTCCAGAATGATCTCTTCTAAAGCTTTCTCTGCTTTGATGAGATCATCGTGCTGATTCTGAAGAAATCCATGCCGCTGTGACATCTCTTTGTAATCTTCAATCGCATTGACGTTGATGTTGCCCATCTGGCGGATCGCTGCTTTGATCTCCTCGATCCGTTTTCTGGTCTGCTTCTGATCCATGCTGTTTTCGTTCCGGAACGCAGCAGCTTCCGAAGGTGTCACCTGATATTCATCCCAGATCTGACTGATCCGCTCTTCTTTTTGACTTTCAAGCTTTTCCTGCATGGATGCAAGCCGGAAGTTTTCTTTGTCCAGATCTGCGATCTGCCCGGAAAGCTCCTCCCGCCTTATAAAAAAGGTTTTCTGTGCCGCACTTTTCTCTTCTTTTTGTGCCTGAAGCTTCTGCAGCTGCCTGCCATGATCGCGTCCATGGTCTTTCGTACCTGCAATGCGGCTTTCAATCTGCCGGATCTGTGCTTCTTTTTCTGCAATGACATCCAGACTTTCCCTCTTTTTCTGCCCGATCTCTTTTTCTTCTTCCCTTAGATTTCGGATTTCTTTTTCGATACGTTTAAGATTCTGCCCTGCAAATTCTTCTTTTTGTCCGGCACTTGCAAGCTCCAGATGCAGCTTTTCAATACGGGCGTTCTGCTGCTCCAGCTCCGCCCTCTGGACTTCCTGTTCTTTCTGCCATCCCAGGATCTGTTCCTGCAGCTGTGCTTCTCTTTTTTCAGAGTCTTTCACAGCTTCTTCGATCTGTTCTTTTTCCCGGCTGATCTGCTTTAATTCGCCGTCTAACTGGGCAGATTCTTCCTGAAGCCTTGTCAGCTCTTCTTTGGATTCTTCCCGTTTTTCTTCCATCTGGCGGATCTCCATGCGTGCCGTATTCTGAGAAACATAGGCTTTCTGAAGCTTTTCATTCAGAATTACAACTGTTTCGCGATGTTCATTCCTTTTTTTTCGGTTTTCATCGACCTCCAGCTGCAATTCTTTCCATTCTTTTTCCAGTGCCTGTACTTTCTTTTGCAGCTCTTCAACTTCTCTTCTGCGTCCCAGAAGATTGCTGCTGTTGCGGTAGGCACCGCCTGTCATGGAACCGCCCGGACTTAAAGACTCTCCTTCCAGCGTAACGATCCGCAGAGAATGGTGATATTTCCTGGCAGCTGCGATCGCATGATCCATATTGTCTGCGACAAGTGTCCTGCCAAGAAGGTATTCCACCAGTACACGGTATTTCTCTTCTGTCCGGACCAGAGTGCTCGCAATGCCCAAAATCCCCGGCTCTTTCACGGCATCTTTGTTTCCTGCATTTCCTTTTTTTCCGATGGCAGTCAGCGGAAGGAAGGTAGCCCGGCCATATTTGCCACGTTTCAGAAATTCAATCATGCGTTTTGCTGTCTCTTCCCTGTCCGTCACAATATTCTGTATACTGCCGCCAAGTGCCGTCTCGATTGCCGTCTCATAAGAAGATTCTACTTTGATCAGATCGGCTACAACGCCGAGGATCCCCGGATTTTTGTCTTTTTGCTCCATCACCTTCCGGATACTGTTTCCGTATCCATCATAGCGTTCTGTTAAATTGCTCAGTGTCTCAAGCCTTGATTTCTCCCGGTGATAGAAAGACTGTTTCTGTTCCAGTTCCCGGTTCTGCCCTGCCAGTTTCTGCTGGAGCTGTTCAATCTTATCTTCCTGCTCTTTGCTCTTCCGGAGCTGTTTTTCAATCTCTTCCGACACCATTTCGTAGGCAGTTTGATATTCCTGAAGCGTCTCCTGCCATCTGGCATCTTCGCTGCCGATCCGAAGGAGCTTTCCGGTTACTTCTGCTTTTCGGATCTGCATCTGTTCCTGCATGGTATCGTATCGCTGAACATTTCCTTTCACCGAAGCACGCTGATTCAAAAGTGAAATGATTTCATTTTTCCCGTCCTCGATCTGCATTTCCAGATGGGAGAGCATCGCCGTTGTCGCATCCGCTTCCAGGCGATAGTCCGCTTCCGTCAAAGAAACCTGCTCCTGTTTTTCCTTTGCAAGCAAAAACGCCTGTTCTTCCGCTTTTCTCTGTTTTTCTTTTCTGGAAAGTTCGCTCTCGATCACGCTCTTTCGCTCTTTTAAGCGGACTTCCTGATCCTCCTGTGCCCGGATCTGCTCTTTCAGGAGTTCGATCTGACCGGTGAGCTGCTGGTGGAGCAACTGACTTTGCCGCTCCTGTTCCCGGATCTGCTCGATCCGCTCTTCCAGCTCCTCGATCGCTTTTTCTTCTGTTTCATAATGGATGCGGATCGTCTCGTATTCTTTCTTTATATCAGAAAGCTGTTCTTCTGCAATCTTTCGTTTTTCATCCAGATTCGCAAGTTCTGCTTTCCGCTGCTCCATTTCCAGCAGAAATAGATGCAGATCGATCTTTTTTAATTCTTCTTTTTTCTTCAGGTAGATCTTTGCCTGTTCTGCCTGATGCTGAAGCGGAACCAGCTGACGCTGAAGTTCCGAGAGAATATCGTTTACGCGGACAAGGTTCGCTCTTTCATCCTCCAGCTTTTTCACGGCTGCCGCTTTTCTTCGTTTGAACTTGACAATCCCGGCTGCCTCATCAAACAATTCTCTTCGATCTTCCGGTCTGCCGCTTAAGATCTTTTCAATCTGTCCCTGGCCGATGATGGAGTAACCCTCTTTTCCGATACCGGTGTCGTAGAAAATCTCCTGAATATCTTTCAGACGGCAGGAAGTTCCGTTTAAACGATATTCGCTCTCGCCGGAGCGGTAGACGCGGCGGCTGACCGTCACTTCCTCATAATCCACCGGCAGTTTGTGGTCGGCGTTGTCCAGTGTAATCGAAACCGACGCAAAGCCGAGCGGTTTTCGATTTTCCGTACCGGAAAAAATCACATCCTGCATGTTGCTTCCTCGCAGCTGTCTGGCACTCTGCTCACCAAGTACCCAGCGAACCGCATCTCCTACGTTGCTCTTTCCGCTTCCGTTTGGTCCTACGATCCCGGTAATACCATTATGAAATTTAAAATCAATCTTGTTTGCAAATGATTTGAATCCCTGGATCTCAAGACTCTTTAAATACATGTCTCAGGCATTTCCTTTCAGTTTGATAATGGCACGGTAAGCGGCTTCCTGCTCTGCGGCTTTCTTGGTCCTTCCCGTTCCTTCGCCCAGTGTCTTGTCTCCCACTACCAGACTTACTACAAATTTCTTGTCATGATCCGGTCCGATCTCTCCTGTCAGCACATACTCGATCTCTTTGCCTTTATAGTCACTCTGCACGATCTCCTGCAGAATAGTCTTGCTATCATAAAAGAGTTTTTTATGTTCGATATCCTTTAGAATAAATTTATGGATAAACTCCTTTGCACTAGCAAAACCACCATCCAGATAGATAGCTCCTATTACACTCTCCATAGCATCAGATACGATAGAATCCCGGTTTCTTCCGCCTGTCCGCTCTTCTCCCTTGCCAAGGAAAAGATAGCTTCCGAGGCTGATCTCGTGCGTACACAGTGCCAGCGTTGGTTCACATACAATGCTGGCACGGAGTTTTGTCATTTCGCCCTCAGCCATATCCGGGTAATTATAAAATAAATACTCACTGCTGATGATCTCCAGAACCGCATCGCCAAGAAACTCCAGACGTTCATTGTCTTTGAGTCCTTCGTGCCTGTGTTCGTTTGCATAAGAACTGTGTGTGAGAGCCTGCTTAAACAAGGTCTTATCTTTGAAGGTATAGCCAATCTTTCCTTCCAGCTCTTTTAAATCTTTTGTCTGTTTCATCTTGTTCCTCGCTTTCTGTTTCAGTCGGATATACAGAAGGTGCTGACTTGCAGCACCTTCCCATCTGTCGTTATCGTCAGACCCCTTTTAATTTAATGCACTTTTGATTGCTTCTACTGCATCACCGACAGAAACGATCTTTTCTGCTTCTTCATTTGGAATCTCGATATCGAATTCTTCTTCAATCCCCATGATAATCTGGAAAACATCCAGGGAATCTGCACCAAGTTCATCTACAAAGGTGGTATCCAGCGTAATTTCGTTTGCATCTACGTTTAACACTTCTGCGATGATTTTTGCTAACTTTTCAAATTCCATAATAAAATACCTCTCTTATCCTTTTTGGTCTTCTTTTATAATATTTTCTCTGATTTTCTGATTGATCTCCTGTTTTGTGAACTGGACACACTGAAGGATGGAATTTTTCACTTCCACTGCCTTTGAACTTCCGTGTGTCTTTACGACCAGTCCGTTCAAACCTAAAAGCGGTGCTCCGCCATACTGGCTGGCATCAAAAGATTTGAGCGTTTCTTTCAATGCAGGTTTTACCAGTAATGCACCGATTTTGGAACGCAGGCTTGTCATCATGCCCTGCTTGACTTTACTGATCAGAGTTGCACCGACACCTTCGTAAAGTTTCAGGATCACGTTTCCCACGAACGCCTCACAGACGATCACATCGCACACTCCCTGCGGAATGTCGCGTGCCTCCACACTTCCGATAAAATTGAGCTCTTTGCATTCTTTGAGCAGTGGAAACGTCTCTTTTACAAGTGCATTGCCCTTTTCCTCTTCCGCACCGATGTTGACCAGCCCGACTCTCGGATTTTTGACTCCCATAACATTTTCCATGTAGATGGAACCGATCTTTGCAAACTGCACCAGATGGGAAGGTCTGGCATCCACGTTTGCCCCACAGTCGATCAGGAGAGAAACTCCGTTCTTTGTCGGAATAAGCGGTGCCAGCGGCGGTCTTTCAATTCCTTTGATCCTGCCAACGATCACCTGACCTCCTACAAGGATCGCTCCGCTGCTTCCTGCAGAAACAAACGCATCTGCTTCTTTCTGCTTGACCATATTCATACCTTTTACGATCGAAGAATCTTTTTTCCTGCGAATTGCCATGACAGGCGGTTCGGCCGTTTCGATCACTTCTTCGGTATGCACGATCTCCAGCCTTTCTTTTGGAAAGGTGTATTTTGAAAGCTCGGCTTCGATCACCGGCTTTCTTCCCGTCAGGCAGATAAAAATATCTTTTCTGGCGTTCAGTGCTTCTACGGCACCTTTGACGATTTCTCCGGGTGCGTTGTCTCCGCCCATGGCATCTACAACCACCCTGACCATATCCTGCATAGTTTTTCCTCCTGTTGCAATTCCTAATATACTAGAGTGCGATATAAAAATCAACCTAAAATTTTTGCAGATCCTTTCATAAAAAATCAGGGACCAAACAACATCAAATTGTTCAATCCCTGATTCTATAGCATTTATGCAATTAGTCTTCAACTGCAACGATTTCTTTTTTGTTATATGTTCCGCAGTTTTTGCAAACTCTGTGAGACATCATCAGTTCACCACATTTGCTGCATTTTACCAGATTCGGAGCAGTCATTTTCCAGTTTGCTCTTCTCTTGTCTCTTCTTCCTTTGGAAGATTTATTCTTTGGACAGATTGACATGGCTTACACCTCCTTAAATTTATTGAAGATATCACGGATCTGTGCCATTCTGGGATCTAAATCTGTATGATCACAGTCGCAGGTCCCATGATTCAGATTCTTACCGCATATACTGCAGATTCCTTTACAGTCCTCTTTGCACAGCACACGAAGCGGCCAGTTCACCAGAATCTCGCTGTAGACCAGCTCATCCACATCCAGGTCATATCCATGTATATACGCGCATTCATCGAGCGCTTCCCGTCGTTCTTCTTCGGTAAGATTCATGTCGATTTTCTTCTCAAAATCAAGTTCAAACTCTACCGGAACTTCCTCCAGGCAACGTCCGCAGGGAATCAGAATCGTAAGATCCATCTTGCCCTGTATTAACAGATTCCGCTTTCCTTTGTTCGTAAGAACCAGTGAAACCGGAGTCTTTCGGGTAATCGGATACTTGCCGAGCTTCATCTCAAATGTATCCGGATCGAAGTCTGCATCTACCCGCAGTATCTTTCCATCGTCTTTCAGTACATCGTTTAAAGCGATCTGCATAATATCCTCCTATCCACGCCTAAACTATTATATCCGTGCATCTGGCATTTGTCAACCCATTTTTTTGTTTCAGGTCGAATGCATGCAAGACCTGTCATGCGATCCTGTCAGTCCCGGCAATAAGAAACTGCCGCAAATCTCTTTGCAGCAGTTTCTTCTATTAAAAATATAAGATGATGTGGGTATCAAAAGTAAATTTTGCCACTCATTGATGTATACGAATTATTCCGTACTCCCACAATTATACCAGAGCAACGGTCTCGCGGCAGATAGCCAGCTCTTCGTTTGTCGGGATAACTGCTACTTTTACTTTGGAGTCAGCAGCAGAGATCACGCAGTCGTCACCGCTCTTTGCATTTGCTTCTGCATCCAGAGTGATTCCAAGGTAACCCAGATAGCTGCAGACTTTTTCACGTACAAGACCTACGTTCTCACCGATACCTGCTGTAAATGCGATCGCATCTACACCATTCATAGCTGCTACATAAGAACCAACATATTTTGCCACGCGATAGCAGAATACTTCGATTGCTGCGATCGCACGTTTGTTGCCTTCTTTTGCACCTGCTGTCAGGTCACGGAAATCACTTGACAGTCCGGAAATACCTTCCAGACCGGATTTTTTATTCAGAACGTTCATAACGCCTGCGATGTCCAGGTCTTCTTTCTTTGCAATGTATTCCATGATCGCCGGATCGATATCACCGGAACGTGTACCCATTACCAGACCTTCCAGCGGAGTCAGACCCATGGAAGTATCTACGCACTTGCCGTCTTTTACGGCACTGATGGATGCACCGTTTCCAAGGTGGCATACGATGATCTTGGAGTTTTTCAGATCCATACCGAGGAATCTTGCTGTTTCTTTGGATACAAAGCTGTGAGAGGTTCCGTGGAAACCATATCTTCTCACTTTGTAGTTCTCATAATATTCATATGGCAGACCATACAGATATGCTTTTTCCGGCATAGTCTGATGGAAAGCGGTATCAAATACAGCTACCATCGGTACACCTGGCATCAGCTCTTTACATGCATTGATACCGATCAGGTTTGCCGGGTTGTGCAGCGGTGCAAGGTCGTTACACTGTGCAACTGCTTCCAGAACCTCGTCTGTGATCACAACGGAAGAAGCAAATTTCTCGCCGCCGTGTACGATACGGTGACCGACTGCATTTACTTCTGACAGGCTCTTGATCGCACCTGTTTTGTCATTTACCAGTGCATCCAGTACCATCTGGATTGCTTCTTTATGTGTTGGCATGGCTGCCTCTGTGATCTCCTTGTCGCATCCGGCTTTCTGGTAAACCAGTCTTCCGTCAATACCGATTCTCTCGCAGAGACCTTTTGCCAGAACATCTTCTGTATCCGAATTGATCAGCTGATACTTCAGAGATGAACTTCCGCAGTTGATAACTAATACGTTCATTTTAACATCCTCCTGATATGTAAATCTTATTATTTAGCCAGACACTGTACGGCTGTGATCGCTACAACACCTACGATGTCTTCTGCAGAACATCCTCTGGACAGGTCATTGACCGGTGCTGCGATACCCTGTGTGATTGGTCCGTAAGCTTCTGCTTTTGCCAGTCTCTGTGTCAGTTTGTATCCGATGTTTCCTGCATCCAGATCCGGGAAGATCAGTACGTTTGCTTTGCCTGCGATGTCGCTGCCCGGTGCTTTGGAAGCTCCTACGCTCGGAACGATTGCTGCATCCAGCTGGAACTCTCCGTCCAGTTTCAGATCCGGATACTGCTCTTTTGCAAGTCTGGTAGCTTCTACGACTTTATCAACATCTGCATGTTTTGCGCTGCCTTTTGTAGAATGAGAAAGCATTGCTACGATCGGCTCTTTCTCTACCAGCAGTTCGAAAGAATCTGCAGAAGATCCTGCGATTGCAGCCAGTTCTTCCGGATTCGGGTTCTGGTTCAGACCGGAATCTGCAAAGATAAAGGTACCGTCTGCACCGTATTCGCAATTCGGAACGACCATCAGGAAGAATGCGGATACCAGTTTTGTACCTGGTTTTGTTTTCAGGATCTGCAGACATGGACGCAGTGTATCAGCGGTAGAATGGCATGCTCCGGATACCATACCGTCTGCATCGCCCATTTTTACCATCATTACACCATAGTACAGATACTGGTTTAACAGGATTTCTTTTGCCTGTTCCGGTGTCATGCCTTTTTTCTGACGCAGCTCAACCAGCTTGTCGATGTAAGCCTGTGTTCTGTCGGAAGTAGCCGGGTCAACAACTACGGCTCCTGTCAGATCCAGTCCTTCACTTCCTTTTTTCACTGCTTCTTCGCTTCCGACCAGAATGATCTTTGCGATTCCCTCTTTCAGGATCTGTGCTGCTGCTTCATATGTTCTGCGATCCTCGGTTTCCGGTAATACGATCGTTTTGTTTGCTGCTTTTGCTCTTTCTTTGATTACGTCAATAAATCCCATGATTTCTGACTCCTTTCAGTATAATTCATTTCCATTCACAGTCTGTAATTTCACAGTGCCTGACTGTCCGTTTCGTTACAGACTGCGTTTACTTTCATTATATCGCCTGATTATGGTATTTTCAACCAGAAATATGTATCTTTTTACAAACAAACCCTGATTCTCCCCCTCTTTGCCATAAAAATTTCACAAATATTGTCTTACCATTGTTTTTTTATCTCTTTACCTCTGTACTGCTTCATGCTATAGTTAGCAATCATAAGTCCAAGGAGCGATGTTACCATGAAAACCATCAGCATTATTGCCGAATACAACCCTTTCCACAACGGCCATGCCTGGCAGATCGCAGAGGCGAAACGCCGTACCAGTGCAGACTTTGCCCTGATCGTGATGTCCGGAGATTTTGTCCAGAGAGGCGAACCTGCCGTTCTTGATAAATTTTCCCGCACCAGGATGGCTCTGCTTGGCGGAGCAGACCTCGTACTCGAGCTTCCGGTCCGCTATGCAGCCGGCAGTGCCGAATATTTTGCGAGGGGTGCCTGCTCACTTCTTGCCTCCCTGAATGTAACCGATACACTCTGTTTTGGATGTGAAACAGAAGATCCGGCTGCTTTTTCGGCTCTTTCTTCTCTTCTTGCAGACGAACCGGAAGCTTTCAGGCGATATCTCAGATCGTATCTTGCCGCCGGAAATTCCTATCCGAAGGCACGACTTCTGGCCCTTGAATCCTTTTTCTTTCCGGACTCTTCTCAAAGCTCTCCCGGATACGACTCACATTTTGCTTCTGACGCTGATCCTTTGAGTCCTCCGGGCAATCCTTTCTCTTTCAAAACAGCCACCGAGCTTCTTTCTTTCCCGAATAATACGCTCGGGCTCGAATACCTGATTGCCTGCAGACGTCTGAAGGCTTCCTTTGATTTTCTGCCGGTCAAACGTCAGGGGGCTTCGTATCACAGTTCTCTGCCCCAGGGAAATTTTGCTTCCGCCACAGCGATCCGCAAAAATCCGGCTCTTGCCTGCGGATATATGCCGGATGTCTGCCGGGAATTATATGAACATGCTGTTTCAGGTCAGATGCTTCATTCTATTGATGATTACTCAGACCTTCTACACTATGCTCTTCTGATGCAGAAGGATTATACTGCTTTTCTGGACGTAAATGCAGACCTCTCGGACCGCATCCGCAAGCTGCTGCCACAGTACAAGTCTTTTTCTTCGTTTGTAAGCCTGTTAAAAACAAAACAGGTCACCGAGGCACGCATCCGCCGCAGTCTGCTGCATATTCTGCTTGGTATTCGAAAAAAAGAACGGCCGGAAGATCGTTTTGCCGGTCTTTCTTATGCAAGAGTTCTCGGCTTTCGCCAGAGTGCATTGCCGCTTTTCAGGGAGATCAAAAAAAGAAGCTCAATCCCACTGCTGACAAAAGCCGCAGACGCGAAAAAGCTTCTTTTAGCATCCGAACTGGATGAATTTCTGTTAAATGTGCGTGCCAGCGACCTCTATCACATCACCGACCCCGGCGGCGGCTACAATGAATACCGCACGCAGATCATCCGTATTTAAACGCGATATATTCTTGCATCTATCATGTACTTTTTAACTGTGCAGTATTACGAATCATATGATATTCTGCTTTTCGCTCACTCGATCAGGCTGCTTTTCTGCCATTTTCCGCTTAAGTAGCGTACAAAACCGATTGCAAAGCCGATGCCCCAGCCAATCGGGATCGACCACCAGATAGCCTTTGCACCGAGCATCCCAGACATGCTGTAAGCAAGGATCACACGGGAGCTTAAGTTGATCAGCGTTACCATCAAAAACCAGAGGATGTCTCCTGCTCCCCGCAGTACGCCGGTACAGGTATTCATGATACCCATCAGTGCATAGAACAGGCCGACCACACGCAGGTATTCGATGCCGGTGGCAATCGCCGCCTGATTGGAACTGCTGTCCATGAACAGCCCGACAAACACCTTTGCATATACAAGAAGGATCCCTGTCACGATCACACCGATTACGGCACTCATCAGAAGTCCGGCACGAAATCCTTCTTTTACCCGCTCCGGTTTCTTACCGCCGATGTTCTGAGCGGTAAACGTTGAGACGGCATTGCCCACGTTTACCATCGGCAGGATTGCAATGCTGTCAATCTTCGTTGCCGCTGCATAGCCTGCCATCACGGCTTCCCCGTAACCATTGACCAGTCGCTGTACCAGAAAAATCCCGATTGACACCATCGACTGCTGGAGCATGGACGGAACTGCCACATTGCAGACAATTTCCAGGATATGCAGATCAAAAATTCTGCTCTTTTGCTGTGTTTTCATTTTCTTCATGCGGGTACAAAGCCACAGAAACGAAACAACAACTGAAATTGCCTGAGAAATATCAGTGGCCAGTGCAGCTCCGGCTACGCCCATCTTCCGTTCTGTCACAAAATACAGATCCAGTACGATGTTGCAGACGGATGACAGTGCCAGAAATACCAAAGGGGACTTTGAATCCCCGATCGCATTGAACGATGCCGTCAGCATGTTGTAGAGGAAAAGAAAGACAAGACCGCAGAAATAAATTTTCAGATAAAGAGATGCATCTGAAAAGATTTTCTGCGGGGTCTGCATAAACCGCAGGATCGCGTCCGTCCCGAAAATCCCGACCAGCATCAGGCACAGTGCGATCACAAAAGAGGCCAAAAGCACCGTCTGGATCGCTGTTTTCATTTCTCCATACCGTTTTGCCCCAAAATACTGGGAGATCACGACCGAAGAGCCGATGCTCAGTCCCGTGGCAATCGCCACAAAGAGAAACGTAATCGAAGCAGATGCACCGACGGCTGCCAGTGCATCTGCTCCCACATAATTTCCCACAATGATAGAATCAATAATATTATAAAGCTGCTGAAAAAGATTTCCGAGTACCATCGGCACTGCAAAGAAAAACAGTGTCTTCCCCGGATTTCCTTTTGTCATATCCTTTGCCATAACTCCACCTTGTGCTTTCCGGTTTAGTTCTTGAAGCTGTGGATCGGTGCCGGGATACGTCCCTTGCGGGATACAAATGCTTCACAGGAGAAGGAATTGACCGGCATAACCGGAGCATATCCGAGCAGTCCGCCAAATTCTACCATATCTCCAACGTCTTTTCCGATGACCGGAATCACACGCACTGCCGTTGTTTTCTGGTTGACCATACCGATCGCCATCTCATCAGCGATAATACCGGAGATGGTCGCTTCGCTTGTCTTGCCCGGAATGGCGATCATGTCAAGACCGACGGAGCATACACAAGTCATTGCTTCCAGTTTTTCCAGTGTCAGTGCACCGGCTTCTACCGCATTGATCATACCCTGGTCTTCGCTGACCGGGATAAAGGCTCCGCTTAAGCCGCCGACATAAGAAGATGCCATGACACCACCCTTTTTCACCTGATCGTTCAGAAGTGCCAGTGCTGCCGTCGTGCCAGGTGCTCCTGCATGTTCCAGACCGATCTCGCAGAGAATATCTGCAACGCTGTCTCCGATCGCCGGAGTCGGTGCCAGAGAAAGATCGATGATGCCAAACGGAATACCAAGTCTTCTGGACGCTTCCTGTGCAACCAGCTGGCCTACTCGCGTAACCTTGAACGCCGTTTTTTTGATCGTCTCGCACAGTACTTCAAAACTCTCACCGCGTACCTGCTCCAGGGCAGTCTTTACAACGCCAGGGCCGCTGACACCGACGTTGATGATCGCATCTGCCTCGGTCACGCCGTGGAATGCTCCTGCCATAAACGGGTTATCATCCGGTGCATTGCAGAATACAACCAGCTTTGCACAGCCAAGAGAATCCTGCTCTCTTGTATATTCTGCTGCCTGTTTTACAATCTTGCCCATCAGGCGTACCGCATCCATGTTGATACCGCATTTTGTGGAGCCGACGTTGACGGAACTGCAGACACGCTCTGTAACAGAGAGTGCTTCCGGAATGGAGCGGATCAGATTCTCATCGCTCTTTGTCATGCCCTTTGATACCAGTGCGGAGTAGCCGCCGATAAAGTTGACGCCAACCTCTTTTGCGGCACGATCCAGTGTTTTTGCAATGCTCACATAATCTTCGGGACATTTGCATGCCTTACCGCCAACGAAAGCGATCGGTGTGATGGAGATTCGCTTGTTGACGATCGGGATCCCATATTCTCTTTCAATCTGCTGACCGGTTGCTACCAGATCCTTCGCAACGGTTGTGATCTTGCGGTAAATATTTTCATTTAATACTTCCAGGTCTGCATCGACACAATCCAGCAGGCTGATACCGAGCGTAATGGTACGAACATCCAGATTTTCCTGAGTGATCATCTTATTTGTCTCGTTTACTTCAAACATATTAATCATAATCGCTGTCCTCTTTCCGTCACGGTTTAAATACGATGCATCTTGTTAAAAATATCTTCGTGCTGGCAGCGGATGGTCAGTCCCATCTCATTTCCAAGCTCTTCCAGCCCTTTTGCCAGATCTGCAAATGGTTTTTCTGACTGGTTTGCATCGGTGATCATCATCATATTAAAAAATCCCTGCACGATCGTCTGTGAAATATCCAGGATATTTACGTTATTCTCTGCCAGATACGTGCAGACTTTTGCGATGATACCTACGGTGTCTTTTCCTACTACGGTTATAACGGTACGTTTCATTTTATCTTCCTTTCTGTCTGATATGCAGACTCCGCCCGCCCTTTAAAGGGCATAGAGCGGTGATATATGATCCCTCGCTGCCACTGCGATTGGAAAATCGCCGGCCTTGTAAGGATTATCACCCAATGTAACTTCCGCACATACGGTCTCGTAAGCCAGTGCCTCATAATTATTCTCCCTGCTTAAATGTCCAAGCAGAATGGTTTTGATCCTGTCATTTAAAATCTCACAGAGCAGACGGCCTGCATTTTCATTTGACAGGTGCCCTCTGTTCCCGAGGATCCTCTGTTTCAGATAGTAGGGATAGCTGCCAACCTGCAGCATATGTATATCGTGGTTGGATTCGAGCAGCACGCCGTCAAGATCTTTCAGATGAGAAACAATCTTCTCATCGTAATAACCAAGATCCGTCACAACGGCAACCGATTTCTCTCCATTGTCCAGACGATAGGCAACCGGCTCGGCGGCATCGTGCGATATGGCAAACGGTTCCACCTCCAGATCTTCGATCTGAAATTTCCCATCTGCCCGGATCGTATGGAACAGATCTTCATCAATCTGACCAAGGCTGGTACTGTTTCTGATCCCGTCGATCGTACCTGCTGTCGCATAGATTGGGATATGATACTTTCTGGACATCACGCCCAGCCCTTTGATGTGATCCGAATGTTCGTGTGTGATCAGGATCCCCTTCAGCTCTTCCGGCTTCCGGTCGATCTCATGCAGTCCGTCCACGATCCTTTTTCTGCTGATCCCGGTATCGATCAGCACAGAAGTCTGATCGGATCCTACATAAATGCAGTTTCCGCTGCTTCCGCTTGCTATACTACAAAAATCCATGTTCTTTTAATCCCCTGTCCATTTGTTCAAATGTATTTTCTACAAAATCGCTGCTGTTGTCAACCACAAATTGACAGGACTTTCGAAATACGCTGTCTTTTTGCTGATTTTTCAAAATATCATCTATTTTGCGGTCACTATAACCTCGGCTCTGTTTCAGACGTACGCGACGTGCCGCATCGTCCACATAAATATACCAGATCTCGTCACAGATCTCGTCGTAATGTTCTTCCAGCAAAAGAGCTGCCTCCACGACCACAAACGGCACACATGCCTTTTGTTTTTCCAGATAAACGGCAGTTCGAATGTATTCTTTCACTGCCGGATGAACGATCGCATTTAACATGGCAAGCTTTTCCTGATCTGCAAACACGATTGCACCCAGTTTTTTCCGGTCGATCTTCTGATCTGCCGCCAGGATCTGCTCTCCAAACAAAGAACAGATCTGCTTATAGCAGGAAGTATCCGGCTCCATCACCAGATGGCCGACCTGATCAGCCTGGATGACTTTTGCCCTGTATTTCTCCTCCAGATAGGCAAGGATCGTACTTTTCCCTGCCCCTACCTGTCCGGTAATCCCAAGTACTTTCATATATTTATAACCTGCTTTCTGCACTTTTTGCAATCTCCGGTCTATTTTGCCTCGTACCAGTTCTCTCCGGTATGCATATCGATCTCCAGGCAAACCCTTAAATTCGCCGCACCGTGCATCTCCTCTGCAAGGATCTGTTTTACCGTATCCAGCTCCTCTTTTGCCGCCTCCACAAGCAGTTCATCGTGCACCTGAAGGATCAGTCTGGATCTGAAATGTTCTGCTTTCAGCCGCTCATTGACACGGATCATGGCAATCTTGATGATATCTGCCGCCGTACCCTGGATCGGTGAATTCATCGCCACACGCTCCCCGAAAGAACGCTGCATAAAATTTGAAGAAGAAAGCTCCGGAACCGGTCTTCTTCTGCCAAACAGTGTCGTGACATAGCCTTTTTCTTTTGCATCTGCCACACTCTGATCCAGAAACTGTTTGATGCCCGGATACGTCTCAAAATATTTCTCAATATATTCTGCGGCTTCTTTTCTGGAGATGCTCAAGTCCTGACTTAAGCCAAAGGAGCTGATGCCGTAGACAATGCCGAAATTGACTGCCTTGGCATTTCTTCTCTGCAAAGGTGTCACTTCATCAAACGGCACATGGAACACCTGGGAGGCCGTGATCCGGTGGATGTCCTGAGCTTCCCGGTAAGCTTCAATCAGCCTTTCATCCCCGGAAATGTGTGCCAGCACACGCAGCTCAATCTGGGAGTAGTCGGCATCCACAAAGACAAATCCATCTTCCGGGATAAAGACTTTGCGGATCATTCTGCCAAGTTCCATACGGATCGGGATGTTCTGAAGGTTCGGCTCCGTGCTGCTGATGCGTCCCGTTGCCGTGATCGTCTGATGGAACTTGCTGTGGATCCTTCCGTCTGCCGCAATGTAACCTGCCAGTCCGTCCGCATAGGTGGATTTGAGCTTTGCAAGCTGACGGTACTCCAGAATATGGGACACGATCGGTGCCTCCGGTGCCAGTTTCTCCAGCACGTCGGCCGCAGTCGAGTAGCCGGTCTTCGTTTTCTTTCCATATGGAAGCTGCAGTTTTTCAAACAAAATCACACCGAGCTGCTTCGGAGAATTGATATTGAAGGTCTCTCCAGCCAGATCGTAGATCGTCGTTTCCAGTTCTTTGATCCGTCCGGACAACTGCTCCCCATACTGCTTTAACGCCTCTCCATCTGCCTTTATACCGGCTTTTTCCATGTCGTAAAGCGTATAGACCAGCGGCATCTCAATCTCCTTAAACAGATCCCACATACCGTTCTCTTTTAACTTTTCTTCCAGTTTTGCTTTTCCTTCCAGGCAGGTGTACGTGCCATAGCAGGCTGCATTTTTCACTGCTTTCTCATCTTCCGATCCAAAATCTTCTTTTCCAAGCAGCTCCTGCACGGACGGAACCAGAAGATCCAGACATTCTTTTGCAATGTCCTCATACGCATAGGTATCTTTGAGTGGATTTAAAAGATACATGGCGATCGCTGCATCAAAGAGATTTTTCTTCTCCACGTGCAGATACGAAAGCTGCTCTTTGACGTTCATCGTGACAGCCGCACCCGCTTTTTCCAGCACTTCCGTCATTTTTTCACAGAGATACTGATCGGTCACAAAACCCTGTGCCGGAATATAATAAATCTTTTCTTTCTCCCAGCCAAGAGAGATGCCTTTTACTTCTCCTTTGTGAGAAATGACAGAAAAGCTCACGAGTGCTGCCCCTGCTGCCTGTGCAAACACGTCTTCTGCCTCACCGAAATCTTCCACTGCGTAAAAATACTGTTCTATCTTCTGATCCGGTGCATCACACTGAAATCTTCCCAGCAGATTCTTAAACTCCAGCTTTTTGAACAGGGCAAAGGCTTCCGGCGTGTACAGATCGGTAAGTCTCGCATCCTCCAGCACAAAATCAATCGGGCTGTCGGTATCGATCGTCGCCAGTTTTTTGCTGAGGACTGCCAGATCATAGTGCTCCAGAAAAGCATTTTTCGCCTTGGTCGGCTTGATCTCCTCCACATGGGCACAGGCATTCTCGATCGTACCGTACGCTGCGACCAGTTTGGTCGCCGTCTTTTCACCGACTCCCGGAAGTCCCGGAATATTGTCCGAGGCATCACCCATCATCGCCTTCAGCTCAATGATCTGCGGCGGTGTCACCTGATACTTCTCCAGCACTTCTTTTGCATGGTAATCCTCGATCTCCGTGCCGGTCCGCTTCGTCTTTGGTATGCGGATCATGATGTGCTCTGTTGCAAGCTGCAAAAGATCCCGGTCACCGGAGACCACAGAAACATCCAGACCTTCCTTTTCCATCCGCTTTGCCACCGTTCCAAGCAGGTCATCCGCCTCATAGCCTTCTTTCATCAGAAGCGGTACACCCATCGCCGTCAGCACTTCTTTCATGACCGGCACCTGCTCGTGGAGCTGCGGCGGCTGCGGCTTTCTCGTCCCTTTGTAAGCATCATACATTTTATGGCGAAAGGTCGGTGCTTTCAGGTCAAAAGCAACCGCCAGATACTGCGGCTGTTCTTCCGCAAGGATTTTAAATAAAATATTTAAAAAACCATAGACCGCATTTGTATGCAGCCCTTCCGAGTTGGTCAGCTCCGGCACTCCGTAAAATGCCCGGTTCAAAATACTGTGTCCGTCGATCAAAACGAGTTTCTCTCTCAATGTTCCAGTCCTCTTTTCTGTTCTTTCACTTTTCTGTCGTTTTTTCAGTCTGCTTCTTTTTCTTCTTTTTTGATTTCTTTGATTTTTTCTTGTTTTTCTTCTTTTTCGACTGCTTCTTTTCTGTCTGTTTCTGCGTTGTTGTTTCATTTTCTGTCGAAGCAGTGTCTGTTTTTATCAGAGGATTCTTTGTTTCGCTTTCTGTTTCACCCGGCTTAGACTCTGTCTCTGCCTGCCTTCTGTCTTCTCTGTGTATGGATAAAAACTGACAGATCGGATTGTGTTCCATGGTTCCGTTCTGCCACAGATCTGCCTGTGTCATTAGGATCACAACCAGAAGCAGCTCCGCCAGTACCATGAGCCCCATGCGGTAGATCCTGGAAACTTTTGTCCTCCATATATAAAAACGACTTTCTTCCAGACGGTTCTGCAGTGCCTTTTTGACATTATACACCTGATCCGCCTCATCTTCATCCAGACGGGCTATAGTATAATGTACGGTATAGTATATTTCCAGCTCCTCATAACATTCCTCACAGCTATCCACATGTTCCAGAAAGTCTTCCAGATCTTTGTCATTGAGTTTTCTCATAATATAAGCTGTTACCAATGACTGGGCTTTTTTACAATCCATCGTGATCCCCCGCTGTCTTTTCCTTTGTTTTTCGTTCCCCCTCAGTATATCCTATCTCCGTTCGGGTGTAAAGTAAAAGAAAACACGCAAAAAACGCTTGCAATACCAGAATATTTATGGTAAACTAAATATCGGTTTTGAGATTTTGCCGGTGTGGCGGAATTGGCAGACGCACTTGACTCAAAATCAAGCGGTTTAACAGCCGTGCCGGTTCGAGTCCGGCCACCGGCATGAAAAAAGTCCTGAAGAACATTCAGGACTTTTTTTAATCGGATCTGCCACTGATACAAGCCTGTAGTGCACCGCCTGCCAAGACGGGATTCATCTCACATTTGATATACAGTCACCTGAAAGATCCAGTAGATCAGTCCCAGCACCCAGCTCGAGAAGATCCCATACAGGATCACAGGTCCTGCAATCGTAAAGATCTTGCATCCGATCCCGAAAACCTGCCCTTCTTTCTGATATTCGATCGCAGAAGCTGCCACCGAATTGGCAAATCCAGTGATCGGCACCAGCGTTCCTGCTCCGCCGAACTTTGCAAGTTTCGGATAAATATTCAGACCGGTGAGTATCACACTGACAAAAATCAGGATCAGGGAACACCAGCTCGCTGCAATGTCTTTTTCCAGTCCGAGCATATCCCCATAATTTAAGATTGCCTGTCCGATCACGCAGATCACGCCGCCTGTCACAAACGCTTTGAGCATATTCAACGGCAGACTGTGCACCGGTGTCACCTGTTTGACATAATCATTGTATTTCTGATTTCTCTGTTCTTTTAACACATCTTTCATGTTCTTAACATTCCTTCCTGCCGCCTGCTTTCTACATGCCCCAACGCCTGTAAAAATGGTACAGACTGCCCGCCGTTTTTCCGACTGCGATCGCGATCACAATCAGACTGTAACCTTTTGTAATGCCGATCCTTCTGGCAAAGATGGGAAAAATATTGACAATTTCTGCCAGTGCCAGGATCCATCCACCAACAAAAATCCCAAACAGCACACCCATCAGCACAAGGCCAAAAATTCCCAGTGGAATCCGGATCTGATGCACCGTCAGAAGATTTCCGAAAATGGCTCCTGCAAGTATCGCTGTCTCATATCCTTTCACATGCTTTGCCGTATGTGTGATCCCGACAAACCGCGTGATGATCCCAAGTCCCACCATCAGGGCGATCACACCGCCTGCTATGACAAAACCTCCGGAGAGTCCCACGACTGCCGGAATGATCTGTTTTTCCGCCATATCATCCACCCGCCTTTTTCTGCTGATTTGTGTTTTTCTGTTTTTTCGGGTCACGGGTGCTTCGCTCGATCAGCGTCGTGTCGATCTCATCTTCGTAAGTACGCATCTCCACTTCCAGAGGTGTCGGATCTGCCGTGATCTTTCTGCCGCCGAAATGGTTGAAAAAGAGCAGTATCCCAAGCCCCAGCCCAATCGAGTACGAGAACTCCATAACCGTAAAACCACTGGACGGTGTGCCCGTAAACTGCTGATAGATCTGAGCAAACAGCTTTGGAATGTCCACATCGTTGTTAAACGTCATGATCGTAAAAGCCGCCCCAAAAAACGACAGTGCCGCGACAAATATGGTTTTTGCGTAACTGAGCACACGCCCCGGCTGTTTTTTTGCTTCATACGTCACAAGGAAATCATACTCTCCGATGTTGTTGATCTCAAGCCCGGAAACTTCTTCCTGGATCCGCTCAATCAGCTCCATGACCGACATCGTATGCCGCCCCGGTTTCCCGTTTGTCGCCTGCGGCACTTTGATGGTTTTCACAAGATTTTCTGTCTGTTTATCTGTACAGAGAATCTGTGCGAGATCACCAATCGTTACTTTTTTGTCATGTACCTGCACATTTCGATCCACTTTCAGATAAAGTGTCTCACCGCCTGCCTGCTTCATATCGTAGCCTCCAGCTGTATTTTTCTTTCTTCTGTAGTATCTCCTTTGTTTTGTTTTTTATTCCCGGTTATCATCCCTTTCTTTTTCCCAGAATCCGCCTTTACAGCCGTTCCCTCAGTTTCCCCAGAATCTTCTTTTCCATCCTGGAAACCTGCACCTGTGTCATATCCAGTTGTTTTGCGACCTGCACCTGCGTTAGGTCTTCAAAATAGCGAAGCCGCAGAAGATCACGTTCTTTTTCTTCCAGCGTACCAAGAAGACTGTTTAAAAGCATATGATCCAGAAGTTCTTCTGAGGCATCTTTTTCTTCTTTTATACCGTCCATCAGAGAAATGGCATTTCCGTCCCCCTGGTAAATGGTCTTGTGCAGCGATTCTACCTCGCTTGCAGACTCCATCGCCATCACGATCTCTTCTCTTGTCGCCCCGATCTCTTCTGAAACTTCTTCCAAGGTTGGTTCCCTCCCGTAATCCTTTTCCAGCTTTTCTCTTGTCATGCACACTTTTACCGCCATCTCTTTTAAAGAGCGGCTGACCTTGATCATCCCGTCGTCCCGCAGAAACCGTTTGATCTCTCCTGCGATCATCGGAACTGCATACGTCGAAAATCTGACATCATAGGAAAGGTCAAATTTATCGATTGCTTTTAACAGTCCGATGCTTCCAATCTGTATCAGATCTTCCATCTCACATCCTCTGCCATTAAAACGCCTCGCGACGGTATAGACAAGTCCCATATTCTGCTGTGCGAGTACATTCCTTGCATCTTTGTCCCCCTTGTGAGAACGTTCGATCAATGCAAGGGTTTGTTCCATCCGATCTCCTTTCGCATGGAAACCGTGGTTCCATGTCCAGGTGTGGATTCGACATGCACTTCATCCATAAAAGCTTCCATAAAGGCAAATCCCATACCGGAACGTTCCATCTCCGGTCTGGTCGTAAACAGTGGTTCCATGGCTTTTTCAATGTCCGGGATGCCGCATCCGGTATCTTTGACCGACAGGCAGAGGGCATTTCCTTCGATATGACAGGATACCGTTATTTTCTCCACCTTTCCGTCATATGCATGTACGATACAGTTTGTGACTGCTTCTGAAACTGCTGTCTTTACATCCGCCACCTCTTCCAGCGTCGGATTGAGCTGTGTCATAAAAGCGGAAACTGCCACGCGGATAAACCCTTCGTTGCAGGAGCGACTGTCAAACTCTATCTTCATTTCGTTTTCATACCCCATGTCTGTTCCCTCCATACATCGCCCCGGTTGTCTGTGGGGTATCCTCGTAAATCCCGACAATTTTATAGATTCCGGAAAGCAGCAGGATCCTGCGTACCCTCTGGTTTACATGAATTGCCGTCACCTTTCCTCCAAGCGACTGCATCAGTTTATAGCGACCCATGATCATGCCGATCCCGGCACTGTCCATAAACACCGTCTCCCTAAAATCAAAGATCACCTGTTTGACTCTCCGGCTTCCCATCAGCTGATCTGCCTCCCGGCGTATTTTCTCTGCACCGTGATGATCCAGCTCTTCCGGAACAAAAATGATCATGTCGCTCCCTCTCATTTTCACAAAATCCTGCATCTTTCTGATATCCCCCAATCTTTTCCGTATACTGTTGCTTCAAGTCGAACGCACGTGAGACTTGGCACGCGATTTTGGTCAGCTTTGCTGACATTTACCCAACAGAATCGCTGTGCATCCTCGCGGAGCGTTTATCTTAGTCGGAGATTGCACTTCCACTAAGACAAATTTGTTGCTCGCCACTTATAGGGAGTCTTCTCCGACTAAGATAAAAAAAGAAGCCCTCACCGATCTTTTTCGATCTGTGTAAGCTTCTCTTTTGTATTTCATATTTTCTTATTCGATGCCAAACATGTTGTTGATATCCGCAGTACCGTTATCGCCTGTGGTATCGTTGCCGGTCGTATCATTTCCGGTCGTATCAGCCGCCCCGGTGGTGTTATCCGTTGTCCCGGCTGCATTTGTGGTATCGGTTGTTCCGGCTGTATTTGCGGTGTCCGTTCCTCCGGTCGTCGTACCCTGTGTAGCATTTGTCGTACTGCTGCCCGATGAAGTATCGCTTGTGATGTAGCTGGAAATATTATAAGCTGCCGCCTGTGTCGGGAACTGCTGTACGATCTGCCGGAAGATCTTGTTCGCCTTTTTCGTATCGTTGTTGTTACGGTAAGAAAAGGCCAGATAATACCAGGCATTGAAATCATCTGTCTTGGCTTCGGTCGCCTTTTTCAGCTGTGTGATCGCTGTTTTATAATCTCCGGATGCAAACGCCGTTGCCCCTGCATTGTAGGCCTCCGTAAACACATAGTCCGCAAGAGCCGTTTTCAGTGTCGCATACAGCTCCTGACCTTTTCCGGTCATGCTGCTCTCCTCGATCTGATTGAACGCATCCGCTGCTTTTGTCATATCGTTTGCCAGATAATAATTGGCTGCCTGCAGGATCTCATCATAAGAATCTGCCTTTTTATCCGCTTCTTCTTTTGCCTTGTTCGCTGCATCGACCTTGCTCTGATAGCCGTCGATCTCTTCCTGCAGTCCCTGCACCCTAGAAACCTGTGCCGCCATCTGGGAGTTGGCATCCGTTACCTGTGCATTTGCCTTTTCATAGATGCTCTGACGTGTTGATGGTACAACAAGGAACCACACCACAGCCGCCCCGAGTACAATTCCGAGGAAAATATTGATAAACGTGGCAACCGCCGAGCTGTCACGGAACGTTGTCGGCTGGATGATCATCTCATTGCCGTTCATGTAGGTTACCGTGCCGCTTAAGCGATCAACCTTTTCTTTTGCATATTTTTTCTTACGTTTGACATCCAAACTGGTGCTGATACCGGTCGCCAGCTCCACTTCCTGGAGATAGCGGAGTGTCGTTGTATTGTTTGTGTCAATGAATGCTGCTTTTTTGAGCAGTTTTCTTGCTTTTTCGTAATCCTGATGTTTCAGATAAAGCAACGCTAAAAGGTGGTATGCCTTGATCAGTTTTGGATTCTGGGAAAGTACTTTTTTCAGCTGGATCATTGCCATATCATCATGATCTTCACGGCAGTAGACCAGTGCCTGATTGTACTTGCGGATCGTCTGATTGATCGTATCCAGCTTGTTTTTGTTGGACTGCAGCTTGTCTATGTAGTATTCCGCCAGATTGTCATCCGGGTTCATATTTTTGCTGATCACCCATTCGGTCAGTGCAGATACAACCTCACCTGACTCAAAATAGACCAGTCCCAGAAGATTTCTTGCATCTTTATTTTCTTTGTTGAACTCAAGACTTCTCTTCAGTGATTTAATCGCTCCCGACAAGTCCCTGACGCGTGCTTTGTCCAATCCTTCGTTGTAAAGCAGATTGGAAATACGTGCCACACGTTTCAGTATCGTAATGTCCGCTCCGCATCCGGTACAGTAATCAATATCGGATAATGGAGTTCCGCAGTAAATACAATTCATGCTGTCCCCTTATCTTCTTATCTTCTTTTTTTCATCTTTCATCAGCTCTTTGAGAATATCGGTGATATCCGTCAGATCCCGATTGTAGATGGCATCTTCTGCTTCATTCACATCGAGGCTGGAATGAAATTTTTTTAATTCTTCTTCGTAATTAATCATAAAATCTGCTCCTTTGTCATGCCTTGCATTTTTCCAGGATTTCTTTGATCTCCCCTACCAGATATAAAGATCCCGCACAGAACAAAAGTCCGTCCTGTCGAAGGGTGCATGCCCTTTCAAACGCTTTCTCGATATCCGGTTCCGTTACGATCTGTGCGTCTGTGTATTTTGCAAACACTTCGGAAAGCTCCCCTGCCGGCACGATGCGGTCGCCTTTGATCTCCGTGACTACCACCGCAGACGGTGTCGTCTGGCTGCAGATCGTGTGGATCATCTCTTCGTAATTTTTCTCTACCACAGCGGAGAACAGCAGTACGATCCGATAACGCTCCTGTACGCTCTGCACGGTCTTTACAAACTGTGCGATACCATCCGCATTGTGTGCCCCATCCACGATCACACCCGGCAGAACGGTCTCCATACGTCCCTGCCATTTTGTCTCTTTGATCGCCCGGATACGAAGATCTTGCGAGATCTCCTGTTTCGGATCGATCACATCCATGGCAAGCAGTGCCAGAGAACTGTTCACCACCTGATATGGTGCAAGATAAGGTGCGGTCACTTTTGCATGTTCATAATACCCACAATTCAGACAAAAATCAATACTTTTGTCCGTGTTTCCCAAAATTTCATACATTTCTTCTTTCAGTGCAAACGCCGGTGCATGAAGCTCTTTGGCCCTCTTTTTGATGACCTTTTCTGCCTCTTCGTTTCTGCCGTCGTAGATGACCGGCACACCTTCTTTGATGATCCCGGCCTTTTCCCCTGCGATCTTTTCGATCGTATCTCCGAGGATCTCCGTGTGATCCAGGCTGATCGAAGTGATCACCGTCGCGATCGGATGTTCGATCGTGTTGGTCGCATCGAGTCTTCCGCCAAGACCGGTCTCCAGAACCACGTATTCTGCCTTTTCTTTCTGAAAAGCAACCATGGCAACCGCATAGAGCAGCTCAAAATAAGTTGCATGCGGCAGTCCGTCTTTTACCATGCCGTCAATGGCTGCCTGTACTTTCTGATAAGATTCCAGAAAAAGCTCGTCGCTGATCGGTACATTGTTGATCTGGAAACGTTCGTTGATCCGAACCAGATGCGGAGAGGTAAAAAGGGCGGTCTTTTTGCCTGCCAGTGTCAGCATCTCTGAAAGAAAGGCACAGACAGAACCTTTTCCATTGGTTCCTGCAACATGGATCACCTTCATGCCGCACTCCGGATGTCCCAGTCTTTTTAACAGCTCTACGGTATGTTCCGGTTTGTTTTTTGTCGTAAATTTGGGTACATTAAGTATATATTCTACTGCTTCTGTATAGTTCAATTTTATCCACCACTTTGCTTTTAGATTCTTACAGTCCGGACAGCAAATGCTCCGGCCACACTGTATCATTACGTTTCTTCTATTATTATAGCGATGCCTGTTTAATATGCAAGCATTTCTTTTCGCATAATTTTTCATCTGTCAGCATAAAAAAACGGCACCGGAGCTTTTCTGACACCCATGCCGTTTTCTGTATTTCGATAAATTCTCTTTAAAGAACTTTACTCAGGAAACTCTGAAGTCTCTCTGTCTTTGGTGCCGTAAAGATCTCTTCCGGCGTTCCTTCTTCTACGATCTTTCCTTCCGCCATAAAGATCACGCGGTCGGAAACTTCTCTTGCAAATCCCATCTCATGGGTTACCACGACCATGGTCATGTGCTCTTTGGCAAGATCTCGCATAACATTTAACACTTCTCCGACCATCTCCGGGTCAAGTGCGGAAGTCGGCTCGTCAAAAAGCATCACTTCCGGATTCATACACAGGGCACGCACGATGGCGATTCGCTGTTTCTGTCCGCCGGAGAGCTGGCTTGGATAAGCATTTGCACGGTCAGCAAGTCCTACTCGCTCCAGAAGTTTCATAGCCTGACCTTCTGCTTCATCTTTGCCGCGTTTCTGCAGTTTCATCGGGGCGATCGTCATATTTTTCAGGATCGACATATGCGGAAACAGGTTGAAATGCTGAAATACCATTCCCATTTTCTGACGGTGCATATCAATGTCCGTCTTCGGATCCATCAGATCTTCCCCCGCAAAAATGATACGTCCGTCCGTCGGATCTTCCAGACGATTCAGACAGCGAAGAAATGTACTTTTACCGGAACCGGAAGGTCCGATCACACAGACAACCTCGCCTTTTTTGATGTCGGTGCTGACACCGTTCAGTGCATGTACGCTGCCGCCGAAAGTCTTGGTCAGGTTCTGAACCTGGATCAGGGTCTCTTTTTTCTCAACGCTCACTGTTACGCAGCCTCCTCTCTAAAATGGATACCAGCTTTTCAAAGAAAAGCACCATGATCAGATAGATCGCTGCCACCATAAGAAGCGGGAACAGAGCATTGTATGTCTGGCTTCGAATGATATCTCCGCCTTTCGTCAGATCCTGAATGGCTATGTATCCGGATACGGAAGTTTCTTTTAAAAGTACGATAAACTCGTTTGCCAGTGCCGGAAGCACGTTTTTCAGTGCCTGCGGCAGGATAATGTAGATCATGGTCTGTGTATAGTTAAAGCCCAGGCTTCGGCCTGCCTCAAACTGTCCGTCATCAATCGACATGATACCGCTTCTTATGATCTCTGCCACGTACGCACCGGAGTTGATACCGAATGCCATGACTGCAACGATGATTTTATTGATATCCACGCTTGCAAATACGACAAAGTAAATGATAAGGAGCTGTACCAGTACCGGTGTTCCTCGTATTACGGTAAGATATACTTTTGCCAGAAAATTCAATATTTTCCCTTTTCCTGTCTTGTCATAGGTTGAACGGATGACTGCGATCAGGAATCCGAGAGCAATACCGAGAATGACTGCAAAAAAGGTAATCTGCAGTGTCGTTCCCAGACCGTTCACAATGTATTTCCATCTGTTATCTTTAATAAAATTCAAGTATAATTGTCTTGACATGGCATTCCTCTGTCACTTTCTTTTATTCCGCTGTGATATACTTGTCAACGATCTTATCCAGCTCACCGGAATCTTTCAGTTCGCCGAGTGCAGTGTTGATCTTATCCAGCAGTTCATCATTTCCTTTTGCTACTGCGATCGCATAATCTTCTTCGGTAAATGCTTCGTCAAGCATCTTCAGGCCTTCGTTTTCTTTCACGAATACTTTTGCCGGTTCTCCGTCGATGACAACGGCATCGATTTTGCCCTGAGTAAGTGCCTGTACGGCCTCGAAACCTTTGTTGTAACGCTCTACGGTTGCATCTTTGATGTCACCTGCATAAATATCACCGGTGGTACCAAGCTGTACACCGATCTTTTTGCCTTCCAGGTCATCCGGACTTGCAATATCGCTGTCTTCTTTTACAATAACAACCTGTGTTGCATGTGCGTAAGTATCAGAGAAATCCACATTTTCCAGGCGGTCTTCGGTAACGGTCATACCGGCCAGTCCAATATCTGCCTTACCGGATGTTACAGCCGGGATGATAGAATCAAATGCCATATCTTCGATCTTCAGCTCCATACCCAGCTTGTCTGCTACGGCTGCTGCGATATCTGCATCGATACCTACGACATTTTCGCCTTCATAATATTCATATGGCGGGAACTCTGCATTGGTAGCCATAACCAGTGTGCCGCCTGCTGCATCAGAAGAAGCTTCGCTTCCTGTTGTTTCTGCAGTCTTGCTTCCGCATCCTGCCATAGTAAGTACCATTGTTCCAACCAGTGCTGCTGCAATCAGTTTTTTCATAATTTCTATTCCTCCTGAATTTTAATAAGCTTGTCCGAAATTTCTTTCTTTTCCATCATCCGGACTGCTTCCTTGCTCTGCGTCTGAGTTTAACACTGTTTCAAAGTAATGTCAACGGAATTGGTGCATAGAAAATCAAATTACTGCATATTTTATGCTTTTATCCCCTCTCCGTCAAACGGTGGAATATAGCAGACTTTCGCACTTTCCATTTCCTGCATGTAGCCGTTCTCCACGCCAAGTTCGACAGCAAAATCCAGCAGCTTTTCGTACTCTCTTTTTGTCACTCTCCGATTCAGTTCCGGATAGTTATCAAGTCCGCCAAGCGGTGTATACTGACACATCAGGCTGAGTGCCGCCTGATCTTTATAAGTATCGTATACATATTTCACCACCTGTTCTGCTTCCTTACGGTGCGACGGCAAAAGCAGATGGCGAACCAGCACACCACGCTTCATCATGCCATGTTCATCGTATATCGTCTGCGGCTGCTGACGCATCATCTCGGCAAGTGCCGCCTTTGCAGCCTTTGGATAATCTTTGGCATGCGAATATCGCAGGGCACTTTCCGGCGACATATACTTAAAATCCGTAAGATAAATATCAATCAGGCCAGTCAGCTGTTTTAAGACTTCCACTTTCTCATATCCGCTGCAGTTATAAACAAACGGAAGGTCAAATCCTCTCTCTTTTGCCATACGGATTGCGGACATGATCTTGTCCGCATAATGGCTCGGTGTGACAAGATTGATATTTTCCGCTCCCTGTTCTTTGAGTTCAAAAAAGATGTCCACCAGGCGTGAAAGGCTGATCTCCTCTCCCATCCTCCCGGCTGCGATCTCGCGGTTCTGACAGTAAACACAACGTAGGGTACAGCCTGCAAAAAAGACGGCACCGGAACCGCCCTTCCCGGAAATACATGGTTCTTCCCAAAAATGAAGGGCAGCTCTCGCCGCCCTGATGCCTTTTCCTGTCATACCGCAGAAACCCATCTGTCCATTTTCCCTCTCTGCCTTACATTCCCGCGGACAGAGACGGCATTTCTGATCGATCATAACAAGCAGATTCCTGCCTTTTCACATGCGTTCAGTGTCTCTTCATCCCAGATCGATGCCTGTACTTCGCCGACATGTGCCTTACCGAGCAGAAGCATGCAGACTCTGGACTGTCCGATACCACCACCGATCGTCAGAGGCAGTTTCTCTTCCAGAAGCATTTTGTGGAACAAAAGTTCTCTTCGATCTTCGCATCCTGCTTTTGTCAGCTGCTCTGCCAGAGATTTTGCATCGACACGGATTCCCATGGAAGATACCTCCAGGGCACAGCCCAGTGTCTCATGCCAGAACAGAATATCTCCGTTCAGTGCCCAGTCATCGTAGTCCGGTGCTCTGCCGTCATGTGGCTCACCGGACTTCAGTTTGTCACCGATCTTCATGATAAAAGCAGTTCCGTGTTCTTTTACAAACACATTTTCACGCTGCTTCGGTGTCAGATCCGGATAACGGTCCTCCAGCTCCTGTGTTGTGACAAATGCAACATCACGGTTCAGTTCCAGCTCCAGCTGCGGATAATAGTATTTCAGCTCATCCAGGGTATTGCAGATCACGCCGACAATTCTCTTGACAACGGCTTTCAGGTAGTCCTCGTTGCGGTCGCTGCGGTCGATGACTTTCTCCCAGTCCCACTGATCCACGTAACAGGAGTGAAGATTATCAAGCTCCTCGTCTCTGCGGATGGCATTCATGTCTGTCAGAATCCCCTTTCCAACACGAAAATCGTAGCGGTAAAGTGCCATACGTTTCCATTTTGCCAGAGAATGTACAACCTGTGCCTCCACGCCAGCTGCCGGGATTTCAAAAGAAACCGGTCGTTCCACTCCGTTCAGATCGTCGTTCAGTCCGGATGCCGGATCTACAAACAGCGGAGCTGTGACTCTTTTCAAACGCAGTGCCATACAGAGTTTCTTCTGCATCATTTCTTTGATGATCCCGATTGCATCCTGTGTCTCATACATAGAGAGCACGGAATGATAGTTTTCCGGAATAATTACCTGATTCATCTTTCTTACCTCCTGTTTGTGGCAGGCTCCCGCAAGAGAAGCCTGCCGCTGTGTTCATTTTTATTTCTGCGGCTGATCGTTTGTCAGTCCGAGTTTATCAAGAATATAAAATACCAGGCTCATTGCCATAGCAACAACGCATGCCAGTACCATTCCTGTCATTTCCACATTGCCGATCTTCAGTGCAATGCCGGAAAGCCCTGTCACAAATACTACCGATGTGAGCACCAGATTTCTGGAACGGCTGTAATCTACTTTTCCGTCTACCAGCAGACGGATACCGGATGTACCGATCATACCGTAAAGCAGGAAGGATACCCCTCCGATAACCGGACCCGGGATCGTGCTGATCAGTGCGGAGAGCTTACCAAGGAAGGAACAGCAGATGGATAAAACGGCCGCCCCGCCGATCACCTGCACGCTGTAGACACCGGTCATCGCCATGACACCGATGTTTTCACCGTATGTCGTGGTCGGCACCGATCCTACCAGACCAGAAAGCATGGTGGAAAAGAAGTCACCGAACAAAGTCCTGTGCAGTCCCGGTTCTTTTAAAAGATCTCTTCCGATGATCTCACTTGTCACAACCTGATGTCCGATATGCTCCGACACGACCAGAAGCAGTGCCGGAAATACCGTCATGATCGCTTCCAAGTTAAACTTCGGATACTGGAAATTCGGCAGTGCGAAGAAGGATGCCTGTACAACTTCCGTGAAATCAAGGATACCACACGCCGCAGCTGCCACATAGCCGGAAATAATCGCAATCAGGATCGGGATCACACCGAGGAACCCGCGAAAAAGGATCTGTCCAAACACGGCAACGCCAAGTGTCACCAGAAAAACGATCACGTTTTTCGGATCAATCACTTCATCCAGCAGGCCGGCATTGCTTGCGGCATTTCCCGCAAGCTCCAGCCCGATGAGGGCTACAACCGGTCCCATGGCTGCTGTCGGCAGCACGATATGAATCCATTTTGTGCCGAATTTCCGAATGATCAGTGCAACAATGATACCGCCAAATCCGATGGCAACAAAGCTTCCCAGTGCATACTGGTAACCGAATTTCTCAATGACCAGCCCCGCCGGAACCAGAAATGCAAAACTGGAACCCAGGTACGCCGGTGCTTTTCCTTTTGTTACAACGATAAAGACCAGTGTGCCGACACCGTTCATCAGAAGCACGATCGCTGGACTGATTCCAAACAGAAACGGTACCAGCACCGATGCTCCGAACATGGCAAACATATGCTGAAGACTCAGCGGGATCAGCATCTTTACAGGTACTTTCTCGTCCACCTGAATGATTTTTTTCTCCATTTTTTCTTTCTCCTGTTATTTTTATAACACAGGCTCTTATTTGATCCTTGCATGCAGATCCTGCAGGGAAACAACTTCTCTGCTGCTCTGTTTCTGGACCGTCAGGATACCTTCTGCACTTGCAAGAGCTGCTGCCATGGTCGTAATATACGGAACACGGCTCTTGATGCAGGCTCTTCTCACATAGCTGTCATCCGGTCCCTCTTCTTCACCCTTCGGTGTATTTACAACAAGATCGACTTTGCCGTTCGTGATGATATCATAGATATTCGGGCGACCCTCTGACATCTTGTATACAAACTCTGCCGGAATGCCTGCTTCTTCAATGATCGCTTTTGTATGCCTGGTCGCAATGATCGCAAAACCTGCTTCATGGAAACGTTTTGCCACTTCTGCAACTTCTGCTTTCTCACGGTCGCCGACACTGATCAGAACGGTTCCTGAGAGCGGAAGCGGACTCTTGGTTGCTTCCTGTGCTTTGAAGTAAGCTTCGCCGACGCTCTGTGCCAGTCCGAGCACTTCACCTGTCGAACGCATTTCCGGTCCTAACAGCGGATCTACTTCCTGGAACATATTGAATGGAAAGACTGCTTCTTTGACACCGTAATACGGAATCTCGCGGTCTTTCTGATCTTTGATCGGTGACTCTTTCCCGGTAAACTCAGAAGTGATGATCTCGGTTGCCAGCGGTACCATAGAGATTGCACATACTTTGGAAACCAGCGGCACCGTTCTGGATGCACGCGGATTTGCCTCAAGCACATAGACAACGCCGTCCTCGATCGCATACTGCATATTCATCAGACCTTTGACATGCATCTCTTCTGCAATCTTCTTCGTGTACTCTTTGATCGTCTTTAAGTTTTCTTCGGAAATGTGTCTGGACGGAATGATGCATGCGGAGTCTCCGGAATGTACACCGGCAAGCTCGATATGCTCCATAACAGCCGGTACGTAAGCATGTTCGCCGTCGCTGATCGCATCTGCCTCACACTCCATTGCATGACGCAGGAAACGGTCGATCAGGATCGGACGGTCCGGTGTCACACCTTCTGCTGCTTCCATGTAAATTTTCAGATTTTCCGGATCATATACAACTTCCATGCCGCGTCCGCCAAGTACATAGGAAGGACGTACCATAACCGGATAGCCGATGCGTTCTGCGATCGCCAGTGCCTCATCTACATCTACTGCCATGCCTGCTTCCGGCATCGGGATCTGAAGTTTGTCCATCATTGCACGGAACAGGTCACGGTCTTCTGCCATATCAATGACAGCCGGTGAAGTACCAAGGATCTTCACGCCGTATTTTTCCAGCTCTGCGGAAAGGTTCAGCGGTGTCTGTCCGCCAAACTGTGCGATCACACCGAGCGGCTTCTCTTTCTTGTAAATGCTCAGAACATCTTCCAATGTCAGCGGTTCAAAATACAGTTTATCAGATGTATCGTAGTCTGTTGATACCGTTTCCGGGTTGCAGTTTACGATGATCGTCTCAAATCCGGCCTTTTTCAGAGCCATTGCTGCATGTACGCAGCAGTAGTCAAATTCGATACCCTGTCCGATTCGGTTCGGACCGCCGCCGAGGATCATGATCTTGTTCTTATTGTCACTTGCTTTGCTCTCATCCTTGATATGATAAGAAGAATAGTAATAAGCATTGTCTTTGGTTCCGCTTACGTGAACACCTTCCCATGCCTCTTCGATGCCGTAGCCGATACGTGCATTGCGGATTTCTTCTTCGGTCACTTCCAGGATCTGGCTTAAATATTTATCAGAGAATCCATCTAGTTTTGCCTGACGCAGAGCTTCTTCTGAAGGAACACTGCCTTTGTCTGCAAGCAGAGCTTCTTCTTCCTCCACCAGCTCTTTCATCTGCTCGATAAAATAATGTTTGATCTTGGTCAGCTCAAACAGCTCATCCACGGTTGCATGTTTACGCAGTGCCTCATACATGATGAACTGACGTTCGCTGGTTGGAACAGACAGCATTTTCAGCAGTTCTTCCTTTGACTTTTCATGGAAATCTTTGGCAAATCCAAGGCCGTAACGTCCGATCTCCAGGCTGCGGATTGCTTTCTGGAATGCTTCTTTGTAAGTCTTGCCGATACTCATGACTTCACCCACTGCACGCATCTGTGTGCCGAGTTTGTCCTGAACGCCTTTGAATTTCTCAAATGCCCATCTTGCAAATTTGATTACCACATAGTCGCCGTCCGGCACGTATTTGTCCAGTGTGCCGTATTTGCCGCACGGGATCTCATCCAGTGTCAGACCGGAAGCCAGCATTGCGGAAACCAGGGCGATCGGGAATCCGGTTGCTTTACTTGCAAGTGCGGAAGAACGGGAAGTTCTCGGATTGATCTCGATGACGATGATACGTCCGCTCTTCGGATCGTGTGCAAACTGTACGTTCGTACCGCCGATCACTTCTACTTCTTCTACGATTTTATAAGCCTGTCTCTGCAGCTCTTTCTGAACATCTTCTGAGATCGTCAGCATCGGTGCAGAACAGAAAGAATCTCCGGTATGCACGCCAAGCGGGTCAATATTTTCAATGAAGCATACGGTAATCATATTATTCTTTGCATCACGGACGACTTCCAGCTCCAGCTCTTCCCATCCGAGAATGGACTCTTCGACCAGAACCTGTCCCACAAGACTCGCCTGCAGACCGCGTTCGCAGACCGTCTTTAACTCTTCTACGTTGTATACCAGACCGCCGCCGGCTCCGCCCATGGTATAAGCCGGACGCAGTACCACCGGATAACCCAGTTTGTCTGCGATCGCCAGAGCATCTTCCACGCTGTAGGCAACTTCACTGCGTGCCATCTCAATACCGAGCTTGTTCATGGTCTTTTTAAACTCAATGCGGTCTTCTCCACGTTCAATGGCATCTACCTGTACACCGATTACTTTCACATCGTAACGATCCAGAACACCGGCTGCTGCCAGCTCAGAACAGAGGTTCAGTCCGGACTGTCCGCCAAGGTTCGGCAAAAGGGCATCCGGACGCTCTTTTGCAATGATCTGCTCCAGTCGTTCCACATTCAGCGGCTCGATATAAGTGACATCCGCAATCTCCGGATCCGTCATGATCGTTGCCGGATTGGAGTTTACCAGAATGATCTGGTATCCCAGCTGACGCAGTGCTTTACAAGCCTGTGTACCGGAGTAATCAAATTCGCATGCCTGTCCGATGATGATCGGGCCGGAACCAATAATCAGTACCTTGTGAATATCATTTCTTTTACTCATATGCTTCTCCTGTCGTTTTGTTTTCTTACGTACATCCTGTTTCCGTCTCCGACTGCTGTATGGCCGGAGACCTACGTGGTCCTTGCAGACACAAATCCGCATGCAGACATCCGTTTTGTGTCCACTTGTCCCATGCCTCGTTTTATTATACATGACAACCGTGCAAAAATCTACTGCAAAAAACAGACAGAGAAATTTCTTTTTCTCTCTGCCTGTTTTTGCGTCAATATCCTCTTTAATCCTGGAACTTTCCAAGAAATTCTTTGATTCGCTGATTGTCCGATGTAAACAGTTCTTCCGGTGCTCCTTCTTTCACGATCACGCCATTTTCCATAAATACGATATGATCTGCCACATTTCTTGCGAAATTCATCTCGTGGGTTACGATGACCATCGTCATATGTTCTGCCGCCAGATCTTTGATGACCTTTAAAATCTCCCCGGTCAGCTGTGGATCGAGAGCTGAAGTCGGCTCATCAAAGAACAGGATCTTCGGATTCATGCACAGTGCCCTTGCGATCGAAACTCTCTGCTGCTGTCCGCCGGATAACTGATACGGATAGGCATCTGCCTTATCTTCCAGTCCCATTTTTTTCAGCAGCACTTTCGCCTGCTCCTGCACTTCTTTTTTCTCTCTTTTCTGCACACGGATCGGTGCATCACAGATATTCTTCATCACGCTGTAATGCGGGAAAAGGTTAAAGTTCTGAAAAACCAGCCCGTAGTAACTTTTCAGCTGTTTCAGTTTGCCCGGTGCTTCATAGACCGCCTCACCGTTCTGGCTGTAAGCGGCACGCTCCCCAAGATAAGAAAGCTCTCCATCATCGATCTTTTCAAGCATGGTCGCACAGCGAAGCAGCGTTGATTTGCCCGATCCGGACGGACCGATGATTGCTACGACCTGTCCCTCTCTGACATTCAGGGAAATATCTTTGAGCACTTCCAGTTCATCGAAATGCTTTTTTATATGCTTCATTTCCAGATAATTCATAGATTCCCTCCTAACGATAATAGCTCAGATGCTTCTCGATCTTCTCCATGATCCATGCAACCAGAAAATTAAATACATAGTAGAAAATACCGGCTGCCACATACGGAACCATACTGGTCTGTGAAGATGCCAGTGCCTTTGCGATCGTAAACATCTCCGATACGGCAATCACAAAGGCAAGAGAAGTATCCTTGACCAGTGTGATGACTTCGTTTGTCACCGACGGAAGAATGCGTTTGATCACCTGCGGAAGAATGATATGTAAAAATGTCTGACTTTTGCTGTATCCTAAAATCTCTGCCGCCTCATACTGTCCAACCGGCATGGATTCGATTCCGCTTCGATAGATTTCCGCAAAATAAGCTGCATAATTAAGCACAAAACCGATCACCACTGCAATGTTTCGGTAAAACGGTGAAATTTTGATCCCGAACAGATAATACGGTCCGAAATAAACAACCATCAGCTGCAGCATCAGCGGTGTGCCCCGCATGATTGAAATATAAATTTTTGTAATCCCCTGAACAATACGTTTTTTTGACATTCGTCCAAACGCTATGACCATACCAAGTGGCAGGGAAAAAAGCAGTGTGATCCCGAAAATCCAGCAGGACGTCGCCATACCCTCTGCCAGCTTCATAAGCATCTGGCTGATACCCATAATAACTTCTCCTTTCTTTGCATAAAACCATGAGAAATACACTTTGGTTCGTTGTCCGCATAAAAAGGGCTGCCGCAGATGCAACAGCCCGCCTTTTGTTCTCTGTCTGATTTACTGGATCGTTGTGATGTCTTTTCCGAACCACTTCTCGGAAATCTTTGCAGCCGTTCCGTCTGCCGCCATCTCTTCCAGTGTTGCCTGAACTTTATCACGCAGCCCGGTATTACCTTTTTTGAAGCCAATGCCATATTCTTCTGCTGCGATCACATCATCCAGGACTTTGAAATCTGCCTTACGGCTTGTGATCTGATAACTTGCCACAACGTCATCCATTGCGATCGCATCCACTGCCCCGGACTCCAGATCCATAAATGCCGTGTTGTAATCTGCAACCGGTGTCAGGCTTCCAAACGTGGAAGTCAGCTCACTGTTGTCGTTCAGTGCTGCTTCCGCACTGGAATCCGTCTGGACTTCTACGTTCTTTCCGGCCAGATCTGCCTCAGAATTGATGTCCGAATCTCCACGTACAACGAAGACCTGATTGTTTTTCATATAAGGCTTGCTCCACTCATAGTCGTCTTCACGGCCATTCATGGTGAAGCCATTCCAGATACAGTCAATCGTTCCGGCATCCAGCTCCATGTCTTTTGCATCCCAGGCAATCGGCTGATATGCAATCATAAGGTTCAGACGTTTTGCAACTTCTGCTGCCATCTCCAAGTCAAACCCGGTAAACTCTCCGTCATCTCCGACAAATCCCATCGGTGGGAAATCCTGGTCAAATCCAACGGTGAACGTGCCATCTGTCTTGCTGGCATCGGTAGTTTCTGCATCTGCTGCCTGTGTATCGGCTGATGTTTCGTCTCCGGAAACAGCACTTTCTGCTGTTGTATCTGCTGCGGACTGCGTCTCTGCATTCTTGGAACCACATCCTGCCAACATTGCCGATACCATTGCTGCTGTTAACATAACGCTGACTGCTCTTTTTTTCATAATATTGCCATCCTCTCTCTTTTTGTATTTCAAGGGGTCTTCCCCTGTTTTACTGCTGTATGTGACCACTCTACCGTGGTAAAGTAATCAAATACTATCACATTATCAGGGCGATGTCAACTTATCTTCTGCTTTTATGATATTTTCTTTTTTCTTCCTGTAAAAACCTTGCCAGTGTTTCCTGACCGGCGTTTTCGATCTTCTGCATTTTTTCTGCCTTTGCCAGTACTTCCTGCTTCTCTTCTTCGATCTTGTCGAGCTGTTCTTTTGGCACTTTCAGCTCTTCGAGACGCTTTTTATAGTCTTCTTCCGACAGATACAGCGGCAAAATTGCCAGATAACTGCGGTACACCGCATTGGAGCGTACCATCTCATAAGACTGCCACAGACAGTCTGCGGCCTCGCGGAACAGGAACATCCTTCCGTACGCCCCCGCCATATTGCTCAGTACGCCTGCATAAAACTGAAGCCCTGTTTTCCCCTGATTGCGGTTTTGCAGGATCTGACGGTAAAGGCTGACCGCCCCGGAATACATGCCGTAATTGACCAGCAGATCCGCACGGATCTTCCTGCGGATATCCTCCGTCTGTACCTCCAGCTTGCCAATTTGCTCCTTTACCGCATACATCTCAGCCGCATTCAGATAACGTACTTCCCGGAAAACCGGCAGCACCAGCTCCGCAATACTCTCTGCGTCTTTCAGTTTCTCACGAAGATGGAACGCCAGCCTTTGCATGCCCAGCTCTCCTTCCAGCCAGTCACACAGTTTTTCATTCAGAATGCTCTCATCCAAAAGACTTACATTCTTCCAGAGATAAAAACACAATTCTTCTATTGTATAAATATTGATATCAATACTCTCGATATAAAACGGATGTTTCGCCGCTTTCGCACGACACAACTGATACATTGCCATCATTCCTCCCTTTCCTCCCCTTTTCAGGAAAGGCTGATATTTGCTTCCCAGATTTTACCGGAAGACGGATACAGTTCACCAAGTCCAAGATCCTCCGCCCGCACCCTGCATCTGTCCGGTGCGGTAAAGGAAATGTCGAGCCGCAGTCTGGTTGCCCGTCTCGGTCGATCCGGAAGCTGGCTAAGAGCCAGGGTGTGTTCCATTTCTTCTCCCCGGACCGTTCTAGAGTAGATCACGACTTCCTTTTCATCGCCAAGCAAAAATTCACAGGTATGTCTCGCCATATACCAGTTGATCCCGGCATTCACCAGCGGATAATAGCCTTCCTGACCGCGGATCTCCATCCACATTCCGAGATTGTGCTGTATCATGTCATCGCTCAGATAGAGCGTATCTTTGCAGGCCGTCGCCCCGTTTTCTTCCATTGCCGCATAGCAGGCTCCCATGGTGTAGAGATTGTCTCCGCGAAAACTTCTCCGTTTTCTGCACAGAAAACGAAAAGATTTGTCCATCCATTCCCCTTCGAACTCTCTGCCGACCAGATAAACGGCAGAAAACGGCGTGTTTTCAAACATTTTCTCCAGATTTTTATGCAGAAGCGAATCCCTGAGGATACCCCACTCTTCGTCCCCGCGTCCTTTTCTTGCTTTGTTGTCCAGATACAGCCGGAAACATTTTTCCGTCTTTGCGAGCACCGGTTTTGTCTTTCGCTCCAGCCAGAAATGCCATGCCGTGATGCAGTCTCTTTCGTATTCCAGTAATGCGACATGATACGTCAGAAGCTCTTTTTTCTGGTTCATCAGATAGGCATAAAAGCTCTCCAGATGTCCCTGCAAAAAAATGGCTGAGGACGGTATGCCAAGCTTTAAAAGTGCCGTGCGGATCACATCTGCCCAGATCCCTTTCATCTCGTGCATCGTCACCATAACCGTCATATGTTCCACAGACCCTGCACCTTTTAACAATGCAAAACATTCTTTCAAAAACTGATACAGTACTTCCACGCCTCTGGCATCTTTCCGTTCGACCAAAGAGAACAGATCGACCGGTGTCCTGATCAGGTAATCGTTTTCTTCTTTTTCCTCCTCTGACTGCATGACCATCAGCGGTGCACGGTCAGATTTACTGCAAAATGCAATCTGAGAATAATCCCGTCCGAGATCAATTCCCACTGAAATATTGCCATGTTCTGCCAACATACTTGTCGTTCCTTTCTCTGTCCGCTTTTATCTGACCGGCAGAAAATGCTCTGCCAGACTTTCTTTTTTCAGATATTCTTCTGCCTGTGCCTTAAACTCCGTTTCCTTTTTCTGTACAAATGCTCTGCACATCTCATTTAACATACCGTAACGGCTCTGCATGTCGTTATCTTCCGGCACTTCTGTCCTTGGCAGCAGTGTAAACGGACCGGACTGCGTTTTCTTCCCGTCCTTTTCCTCATGAATCATGCAGACCATTTTTTCACCGTAAAACAGGGTAAAATCTTTCTCAAAAATACCTTCGTATACATTATGCAGCATTTCCGTATGTTCCACGGAAGTGCCTTCTTCCTGATTTTCCAGCGTGTACGTCAGCATCACGATCGCCTTTGGATCGGTGCGGTACTCGATGATGCTGCGGTCCATAAGCTGAAGGGTACGCATCAGAGATACCGGCAGCTTTTCAAAGAATCCAAAGCACATATGCTTATCGCCGCACTCCTGAAGGATCTGTGACATCAGGGTCAGCTGCTTTTCGGAAGCTTCCCCACATTCGGTACGGTACCTAAGGTAAGCCAGTCTGCATGCCGGATCAACGGATTCGGATGCATTCATCCTTCGCTCAATCTCATCAAAAACCGGCTTCTGCACGTCCATCTCTTTCACAAAATATTGGTAAGACATCAGATTCAGATAAGCCGCAAGCAACATCTTCTTGCCATACTTCCGGCGGTAGGATTCAAAGATCGGTTCCGTTTCTTCCATGTCCGTCCGCTCAAATGCCAGCATGATCAGGATCTTTTCTTCCAGTGCCATGGTATCCAGGTCAAAATTCTTGCCGGCTTTCCACAGGGTCTTCATCGTCTCCATCGGTCCGTCGTAACCTGAGAGCAGATAAGAAAGAATGGCCTCATCGTATTTTCCGTGGCAGAAACAGTAATAGCACAGATAGAGCAGCATTTCGTCCTCTTCCGGTCCCTGCTCCAAGATCCTGCGGCTGCACAGACGCACCAGAACGCCAAGCGGGATCTCTTCCGGTCCGAACCTGGATACCAGAAGAAATGCTTCTTTGCACATGCCTTCTCTGACCAGAAGTTCCACCGTCTTTGCCTTATCCACCGCCGCAAAAACCTCAAGATCCATATCGTGCAGGTGCTCATAGAGCGTATCATCCTGCAGATTATCATAATAATACTCCAGGATTTCTTTTCTTAACTGCTGCTTGTAGTCTTCTTTTACATCCACGAACTCCAGCATGCCGAAAAAGTCTCGGATCTTCTCCTGTGTGATATCCCTTGATCTCTGTGCTTCTGTACAGGAATACAGCAGAAATCCCGGACTGTCCGGTGCGATCCTGCGGCACATAGAAAACATATCACTGCCCTTAAGCAGTCTGGTAATGGTATAATCAAATCCTTTTGTATGCCATCTTCCTTCGCGGTCGATGATAAAAATACAGGCATCTTCCGTATAAATCTGCACGTTTGCCGTATGTTTGGAGAAGATCACCGTCTGGATCTCTTCGAGCTGTCTGTGGACAACGGCAACTGCGGATGCATTTGGATCTTTACAGCAGATCTCACAGGTGAAAAGTGCATGGGAAAGATTCTCCGTCATCCTTGTATTTAACATGGATTTTGTGAGAAACTCCTGATAAATACACGCCAGCTCGCGGTTCATGCGTCCTGCCATCAGCTGATCCACCATATATTTCTCGATCGCCGCACGATAGCTGTCGTAGGTCTTTGGATCCTGTCCTTTATTGTCTATAATATTTTTATATAAAACTGCCTTTTTCACATAATCAAGGCTGCTGTTCTCATAGGAAAAATACATCCGCACCATCTGCGGCAAGAGTCCTGTCCGTTCCTTTCCCATGGACTCCACATAATATTCATACAATCCGGTCAGACGCAGTCCTTCGGCAACACCCTTTTCATACCAGTTAAAATAAGCAGCACCCACTTTATGTCCTTTGATCAGCAGACTGCAGATCGCACTGACCACACTCTTTGACGGATACTTGGTATAGCACTGGCACAGGATCTGATACATGGTCGCATCATAACGTCTCTGCCGTCCGGCAATATCTGCCACCTGCATCACGAGTTCTTTATCCAAAAGATCGTTGCGGCAGATAAAACGCAGCACCTGAATCTCAAAATCATCCAGCTTCTTTAACAGAAGCGGTGACTTCCGAAACAGCGTGAACGCCTCCAGATACATCAGTCTGCTGCGGCAGCCCATTTTATACTGTCTTCGGATTGCTTCCAGTTTCTGTGACGGATGCTGCAGAAGATTCTCCTTCAGATATAACAGCACCCACTGAAGCAGCCATTCTTCCTGATTTTTCAGGTACAGATCCTGGATCTTGCTTTCGATATAATCAATATATTTCTCATCTTTATCATAAAGAGTCGTCAGATACTGATAATAGCCCTGCACGGCCGGACGGTCTGAGATCCTCCGTTTCTGCTCCAGCTTTTCAAGCAAAGTACAGGCGATCTCCGGCTGATCTGCCGCAAAATAGATCTGTACCTGATACAGCTTCATCATGATATCCTCTCCGCCTGCCTGTTCATAGCGTGCAAAAGAATCTTCCGCTCTGGCGATCCAGATATTTAAGCTGATCTTCTTTAAGCGAAAATCCAGATAATCCCGGTAGAGACGCTCGATCTCCTTTTTCTGGATATGAGCTCTGTGATCGATCTCTTTTGCGGTAAATTTGCGTGCAGTCACTTCAAAGGTTTTCTTCCAGTTTCCGCTTTTTAAGATGATCCGGCCAAAATTGTGCCCGGCATGCATCCGTGCCGGATCGATCAGATAATCCAGAGTAAAACTGCTTCCAAGAAAATCATCCGGGCGGATCAGGCTCTGCTCCGGCTGCAGAAATGCCGCATCCGAAAAGACTTCGATCTGCGAATAGCCCCATCCGTTCTTTACGATCTCAATCTGCTCCTGAATGACCGAAGCGATCTGTGAAAACTCCTGCCTTTCTTTTTTCAGTTCATATTTTATGGCACTCTTTTTCCCGGTGCTGATCAGAAACTCCTCCATAAGTTCCATGCTCATGGTCTTGCTCCTCAGTCCGCGGTTGAGAGCCTCAAACTGCGGATACTGCTTTTCGATCGTCCTTGTAAAACTCCTGGAGCAGAACATCGCATACGCTTTCTCGTAATGCTCTTTTGCCAGCTGTGCAAAAGAATCCAGCGTAAATGCCTCTCCTGCCGGAAGCTGCACCTTTTTCTGCATGATCGCAAAAGAAAAAGGAAGTGCTTTTTCTCCCATGTTCGTGCAGACGGTAAGACTTCCTTCCAGCACATCTCCGGCTTTCATTCCCGTAAAATCCACATCAAAAGACAGCTTCGGTTCAATCCCGGAAAATTCTCTCGGCTCACATGCCACGCGTGCATCCGAAGAATACAAAAATCCCCGGATCCTTTTCTGCTCTTTATTTTTTATTGTAAAACTGCCGAAAAACTTTTCTCCTGGTTTCACCACCGCACGAATCTCATCACAGGAAAAAAGAAGATCTGGAGTCTTATATTCATATATTCCATTCATCAGCTCTTCTATTCTTCGCTTCATGCTTTCTCCATTTCTCTGTGTGAATCTCACACATGATCGTTTATTTCTGCCAAATGCCATACAGATCGTTTCACATTCCGTACTTTCAGGTCTGACATCTGTTTACTCTAATATTTTCTTTAATTCATCCATAAAAGTATTGACATCTTTAAATTCGCGATAGACTGACGCGAATCTCACATACGCCACCGCATCCAGGCTTTTGAGCTTGTCCATAACGATCTCCCCTATGGTCTTGCTGTCAATCTCTTTTTCTTCGCGATTGAAAATCTCCGTTTCAATCTCATCGATCATCCCGTTGATCCTCTGTACAGAGATCGGACGTTTATAACATGCCCTTACGACTCCTGCTTCAATCTTGGACCTGTCATACTGTTCCCTTGTCAGATCTTTCTTGATCACGGTGAGCGGGATCGTTTCCACCTTTTCGTAAGTGGTAAAACGCTTTCCGCAGGCATCGCAAAGTCTCCTTCTGCGGATGGAACAGTTATCATCTGCAGGCCTTGAATCTACTACCCTGGTATTATCCTGATTACAAAACGGACATTTCATCTTTTTCCTCCTGACTGTGCCTTGTGTACTTTTCGTTTCAAGTCGAACGCACGTGAGACTTGGCACGCGATTCTGGTCAGCTTTGCTGACATTTACCCAACAGAATCGCTGTGCATCCTCGCGGAGCGTTTATCTTAGTCGGAGATTGCACTCCCACTAAGACAAATTTGTTGCTCGCCACTTATAGAAGTGGGAGTCTTCTCCGACTAAGATAAATCATCTAATGTGAAGTATAACGAATCCTGTTTTTACTGTCAATACATCTTTCCAAACTGTGCATACCCGCAAAAAGCGGAACCTCTTCTGCCCGGATCGCATAAACTATAGAAAAAACACTTTTCGAAAGCATCTGCTATCTTGTGTACATCGATCGGTTCGTTCTATTTCAAAGGAAGGTGTGGGGATTTTATGCGAATCTGTGAACTGCGGCAGAAAGAAGTGATCAACACCTGTACCTGCCGTTCTCTTGGCTGTGTATGCGATGTGGATATCGATATCTGTACCGGATTTGTGAAAGCAATCATTGTTCCCGGTCCGGCAAAGATCTGCTGTTTTCTCGGCCGCGATACCGAATACATCATTCCCTGGGAATGTATCTGCCAGATCGGTGCCGATATCATCCTGGTCGAGATTGAAGAAGAAAAATGCAGGAAGAAATGCGAATGATTTCCTCCTGCACATCTGTCCTCTTCCGCTTTGCTTTAAGATACAGCAACCTGCAACCTGATCATTTGCCAAGGTACACATCTGCTTCTCTTGTACCAAAAGCCGCTGCTGCCTCGTGATCTACCATATAAATATCAATATGCCCATACGGTGTGCCGCGGTCTTCTACCGTATAAACCACATCATCTACGATCAACTTTGTCCCAAACGGAACACCGTACATGGCAACCGTCTGTCCCTGAACCGGAACGGTACCGCTTGCTGTGATGCCATTCGCAAACTCACCGCAGCAGATCTGGCATGCACAGTATGCTGTCAGCTTAAATTTACCCAGATACTTTACCTTTTCCGAATGTGCTTTCTGTGTGGAAGTGAACGTATAATAAAGGGCTCTGTTCTCCTCCGGTCTGATCTCTTCCGTTGCCAGAGTCATATTTTTGCGTTTTGTCGCCTTTACGATGTCATCTGCCTCTTTACCGGTCAGAAGCAGCTCGCTTTTTACAAATCCACGCACATCACCAGACTCCACATAGCACCATTCTTGACCCTGATCTGCAAGAATATAACAAAGTCCGCCCTGCGGGATCACACCAACCACGCGTGCGTCGGTTGACTTCTCTTCCCGCACATTCAGCTCATTCTCCTTTGCGACCGCATTGACACGTTTTACAACAGTCTCCTGAATGGTCTTTTTCACGCTGGTATAAGCCGGATTCTCCTTCGGATCGATTTTTGCTTTCGCAAGTGTCATAAAACCTTCTTTTTTGAGTGCCACTTTGACTCTTACGACCTCACCGGTCAGAACGTTTTTATTTTTTACATAACCACGAACATTCCCGGACTCAACATAAGACCAGTTTTTTCCTTTCCAGAGTATGTAACAGAGTCCGTCCTTTGCAAGGGTTCCAGCAACGTCTGCATGGCTGCTTTTCGCTGTATAGATCTTAAGATCCGCTTTTGCGAGAGCGTATTCCTTTGCTACCGTCTCAAAACGGAACGACTTTTCCAGTTCTTCCGGATCGATCACCAGCTTTTCAAAACGTTCATCGAACTTCTGCTCCGACATGGCATCCTTCTCACTCTTGGAAGAATCCTTTTTGTCTTTCGCCTTTTCTTTCTCCTTTTCACGCTGTGCTGCCTTTTCATCCAGGTCCTGATCTTTCTCTTTTGTATCCTCCGGATCTGTCTCATCTGGCTCAGACTGCTGCGTTTCGGTCTGTATCTCTTCGGACTCCTGTGTCTCTTCCGCCTTTGTATCTGCCGTCGTCTCACTCTCGGCTTCCGTAGCTCTGGTCTCCGGCTGCGGCACTTCACTCTCCGTGCTCTCCGTGTTCTCTGTATCCTGTACAGAATCTGTTGTATTTTCAGAATCCTGCATCGTCTCCTGTGCGATGTCCGCTCCCTTATCCGAGGCATCTACACCGACCGGAAATGTCACTGCAAGGGACATTCCGAGAAGCAATGCAAGCATGCTCTTTCTGTTTTTTAACATCGGTACTCCTTTTCTCCCCATAGTTTTTTCATTATAGCACTTTTACCTGCAAATTGCAAATCTGGGTGCTGCAGCGAGATTCTGCTTTCCATCTGCTGCTATCTCCGGTGGATTGCAGCGACATTCTTCCTTCAGCGATTATCATGTCAAGGTCTGATATTTTTTATATTTTCTGCGAAATCGCATATTTCTATTCGAAACGGAGAATTCTTTTATCAGGAATATGAATCAGGAGGATTTCGAATATGGCACTTAATAAAGTTGAGATATGTGGTGTGAACACAGCGAAGCTTCCTATGCTTACGCAAGAAGAAAAAGATGCTCTTTTTATTAAAATCAAAGCGGGCGATCAGGCAGCAAGAGAAACCTTTATCAAAGGAAACCTGCGTCTTGTGCTCAGCGTGATCAAACGTTTTGGTGCAAGCAATGAAAATGCAGATGATTTATTTCAGATCGGCTGTATCGGTCTGATCAAATCCATAGATAATTTTGATCCTTCTCTCATGGTAAAATTCTCCACCTATGCGGTACCGATGATCGTTGGGGAGATCCGAAGATACCTGCGGGACAACAGTGCCATGCGTGTCAGCCGTTCGCTTCGGGATACCGCCTACAAAGCGATCTATGCCCGGGAGGGGTATATGAAAAAGAATCTGCGAGAACCGACGATCAACGAGATCGCCTCAGAAATCGGAATTGCAAAAGAAGAAATCGTCTACGCCATGGATGCCATCCAGACGCCGGTCAGCTTATTTGACCCGGTCTATACCGAAGGCGGAGATTCTCTCTACGTGATGGATCAGATCAGTGATAAAAAGAATAAAGAAGAAAACTGGGTTGAATCAATCTCTCTTAGAGAAGCCGTAGAACGGCTTGGTGAGCGGGAACGCCATATCATTAAGCTTCGCTTCTATGAAGGCAAAACCCAGATGGAAGTGGCAAATGAAGTCGGCATCTCCCAGGCACAGGTCAGCCGCCTAGAGAAAGGGGCGTTGAAGGCGATGCGGAATTATTTACGATAGGAAATCGAAGAATTTTTGAATGTGCAAATGAACGAATTCCCCGAAGGGCACGTAAAAGTGCCTTCCCTGGAATTGTTCATTTTGCATATTATCAAAAGTTCTTGGCTTGCCAGATGTCTCCGAAGCGAAAATCTGATGGCAACGAAAGAAACTGAACGCTAAACAGAATAGCCGTATCACTGCAAAACTGATCGATCTGACGGCAGCAAGGCTTCCGTCAGATGATCTTTTTGCAGCGTACGGCGTCCTGTTTACGTATAATCAATTTCTTTATTTCTGCTCTTCAACCTCTACTTTACGGTTTTCGCGGTTTTTGATCTCTTCTGTGATCGCTGCGATAAAGTCATCCAGGCTCTTTGCACCTTCATCTCCTGCGAAACGGCTTCTGACAGAAACGGTATTTTCTTCTTCCTCTTTTGCCCCTACTACCAGCATATAAGGAATCTTCTGAAGTCTTGCTTCACGGATCTTGTATCCGATCTTTTCTGCTCTGGTGTCGATCTCAGTACGGATATTTGCTACTTCCAGTGCTGCTTTTACTTTCTCACCGTATTCCATGTATTTATCGGAGATCGGCAGTACTTTTACCTGTACCGGGGATAACCAGGTTGGGAATGCACCTGCAAAATGCTCGATCAGGATTCCGATAAAACGTTCGATGGAACCGAATGCTACACGATGGATCATGATCGGACGATGTTTCTCGCCGTCTGCACCAATGTATTCACAGTTGAATCGCAGCGGCAGCTGGAAGTCAAGCTGGATCGTACCGCACTGCCAGGTTCTTCCGATGGAGTCTTCCAGATGGAAGTCGATCTTCGGTCCGTAGAATGCTCCGTCTCCTTCATTTACTACATACGGCAGTCCCAGATCATCCAGTGCACCTCTCAGTGCTTCCGTAGCCATTTCCCAGTCTTCATCGCTTCCCATAGAATCTTCCGGACGGGTGGACAGTTCTACATGATATTTAAATCCAAACAGCTGATATACTTCATCGATCAGTCTTGCTACACCTTTGATCTCGTCACGGATCTGCTCCGGCATCATAAAGATATGAGCATCGTCCTGTGTGAAGCAGCGTACACGCATCAGTCCGTGCAGCTGACCGGATTTCTCATGACGGTGAACCAGTCCAAGCTCTCCCATACGCAGCGGCAGATCACGGTAAGAACGCGGTTCTGACTGGTATACCAGGATTCCGCCAGGGCAGTTCATCGGTTTGATCGCGAAATCCGTGTCATCGATGACGGTTGTGTACATATTTTCCTTATAATGATCCCAGTGACCGGATGTCTCCCACAGATGGCGGCTAAGCATGATCGGAGTGGAAATTTCCACATAACCGTTCTTTCTGTGGATCTCTCTCCAGTAATCCAGCAGTGTATTTTTCAGAACCATTCCTTTTGGCAGGAAGAATGGGAATCCAGGACCTTCTTCACGCATCATAAACAGTCCAAGCTCTTTGCCCAGTTTTCTGTGGTCACGTTTCTTTGCTTCTTCCATACGGTTCAGATATTCTTCCAGATCTGCTTTCTTTGTGAAAGAAGTACCGTAAATTCTGGTCAGCATCTTGTTTTTCTCACTGCCTCTCCAATATGCACCTGCAAGGCTGGTCAGTTTAAATGCTTTTACCGGTTTGGTGCTCATCAGATGAGGTCCTGCACAGAGGTCTACGAACTCACCCTGCTGATAGAAGCTGATTTCGGCATCTTCCGGAAGGTCTTCGATCAGTTCTACTTTATATGGTTCTTCTTTTTCTTTGAAATATGCGATTGCTTCTTCTCTGGACTTTGTGAAACGTGTGATCGGCAGAGCTTCTTTTACAATCTTTTTCATTTCTGCTTCGATCTTCACCAGATCTTCTGCTGTCAGCGGTGTTTCACTGTCCACATCATAGTAGAATCCGTCTGCCACGGAAGGTCCGATTGCAAGCTTTACACCCGGGTACAGTCTCTTGATCGCCTGTGCCATGATGTGAGAAGTGGTGTGATGGAATGCCCATGCACCGCCTTCGCTTTCAAAAGTCAGAATGTTTAAATTGCAGTCCTTATCTACAACGGTACGCAGATCGACTAATTCGCCGTCTACTTCACCGGCACATGCCACTCTTGCCAGACCTTCGCTGATATCTTTTGCGATATCCAGTACACTCATTGCCTGATCATATTCTTTTGTTGATCCGTCTTTTAATGTAATAATCATCGTTTTATCTTCCTTTCTTTTATTTAAAACGAAAGCCCCCTGCAATGCACATCCGCAATGCAAGGGGCGAGTTTTCTTACCCGCGGTTCCACCCTGTTTGTCCCGTCTGTCTCTTGATTTAAAAATATTTCAGGCAGACTGTAAAACCACTTATTTGACGATAACGGAGTCACCGGACCTGATTGGGGCCACTCAGAGGTAGTTTTCAGATGTTTCCCGCTGAAGTGTTCACACCATACGCACTTCTCTCTGAAGCTTTCCGCATCCTACTCGTCTCTTCGACGTGTTCTGATATTCTATCGGTATCTTACCAACCTTACCGGCATTTGTCAAGCTGTCTTAAAACTATTTTCAAGTCATCTGTTTTTCAGGTTCCATATTTTCAATATTTCTGAGATTGAATCCCTAACTGAAAAGTGTTACAATAAACAGCAAATAAAATTCCACAAAACAGAGAGGTTCATACATATGAATGATTTTATTCTCAGTTGCTGCTCTACAGCAGATCTTACAGAAGAACATTTTAACAGCCGTAATATTTCTTATATATGTTTTCATTACGAACTGAACGGCAAAGAATATGAAGATGATCTTGGAAAATCCGTACCGTTTGATCAGTTCTATCTTGCCCTGCAAAACGGTGCTTCCGCAAAGACTTCGCAGGTAAATGCCGATGAATTTGAACATTATTTTGAGTCTTTTCTGAAAGAGGGCAAAGATATTTTGCATGTAACGCTCTCATCCGGCATTTCCGGCGTTATCAATTCCGCCATAATTGCAAAGGAGACATTGGAAGAACGCTACCCGGAGCGTAAGATTTATATTGTAGATTCTCTCGGAGCTTCCTCCGGATATGGTCTGTTTATGAATCGTCTCGCAGATCTTCGCGATAACGGGTACACACTTGAACAGTTGTACGACTGGGCAATGCAGCATCGCCTAAATCTGCATCACTGGTTTTTTTCTACGGATCTTACCTTTTACATCAAAGGTGGACGTATTTCCAAGACATCCGGTACCATCGGTGGTCTGCTCGGCATCTGCCCACTTTTGAACATGAATGACGAAGGGAAGCTGATTCCACGCCAGAAGATCCGCACAAAAAAGAAAGTTATCCGTGCGATTGTTGACAAAATGGAAGAATTTGCGGATAATGGTTTGGAATACAATGGAAAATGTTATATTTCGCAGTCTGCCTGTATGGACAATGCCAGAGCTGTTGCAGATCTCGTGGAGGCACGTTTTCCAAATTTAAATGGAAAAGTAGAAATTCATTCTATCGGCACTGCGATTGGAAGTCACACCGGTCCTGGAACAGTAGCTCTGTTTTTCTGGGGCAGCACGCGGACACATTGAGCAGCCGATATAAGCCGGAATCGTTCCGGCACCCTAATAGATAAAAACAAGGAGGATCATACCTATGAAAACAGCCGTTATGACGGACACCAACAGTGGTATCACAAAACAGGAGGCCGATGCCCTTGGCATTTTTCTGATGCAGATGCCGGTGATCATCGACGGAGAAACACACTACGAAGGGCTTGACCTTACCCACGATTCTTTTTTTGCCGCATTGACCGGCAATCAGAACGTATCTACTTCACAGCCATCCCCCGGCGATGTCATGGATATGTGGGATGAGATCTTAAACTCCGGTTACGATGAAATTATCTATATTCCCATGTCCAGTGGGCTGAGTGCTTCCTGTGAAGCTGCTATGGGACTTGCCCTGGATTATGACGGCAAAGTTCAGGTAGCCAATAACCACCGCATCTCTGTTACCATGCGGATTTCCGTAATGGAAGCCAAACATTACGCAGATCTTGGAGCTTCGGCTGCAAAGATCAAGGAACTTCTGGAAACAAATGCTTTCAACTCCAGCATTTACATTGCCGTCGATACACTGGAATTTCTCAAAAGAGGCGGCCGGGTGACTGCTGCCGGTGCTGCCCTTGGTTCTGTCCTCAACATCAAACCGGTTCTGACGATCCAGGGCGAACGTCTGGATGCATTTGCAAAAGTGCGTGGCATGAAAAAGGCCAAACTTCGCATGATCGAAGCTCTGAAAAATGATTTTGAAACCCGTTTCCAGGGTATCCCGAAAGAACGTCTGCGTCTCGGTGCTGCAGGTGCCGGTCTTAGTGCAGACCAGGAAAAAGAATGGACAGATATGCTTTCTGCGTCCTTCCCTGAAATGGATGTCTACTATGATCCGCTTTCTTTCAGCATTTCCTGCCACATCGGACCTGGTGGTTACGGTGTCGGTATCAGCGTGATCGGAGAATATGATCTGTAAACTTGATCTGATATCAAATTCTTGATTTTTCAGGATCATAAAAAAGAGCATTTCCAACGAAAACCACCCTTTGTGGATTCGATGAAAATGCTCTTTTTATGTACCATTCTGCTGTTTATCTGCTGTTTGCTGCCTTTTCAGAAGATACTCTTTCTTGTGATGATATCCTTTACTTTTGTGCAAGGTCGCAGATCAAATCGACGCAGGTATCAATGCCAAGTGTTGAAGTGCTCAGGCAGAGATCATAATAATCTGCCACACCAAATTCGGTATTGGTATAGTAAGAACAATACTTCTTACGCGTCTTGTCAATGGAACGGATCTCATCGCTGATCTTTGCCTCCGTTGCATCCGGCATTTTGTCTTTCATACGCATCATACGCCAGTATGGTGATGCATGGACAAAAATATGCAGACCGCCGTCAAATTCTTTAAGGATCGTATTGGCATTTCTGCCGACAATCACACAGTTGCCTTTCTCGCCGATTTCGCGGATCACCTTTGTCTGTGCTTCAAACAGGGTCTCGTTAAGCGGCTTGTTGTAAAAGTTAAACAGGCTCTGGGCAAATCCAAAATTGGCCGGAACTTTCTCGTCCCAGCGACGCATACTCTCCACATCTACCTTGGATGTGTCGGCACTTCTCAGGATCAGCTCTTTATCATAATAATGATATCCAAGACGCTCTGCCACTTTTCGACCGATTTCGCCGCCGCCGGCACCAAATTCGCGGCTGATCGTAATAATTTTTTTCATATTGTTCCTCCTTCCAGATCATTATATTATCTGCATTTTTATGCATAAACATTCAAGAATGCTACTTACAGAACTTTATTCAGGAAATCAATGGTACGTGCTTCTTTTGGATTGCGGATTACTTCCTCCGGCGTGCCCTGCTCTACGATGTAGCCTCCGTCCATGAACACAACACGGTCTGCCACTTCTCTTGCAAAACCGATCTCGTGTGTGACGATGACCATAGTCATGCCATCGGCTGCCAGTTCTTTCATAACATTCAGAACTTCTCCTACCATCTCCGGGTCCAGTGCAGAGGTCGGCTCGTCAAACAGCATGATATCCGGGCTCATCGCCAGTGCTCTTGCGATCGCAACACGCTGTTTCTGTCCGCCGGAGAGCATATTCGGATAAACATCTGCCTTGTCAAACATGCCGACACGTTTTAACAGCTGAAGTCCTTTTTCCTTTGCCTGCTCTTTTGTCATTTTTTTCAGTTCTACCGGAGCCAGCATGATATTTTCCAGAACGGTCTTGTGCGGGAACAGGTTGAAATGCTGGAATACCATCCCGATGTTCTCACGCACTTTGTTGATGTCGGTGTGCTTGTCTGTGATATTGTTTCCATCCACAATAATCTCGCCTTCGGTCGCAATTTCCAGCTGATTCAGGCATCGAAGAAAGGTAGATTTACCGCTTCCGGAAGGTCCGAGCAGTACGACCACTTCACCTTCATGGATATCCATGCTGATATCTTTCAATACTTCCAGTTTTCCAAAGCTTTTCTTTAAATTGGAAACATGTACTTTTACTGTCTTATCTGCCACGGTCGATCCTCCTCTCGATTCTCTTCGCAAGCTTACTCAAAGCTACGATAACGATCATGTACATGATACCGACAATCGCCCAGGTCTGAAGACTCTTGAACGTATTTCCGGCGATCGTCTTACCCATGTTGGTAAGTTCCGGGAATCCGATAACGGACAGGATCGAGGTATCTTTCAGTGTGATGATGAACTGGTTGATGATGGACGGAACCATCGTACGGATCGCCTGTGGCAGGATAACCAGCCGCATACTTTTTGCATAGGAAAGTCCGAGGCTTCGACTCGCCTCCATCTGTCCTTTGTCCACACTCTGAATACCTGCACGGATGATCTCCGCCATATAGGCACCGCAGTTCATCGCAAGAGCGATCGTACCTGCCTGAAGTGCACTGAGCCTGAAATCGGTCGCCCCCATCATTTTCATGCCGGACGGCACACCGAAGTAAATAAAATATGCCAGAACAATCAGCGGAACACCTCGCACCGCATCAACATAAATGGTACCGATACAGTTCAGTACACGGTTTCTTCCTACATTCATCAATGCAAAGATCATACCGATGATCATGGCAAAAAGCAATGACAGCAGTGTAAGAAGCAAAGTCTTTCCGAGTGCTCCAAGAAGCATGGAGCTGTAAGACTGTAAAATTGCAATCATGTTCTTTCTCCTTCCTTTGTATTTTTATAAGATTGAGATTCAAAATACCTTAAAACACTGCTGTGCATTTTCCGGCTTTTGATTCTGCTGTTATTTATTGTATCATAACATCTATTGCCTGGTCAAAAGGTATTTTGTGATAGCGTAAGAAGCACGGAATCCAAAACCGGTCCCGTGCTTCCATGCATAGGGTATCCTCTAAGAGTTGCCCTTTTTATTCTTCTGATTATTCGCCCAGATATTTTGCGATGATCTCATCGTAAGTACCGTTTGCTTTGATGTCTTCCAGTCCTTTGTTGAACATATCCAGCAGTTCCTGGTTTTTCTCGTCCATGATTGCCAGTCCGTAAGGTGCACCGTCGCTCTCCATACCTTCCGGAATCTTCAGTGCCAGATTACCTTCTTTGATAGAAGCTGCCATGATCGGCGTGTCTTCTACGCATGCTGCACTGTTGCCAAGGATAACATCCTGATACATCGTCGGTGAATCTTCAAATACCGTAACGGTAAATCCATACTCATCTTTCAGGCTGTTTGCAAAGTCAGCACCTGCAGTACCGTTCTTTACTGCCACATTTTTGCCTTTCAGATCTTCGTAGCTTGCGATGTCGCTGTCTTCAGATACTACGAAAGTCTGTGTTGCGTTATAATATCCATCAGAAAAGATCCATCCGGAATCGATACGTTCCTGTTTGATCGTTGCTCCTGCGATCAGAGCATCTGCCTGTCCTGCCTGAACAGCTGCAACACCTGCATCCCATCCAAGGCTCTGCAGTTCATACTCAAATCCCTGATCTTCTGCGATCGCTGCCAGAAGGTCTACGTCGATTCCCACGAATTCGTTCTGATCATTGGTATACTCAAATGGTTTGAAAACCGTGTCGGTTGCAACAACCCATTTTTTGTCAGAAGTCTTTTCTGCTGCTTCTGAACCGCTGCCTTCTGTGGAAGCTGCTGTCTCTGTAGAAGCTGCTGTCTCTGTAGAAGCAGTTGTCTCTGCTGTTTTTGAGCCACATCCTGCCAGCATACCTGCTGTCATTACAGTACAAAGTAAGAATGCCATTGCTTTTTTCATTTCTAGTTCCTCCATATGATCAAAATGTTTTTAGAATAGCAAGAAGCGAAAAGCCGATTGCCTGTATCCCAAAGCCCCCTTGCCTTCCGCTACATTGCATATCATATAAAAAATGTTTGCAGCTGTCAAGAAAAAAGTATAAACTTTGTTACAGTTTTGTCAATTTCTCACAAAAATATCTTTGACCAGGCTCCGTTTCTATGCTATACTAAACTTACTTTTCTTATTGCGATAGGAAAGAACGTGAGGTGGAGCAACTTATGATAGTAAATGAATCAGCAGAAAATTACCTGGAAACCATATTAGTGCTCAGCAAGCAGCTTCCGGTGGTCCGTTCCGTGGATGTTGCCAATGAGCTTGGATTTAAAAAATCAAGTGTCAGCGTCGCTATGAAAAATCTCCGTGAGAAAAATCATATCACAGTGACAAAGGCCGGATTTATTTATCTGACCGATTCCGGCAGAGCAATCGCCGAAATGATCTACGAACGCCATCAGCTCATCTCCTCCTGTCTGATGAAACTGGGAGTTTCCGAAAAAACTGCCGTGGAAGATGCCTGCCGCATCGAACACGTAATCAGCAAAGAGAGCTTTGACGCTTTGAAAAACCACATAAAAAAAATGCAAAAAGAACAGTGAAGAAATGAGACAAACCCGATTTTGGATTTGTCTCTTTCTTTTTATACCGTTCTCTTCTGTCTGCCTTTTCTTACTTCTCTTTCAGTGCACGCATGGAGTTCAGGATCGCAATGACAGAAACTCCGACATCTGCGAAAACAGCTTCCCACATATTGGCTGCGCCAAAAGCTCCGAGCAGCAATACGATTGCTTTTACGCCGAGTGCAAAAACGATGTTCTGTTTTACGATCGACAGTGTTTTTCTGGAAATCCTTACGATCGATGCGATCTTGCGGACATCATCATCCATCAGCACAACATCGGCTGCCTCGATTGCTGCATCCGATCCCATGCTTCCCATGGCAATGCCGATATCCGCTCTTGTCAGTACCGGAGCATCATTGATGCCGTCTCCGACAAATGCCAGTTTTTCTTTCTTCGGTTTTTCCCTCAGGAGGCGTTCTACCTGTGCCACCTTATCTGCCGGCAGCAGTTCTGCATGTACTTCATCAATACCAAGCTCTTTTGCCACTTCCATAGCCGCCTCTTTGCGGTCACCGGTCAGCATGACGCATTTTTTGACACCAACCTGTTTCATAGCACTTATGGCTTCTTTTGCACCGTCTTTTACTGTATCAGAAATTACCAGAGTTCCGGCAAATTTTCCGTCACATGCCACATAGACAACGGTTCCACCGCTCTGGCAAGGGGTGTAAGCGATACCTTCCTTTTTCATCAGTTTTTCATTTCCGATCAGCACTGCTTTGTTGTCAACCGTGATGGAAATACCATGTCCGGCGATCTCATTTGCATTTTCTGTACGCTTCATATCCGGAGTTTTGCCGTAAGATTCCCGGATCGAATTTGCGATCGGATGCGTAGAGTAACCTTCTCCCAAAGCCGCAATCTCCAGAAGTTCTGTCTCTGTCATGCCCTGCGGCTGGATCTGTGCAACCTTAAATTCGCCTTTTGTAAGTGTTCCGGTCTTATCAAATACGATCGTTGTCATCTCAGCAACGGCTTCCAGATAGTTGCTTCCTTTTACCAGCACACCAACATTGGATGCTGCTCCGATTCCGCCGAAGAATCCCATCGGAACCGAGATAACCAGTGCACATGGGCAGGAGATAACCAGGAAAATGCAGGCTCTCTGGATCCATTCTGCAAATCCGCCCCCAAGAACCAGTGGAGGAACCAGTGCCAGAACCACAGCTCCGATCGTGACAACCGGAGTATAATATTTTGCAAATTTTGTAATAAAGTTCTCTACTTTTGCTTTCTTGCTGCTTGCATTCTCTACCAGCTCCAGGATCTTCGCAACCGTAGAATCATCAAATTCTTTCGTAACTTTTACTTTCAGTGTACCGCTTCCGTTCACACATCCGCTGATGATCTCATCACCGGCCTTTGCACTTCTCGGAACCGACTCGCCGGTCAATGCTGCGGTATCAACAAGCGATTCTCCTTCGATCACCACGCCGTCCAGAGGGATACGCTCGCCCGGTTTGATTACGATGATATCGCCAACCTCCACGTCATCCGGATCGACCTGTGTCAGCACGCCGTTCTGCTCGATGTTGGCATATTCCGGACAGATATCCATCATCGCGGAGATGGACTGTCTGGATTTGCCGACCGCATAGCTCTGGAACAGTTCACCGACCTGATAGAACAACATAACGGCTACTGCTTCTGAAAACTCCTGTACGCCAAAGGCTCCGACGGTTGCAACCATCATCAGAAAGTTTTCATCGAAAACCTGTCCGTGGCTGATATTTCGAACTGCTTTGTACACGATATCATACCCGATGATCAGATACGGTACCAGATAAACCACAAACTGAATCCACACATTCACGTTCTCCAACATTCCTGTGTGCTCTGCGATCAGCAGGGCAACAAACAGGACAAATGCAGCAATAATGCGGCCCAGCATTTTTTTCTGTTTTTCCGTCATAGCAAAATCCTCCGTTTTTGAAAGCAGCAGTCGGATATCGCTATCCACCCTGCTGCCCCCTTTTCTTTCACCTTATTTTCATATTGGGATCAAAATTGATGCCTGCGAATTGCTCCGTTACAAAGTAACTCTCACAATGCTATTTCATCAGGATCTTGCAGTCCGGCTCTACCTTTGCACATACACGTACGACTTCTTCCATGATCGCATCGAATTTGTCATCCTCTGCATCAATGGTCATTTTCTGCATCATAAAGCTGACATTTGCATCGTTGACTCCCGGGATTTTTTTGATCGCATCTTCCATTTTTGCTGCACAGTTTGCACAATCCAGATCCTGTAATTTAAATTTTTTCTTCATGATAAAACACTCCTTTTATAATATTTCTTCTTTATTTTTCTTCAATATGTTCGCGGCCCTGTGCGATGATCGTACGCACATGCCCGTCTGCCAGAGAATAAAAAACCGACTTTCCTTCCCTTCTGCTCTTGACCAGCTTGGATTGCTTTAAAATCCGAAGCTGATGTGAGATCGCCGACTGTGTCATGTGAAGCGTCTCTGCGAGATCACAGACACAAACTTCTGCTTCAAACAGTACAAACAGAATACGGATTCTCGTCGAATCTCCAAATACCTTAAATAATTCCGCAAGATCGTATAATTCCTCTTCCTCCGGCATACCGCTGTTCACAATATCCAGCCGATCCGGATGAATCTGGCAGTCCTCACAGCATTCCAGTTCTTCCGTTGCCAAGTTTTCACCCTCTTTCTGCAAACATTTGAACGATTGTTCATATGTTGATAGTACACCCACATACGGTATCTGTCAAGAGTATTTTTTTGAAAAAAGCAACAAAAAATCCACCAGTCTCAAATCCGAGTTCTGGTGGATTTCGTCAATATTATCGTTTTGCAATTACCTTCACTTTACTGTATGTTCCATATTTTTTAGCTCCATTTATCTTCTGATATGCCCGCACACGCACATAATATTTCCGGTTCTTTTTTAGTTTTTTCAGAACAACACTTGTTTTTCTGGTTCTCAGTTTCTTCGCCTTGCGGAATTTTTTATTATCCGCATAGCTGATCTGATAACCATCTGCCTTTTTCACTTTCCTAAATGTGATTTTCGCTTTTGTTGTACCGGTTCTCACTGCCTGAAGTTTTTTCGGTGCTGCCAGTTTTTTGACTTTTGGCGGATTTGGCTTTGAATCATGGTCTGAGTTCTGATTCGAATCTGGTGCAGATGCCTTATAGTAAATAACAATCTCATCCTTGCCCGGATGTCCGCTCAGATTTTCAATTTGCAGCTTGTTTTTTGCATTTTCCTGATCGTATGTGTAAGTTACATCGCCGATTTTAAAGTTTTCTTCTGGCTGATGCAGATAAGACTCTCCAACGATCAGTCCGTCCTTATCTTCCTGACGCACTAATTTCCCGGTAGCGGAATCCATATAAGAAATATGAACCGCCGCAGGATCTCCCGGATTTTTCTTTGTAAAGTAGTATGCTTTAATGACATTGCCTGCTTTATAGACATCACTGCCTTTTTCGATTTTCTTGGCCGTGATAGATAAATGATTATTTGCATAATCTTTATCAAAATAGTAAACATTTCCATTGCTGGCAGTCAGTTTATTCGGTACAACTGTGTAGTTAATTTTTGCCCCCGGACTTGTAAATCGTTGATCTGTTTTAAATGCTTTGCCAGTATCCGCATCTACAAACTCCAATACTACCTTTGTACTTTCTTCTGCATAATCCCCAGGACGCAATTTATACAAATGATGGTATGTCTTTAAGATATTATCATTCAGATTCGATGAAAGTTTTTCGATATATATTTTTTCATTCAGTTTCCAATCATAACTATAATAACATTCATATAATCGCCTTAATTCGCTCAAATCATTATCATTATCCTGTCCACTTACATGAATATCGTCCAAGTAGAAATCATCGCCAACCGTAAGCCCCTCTATAAATTGCTTTTTACAGTATTCTGTATCAACTGGATCTAACTCTTTATATACTACTACAATGGCTTCGTTTGGTTTTATAGATCCTTTTTTATAATACAGCTTTACCTGATTTCGCATGGCATTTTCATTCGCACTGAAAACCCTCTCCCTGTTTTCTGTGTTCAGACTGTCATAACGATAAGAGATGCCCTGTTCATCTTTTATGATAAAATCAATATCATAATAAAAGTGATCTGATTTTTTCACTTCAAATGTCTCTTTCTTTATAACAACATCCGCGTCCTCATCCATAATAGTTACATCCACGCAGGTATGATCACTGTCTGACAAATGATATTCTTTGTAATATAGCTGGATCACATTTTCTTCCGAATTTTCAGAGAGATGTTCTATCTTCAACACATTTTTTGAATGTCCAAGATCAAACATATATGCAGTTCCAGAATCTACGTCTATTCGTTCTTCTGCCACTTCCTTTTTTTCAAGACCATATTTTTCTTCCCATCTCGGTGTGGCTTCATATGCTTTTCCCGCCTGCTTGTCCGTGTTACGTTTTTCTTCTCTAAAAATTTCTCCGGTATCCTCATCAATATACTGATAAGAAACTGTAATTTTCTGAGCCTCCTCGGCCAGTGCTGATACCGGATGGAGATACAAAATTGCCATTAAAAATCCCAGCAAAATAAATAGATACTTTTTTTCTCTTTTCATCTCTTTTCTCCCCTTTCACCACCAGCTCATGAACGTGGTCGTTTTGCAATCGCCTGTACTTTACCGTATGTTCCGTATTTTTTCACTCCATTTACTTTCCGATATGCCCGCACACGCACATAATATTTCCGGTTCTTTTTCAGTTTTTTCAGAATAACCGTCGTTTTTCCGGTACTCAGTTTTTTCGCCTTTCGGAATTTTTTATTATCCGCATAGCTGATCTGATAACCATCTGCCTTTTTTACTTTCTTGAACGTGATTTTCGCTTTTGTTGTACCGGTTCTCACTGCCTGAAGTTTTTTCGGTGCTGCCAGTTTTTTGACTTTTGGCGGATTTGGCTTTGAATCATGGTCTGAGTTCTGATTCGAATCTGGTGCAGATGCCTTATAGTAAATAACAATCTCATCCTTGCCCGGATGTCCGCTCAGATTTTCAATTTGCAGCTTGTTTTTTGCATTTTCCTGATCGTATGTGTAAGTTACATCGCCGATTTTAAAGTTTTCTTCTGGCTGATGCAGATAAGACTCTCCAACGATCAGTCCGTCCTTATCTTCCTGACGCACTAATTTCCCGGTAGCGGAATCCATATAAGAAATACGAACCGCCGCAGGATCTCCCGGATTTTTCTTTGTAAAATAATATGCTTTGATGACATTTCCTGTTTTATATACATCGCTGCCTTTTTCAATTTTACTTACTTTAATGGACAAATGATTATTTTTATTGTCCTTATCAAAATAATAGACATTTCCGTTATCAGCAGTGAGCTTATTTGGTGCCGTATAATTAATCTGATTTCCAGGGTCTAGACGTTTGCGAGCTGTTCGAAATGCTTTTCCTGTATCAGCATCTATAAATTCAATTTTCACAACTTCTTCTGTAGCTTCACTGCCTGGCGGAAACTTTACGTTACTCATTCTAATAATATTTTCTGCCAGATTTCTGGAAAGTGACTCAATATAAACTACTTCTGTTTCTAAATCCCAAACATAATAATAAGCAGATGAATTATTTGACGGAATACTTTCAGAATCATAATTAATATAGAAATCAGCTCCTACTGTAAGTCCTTCAATAAAAATTTTTCGGTAGTAGTTCTCATTCAAAAATTCATTATAAACAGATACAACCGCTTCATTTTCTCCCAGTTTTCCTTTTTTATAATATAATTTAATCTGATTCCGAAAAGCATTTTCTTTTGTACAAGAAACAATTTCTTCATTTTTAGAATTTTTGCTGTCATATCGATAGGATACACCTCTTGAGTCTTCAACAAGAAACGGAATATCATAGGAGAAGTGTGAATGGCACTGAACCTCCATTTCTTTCGTCTCTATAATTTCGTCTGTATCTTCATCTATATATGTTACAGTTGCATAGGTCGTATAATATCCTGTCAAATGATATGCCTTATAATAGACCTGAATTACATTTTCCTCCGAATTTTCGGAAAGGCTCTCTATTTTCAGAATATTATTCGGGTGTTCAAGGTCAAGCATATAAGTTTTCCCCTGTTCTCCTTCTATTCTTTCCTCTATCAACCCATTGTTACGTGAAGCATGCTCCCAGTCTTCTGCCAGTGTCGCCGTATAAGACAATCCTGCTTTTCTGAATATGTCACGCTTTTCCTCTTTAAAAACTTCTTCCGTATCTTCATCAATATAACGATAACTAACTTCTTCAACATAGTATGAATCACTCGTTCGATTTTGTCTATCCTCTGCCAGTACCGATGCCGAATTCAAATACATGATTGCTATTAAAAATCCAAGTAAAATGAACAAATATTTTTTTGTACTTATCATTACGATGCCTCCTTTAACCTATAAAAGTAATATTTATTTTTATTGACTAAGCTATTCCCTCCATCTGATTTTACATTAATATTTAAAGAATAATAATGACCTGTTTCATATCCACCATCTAGCGGACTTAATGCTATCTGTTTGCGGTCTGTACTGTATGTTCTATCCGGCAATAGAGATAAAGTATTGTTTAGTCTATAGTTACTTATTGTAATATCTTTTTTAATACTCGTTTGTTGAATCGGATAGTTAAATGTCATCGAAAACTCCTTATCGTCATCCACAATCCAAGTATCTATATCATAATCAATATACGTTTCCTTGTTGTCACCATCAACAACTAAATCAACTGTTTTACTCACTGTTTTTCTAGAAGTTTTATCCTTTACTACAATTTTTTTCAAAGCACTACTATATCCATTTTTTCTTCATCCAGTTTCCTCCTTTGTTTTTTTGCAGATCTCCATATTCTGCCTGTCACGTTGCTTGTAATTTCACGATATCATACTACGCCTGTGTAGTCAATAATTATTCGATTTTTTATCAGAATTATTTTATATAGTCATTATAAATATTTTTAATATTTTGTTTTTCAAGAATATTTAATACTATTTTTCTTATTTTCAGATATTTCAAGACATATAACAGACATTCCATTCTTAGCACAAGGAGAAAAACTATACACAAATTTCTTTCCTGCCACTTTCAAATCAAATACACATAAGATCTGAAACCTGATTCTGGTCAGCTTGACCATGCCCATGTCATTATGATAAAATATATCAGATAAATCGTAACTGTGAAGATATGGAACCGTTACGAGAAATCGTGGAATCCTCATCACGAACCTTCTGCAATTCTGTATGAAGGAGGAATCTACATATGAAAAAGTTCTTTGAAGAGTTTAAAGAATTTGCCTCTTCTTTTCTTTCGGATGTTGTAAACTTCATCTTTATGGCTTTCGTCCTGTTTTGCCTGTTAAAGGCGATCAACAAACTGACTTCGATCGGTCATAAAGTGGAAGAGCCAAAAGCTCCGACCACAAAAAATGCCCCTTCTGTAAAACAGAGATCGACATTGAGGCAACACGCTGTCCTCACTGCACTTCTGTCTTAGAAGAGGCTAAAAAAGACTGATTATTTATGATATGGTTCGTGATGGATGATTCGGAAACCGCGATAAATCTGTTCCAGAAGGATCACACGCATCAGTTGGTGGGGAAATGTCATTTTCGAAAAACTGATGCGTTCGTCTGCCTGGCGAAGGAGACTGTCCGACATGCCAAGTGATCCGCCGATCAGAAAGCAGATATGGCTCTCCCCACGGATACCAAGACCCTGGATCTTTTCGGCAAAATTTTCGGATGTCATCTGCTTTCCGTCGATCGCCAGAGCGATCGTATAGGCACTGTCTTTTAACACTTTCCGGACACGCTCTGCTTCTTTTTCTTTGATCTGTTCTTCGATGGCCGCACTTGCACCGTCCGGTGTCTTTTCATCCGCCACTTCCAGAATTTCCAGTTTGCAGTATCTGCTTAAACGTTTCTGGTATTCTGCGATGGCATCTGTAAAATATTTTTCTTTTATTTTTCCGACTGTGATCAGTGTTATTCTCATATATACCGTTACTGAAAACTTATAAAAAGTTATAAACCTTTATGTTTCATTCCTACTTCA
>ENA-OUQP01000029-OUQP01000029.1-human-gut-metagenome-genome-assembly--contig:-NODE-29-length-151578-cov-45.838724_pt1 | contig 151578 bp, 146 predicted proteins | sample MGYA00237951_ERZ548836 | MGnify/ENA primary metagenome ERZ548836 (study PRJEB26490, sample SAMN05194702) | human gut metagenome | biome: terrestrial biome; feature: human-associated habitat...
TAATTAACGTTAAAAAATACGCTCAAAGCTTGCTCAATTAGAGTAAAACAGGGCGACAAGTTTAAATCCATTACAAAACCCAGGGCGAGTGCCCTGGGCTATGAGCTTCTGCCCTTTCAGGGCGTATGGGGCTTACCGACGAAAGTTCTATCAATCAATATAAAAAGATATAATGATTTAATGGTGAGAGGAAGACCTTTATTCCTCCTCCATTAAATCACGTATCAGTTTGATTTCGTAATAATCAATGCCGGTTCCCAATGCTTCCTTGATTTCGCTGAAATGCTCCATCTCGGGATGAGCCTCCATGAATTCACGGATTTTCTTTTCGTGGGCACTAGAAATCAACGCACGCAATCCAACCTTTCCTTCCTTTACGTATGAGGTAAGATGACCGATGATGGTGCCTTTGGTAAAGCCACGTTCTGCAGCAATCTGATCCACAGTCATTCCCTGCTGGTAAAGATTGAAACTCACCTCCTTGGTTGGAATCTTCGGTTCCTTCGGTTCATTCGATTTCTTCTGCTTTCTGGCTTTTCTACCAGAAGCATAACCTGCACTTGAAGACGCGCCTTCGCCCATTTCATCCAGCAACATAAACTGCGCCTTCTTCTTCAGATAATCTGTCACCGTAAACACAGCACTGCGCTCGTATTTCAAAAGACGTTCCTTCAACTTCACATCCTCAGAAAAGACAGAGAAGCGGTCCTGGAACTGTTTCTTTGCTACCTTATTATCCGTATCAAGATTCGACTTTCTGATCAAATCGCTCAGAATACCTATCTTATCAAAGAAATACTCAGCACCCTTGTGAATACGCTCCTGCAGTTCTGCCTGAAGGATATCAGGATTCTGGGAAAGCATGCGGGTATATTGCAGACGGAACTTATCAGAAACACCTATCAGACTCTTCAGCACCACCTGCAACTTCTGATACTCGCTCACCACACGAGGATATTTGTTGTTGAAGAATTCTACCAGGCAGCGCATCAGATGCTCGTAACTTCCGCTAATAGCATAGAAATCAAAGAGTTCGCCGATGCAGTGAAGCACGTATTGCTGCTCCAGATAGCCGATCTGTTCCTGGGTAGGCGCAGCAAGCTGACTGTTGAAAGCATCCACCGTCTGACTGCTGATGATGGCTCCACGAGACAGAGGCTGACTGAGCACCATTCCCTCCAAGGTCTTGCAGCGGCTCAGAGCCACGTAGGTCTGACCATGGGTAAAGGAATGGGAAGCATCGATGATGGCGTGTTCGAAGGTAAGACCCTGACTCTTGTGGATAGTAATCGCCCAAGCCAGGCGCAAAGGATACTGTCGGAACTTGCCCTCTACCGTCTCCTCTATCTCCTTGGTCTCCTCATTGATCGTATATTTCGCATTCACCCATTCCATCTTCTCCAGCTCAAACTCCTCATCAGAATCCTTGCTGCGCACGATAATCTTATCTCCTTCCTCATCGGGTTTCACACCGATCACCTCACCAATCATACCATTATAGAAGCGGTGCTGCGGGTCGTTCTTGATAAACATCACCTGTGCTCCGGGCTTCAGGGAAAGCATGAAATCAGCAGGATAAGATGATTCCGGGAAGTTATCCTCCACCTCTGCCGTATAGGAAAAAGCCCTGGATGGCAAGGCGGCAAGCTGCTGCTCATTGATCTGCTGGGCTGGCGCATTATGAGTGGTCAGGCGGATGAAGTTACTGTTCTTCGGCGGTTCGAAATTGGGAATAAAGCGCTGGTTCAATGCCTGCAAGGTAGCATCCGAAGCCCTGTTCTCCCTGATCTGGTTGAGCAGGGAGATAAACTGCTCGTCCTGCTGGCGATAAACCTTCTTGAGCTCTACGGTAAGATAGCCTACCTGCTTCAGCGCATTGCTGCTGAAGAAGAAAGGAGTATCGTAATGCTCTTTCAGAAGCTGTTCCTCCTGTGCCGTAACCACTGGTGCCAACTGCTGCAGATCGCCTATCATCAGGAGCTGCACACCGCCAAAAGGCAGGTCGTGGCGCTTGCGGTACTGGCGAAGCACCGAGTCGATGGCGTCGAGCAAATCGCTGCGTACCATACTGATTTCATCGATGACCAGCAGGTCGACGCTTCGGATGATGTTTCGCTTGAGTTTGCTGAACTGATAGCGTTTCTGTTCGCCACTTCCGAAGGTTGTACCCGGAATGTAAGGCGAAAAAGGAAGCTGGAAGAACGAATGAATGGTCATTCCTCCGGCGTTGATGGCGGCAATACCTGTTGGGGCAAGCACAACCATTCGTTTAGGCGACTTCTCCTTGAGGTGTTTCAAGAAGGTTGTTTTACCTGTGCCTGCCTTGCCCGTAAGGAAGAGGTTAGCGCTGGTCTTTTCTATGATGTTCCATGCCAGGATGGATTCTTCGTTCATTTCCATTAGCTTCGTTTTTTAGATTTCTTCCACGATCTCGTTCATTTCCTTGCGCTTCTTCTCGGTATGAGGACAATCCTCGGCAATATGACCGAGAGGGATGATCACTACTGCCTCGAAACCTTCGCGAGGGAAAAACTGCTGCATCTTGTCTGTATCATAATTGCAGACCCAGCAGGTGCCCAGTCCTCTTTCTGTGGCAGCCAGACAGAGGTGCTCGGCAGCTATTGCCACGTCAATATCTCCATGAGGCTTCTCATCGTATCTGCGAACCCAGTTCTCATTCACGTTCTTCATTCCCACAATATACATTGGGGCTGTCTTGAACCACTCACGGTCGTAGCACTCCTGGAGTTTCTCCTTAGCCTCATCCGAGCGAACGATGAGCCAATGCCAAGGCTGTCTGTTCACTGCCGATGGAGCCAGTCGCACACACTCCATCATGTAATCCACATCCTCCTGACTTACTGCCTCGGAGGTAAACTTGCGAGCCGAGAAACGCTCCTGGCTCAATGCCAACATATTTTTCATACCATTTCGTTTTAAACTTTTTAATCCTTTTAATCCTTCTATAAACACATTCTATTTTTCTTTTCAGAAATCGAAGGCATTCACCTTTTTAAAAGGCAAAATTACAAAAAATCCACGAAAAGCCCAAGCCTTTCGGAGATTTTCTTTCTAAGCATCCTATGATTTTCCTGAATTTATTTACCCTTAAGGGAATATATATTTAGCCTTAAGGGAAAATATTTCGAACCTTAAGGGAAATTATCCTAGATAAAGACTAGCGTTTCGAATATTTTTTGTAGTTTTGCAACACGAAAGGATTTGTAAGATAAGAAAATGATAGGATTAGCCGACTGCAATAACTTCTACTGTTCGTGCGAACGAGTGTTTCGCCCCGACCTGATAGGAAAGCCCGTGGTTGTTTTGAGCAACAACGACGGGTGCGTCATCGCACGCTCTGAAGAAGCCAAGGCTCTGGGCTATAAGATGGGCGACCCGTTCTATCAGGTAAAGGAAAAACTGGAGGCTGAAGGCGTGGCTATCTTCTCCAGCAACTATACACTCTATGGCTCACTCTCCAACAGGGTAATGTCGATGCTCTCGCACTACTCGCCGCACATCGACCAGTACTCCATAGACGAATGCTTTTTCGAGGTGGAAAACCTTTCTTCCGTCACAGATGATTTCCTCCTCCAACAATACGGCGCCAGGATTTCTGCCGATGTGCTACGAGCCGTGGGAATCCCTATCTCCATCGGAATCGCAGAAACGAAAACCCTAGCGAAAATCGGTTCCAAATTCGCCAAGAAATACAAGGGCTATCAGGGCTGCTGTCTCATTGATACGGATGAACGGAGACACAAGGCTTTGTCGCTGTTCCCGATAGAAGATGTATGGGGAATCGGAAGACAGATTGCCCGAAAATTAGATTATATGGGTATCCGAACTGCAGCTCAGTTTGCTGATAAAAAAGAGAGTTGGGTGCGCAGTCATTTCAACATCACCACGATGAGAACGTGGAAGGAACTGAATGGCGAAAGCTGCATCAGCATCGAGGAACTGCCGCAGAAGAAGAGTATCTGCACCAGTCGGAGCTTTGCCGGTGAAGGCATCAGCGATAAGGATGTGGTAGAAGAAGCCGTGGCTAATTTCGCCGTGCGCTGCGCCGAAAAGCTGCGACATCAAGGCAGCGTGTGTCAGGGAATCACGGTGTTTGCCTGGACATCCAGGTTCAATGAGAACGTGCCGGAATACACCATCCACGATTCCCTCACCCTGCCCATCGCCACCAATGCTCAGGAAGAGATAGTAGGTGCCGCACTCAGTATTCTCCGCGCCAAATACCCGAAACCGCTGGCAGACAGCAGAGCTGACCGCCCCGACATGTCGTTTCACTTCAAGAAGGCAGGTGTCATTCTGTGGCAAATCTCACCCGACAATCCTCGCCAACAAGACCTCTTCGATCCTATCGACCGAAGCAAGCAAAAAGCACTGATGGAAGCCATCGATGCCATCAACCGAAAGAACGGACACGGCACCATCCGCCAAGCCGTACAAGGCAATGGTTGCCGATTCGACTTAAAACGAGAGTATATGTCGAAGCGGTTTACCACAGATATTCATGAGATTCTGAAAGTAAAAACAAAATGAACAAGAATAACGATAACAAGATAAGACTGACATTTCACCCTGCGGAATTCGGAACAAAAATGCCGATTCCGCTGGCAGAGCAAAGCGTAAAGGCAGGCTTCCCTTCGCCGGCACAAGACTATATGGAGGGAGAGATAGACCTCAACGATATTCTGGTTCGCCATCGTGAGGCCACTTTCTATGTACGTGTTTCGGGCGACAGCATGCAGGATGCAGGCATTCTCGACGGCGACCTAGCCATTGTAGATTGGCAGATTGAACCCTCCAACGGCAACTTCGTCATCGCCTTCGTGGATGGCGAATTCACCATCAAGCAATTCAAGATGGATGAGAGCGGTGCCTTCGGCTGGCTCATCCCATGGAACAAAAACTTCGCTCCAATCCGGGTAGATGAGACCAACCGATTCATGATTTGGGGCGTAGTTACCTATGTGATTCATCAAATTGCAGAATGAATCATCAAATTGCAGAATAACTCTTAAAAATAAAAAAACTCGGAATGCTTCGAAAAAGGAAACATCCCGAGTTTTTTATATTCTTCTTAATTTATGTCTTACTAATGTCTTTTATACTTCCTGCTTCTTATAACCCACAAGTCCATACCAGAGGATGACGAACTCACAGAAGAGAGGAACGAGCCAGGTGAACTGCCATGAACCGATATAATCAGCAAGCAATCCCTGAAGCACAGGGAAGACGGCACCACCGAAAACTCCCATCATAAACACACCCGAAGCCTTGGAAGTATATTCCTTCAAGCCATCCACTGCCAAGGTGAAGATGCAACTCCACATGACACTATGGAACAATCCCACAACTGCCATCAGCCAGAGATTTTCGGTAAGCATGGAAATGGCCATCAATACGATTGCCGCCACCGTAACGGCGATGAGCATAGGACGAGGTGCCACGTTCTTCAAACCAGCAGAAACCATTCTACCTATCATGAATCCTCCCCAATAGAGTGTGGCAAGAAGGGCTGGAGAAAGATCGTAACCATGTCCCATCAAATCCATCGCATGAAGATTCATATTGTTGCCGATTCCCACCTCGGTTCCCACATAGAAGAAGATGGTTATCACACCATATTTCAAATGGCGGAACGACCAGATGCTGCGTTTCTTCGCATTCCTGGAATCATCAGAAGGAGTTGTCTTTCCTTCAGATTCCACATCTTGAGTTTCCTCTCTCGTACCCTCGATATCAGGAAGATTCGCCTTGGAAGTGCTCCATGTTGTAAAGGCAATGATGAGCATCATCACCAGAAAAGGAATGGTGAGCTGATCGGCAGAAACACTATCCAGGGAAACGCCGGCAAACATCACGCCCGTTACGAAGAAAGGAGCGATGGTAGTACCGAATGAATTCACCGCACAAGTGAAGTTCATGCGCTGCACCGGTTGAGTGCCCGGCAAAGGATAGGCAGCTATGTATGGATTGATAACCACCTGAAGCATTGCCGCAGACGTACCCATCAGATAGGAACCGAAAAGGAAAATGAAATATCCGAATGGTACGAAATCCTGAGAAATATGCACACCTGCCCCACCCCAATATTCAGCAATCAGCGCCGAAGCAAGATAGAAGGCAAGTCCCAGCACCATGACCAGCATCGAACGGATGAGCGTCTTCTTATAGCCCACCTTGTTGAGCAAGCGTCCCGTCTTCGCACTATTGAGCAGATAGCCCAGGAAGAAGGCGAAGGAGATAAGCGTAGCCAGGGAGTTCTTGGTAGTGGTAACCTCCGAGAGGAAGGCTATCTTCAAGGGACCCTGACACTGACCGTTGACGGTAGTAAGGAAGCCCACTATAAAATAGATGAATGTCAGGAGCAGGAAGGGTCCTGCACTCTTGAGTGTTATCGATTGTTTCATAAATTACAAGATTTCTTCTTCCAAAACCTTCATGGCACCCTTTGCCTTGATGTCTTCCACCATCTTCAGGTAAAGCTCTACGAAATGAGAAGCTGCCTTGAGATTGGTGCTTGTAAAGGCTGAAATGCCAAGAAATTCGAGCGCATCATCGCTGTCGATGGCTTTATGGTCATCAACGGTAAGCCATGGATCAGCCACTTCGAATGCATCACCATTGTCATCTACCTGATACTTCAGATAATGACGGTAAGCAGCAAAGAGGTAAGCCACACGCTTGAACTCCACATCCTGACGCTTGCCTGAAGCATCATCAGCAATCATCTTCTCCAGGTTCGGCATCACATAAACAGGGAACTTGCTGGCACCATCGAAGCAGAGACGAGCCACCTGGTCGCTGACCATGCGATTGCCGAAGCGCTCTACCAGGCACTGCTTGTATGCCTCGAGATCAGTATCCTGTGGAGCTGGCACGTAAGGAGTGATGTCTTCGTCCATGAAGGCACGTACAAACTTACGGATTCTCTCATCGTGCATAGCTGCATCTACCTTGCGGTAACCGCCGAGGAAAGATGGATAAGAGAGCAATGTATGAGAAGCATTCAAGAGAGAAAGCTTCATATTCTCGAAGGCAGTCACATCGTCAGTCATCTGAGCACCCACGGTTTCCCAAGCAGGGCGACCGGCCGCAAAGTTATCCTCTACTACCCACTGGATGAAGTCCTCGCAATAAACAGGAGCCTCATCGCAGGTTCCGTTCTGAGCATTCAATCGCTCGATGTCGGCAGGACGGGTAGCTGGAGTAATGCGGTCAACCATGGAGTTAGGGAAGGTAACATTCTCCTCCATCCAGGCTGCAAGTTCCTTGTCCTGAGCCCCAACGAAAGTCATGAATGCCTTGCGGGCTGTATTGCCATTGTGCTGCAGATTATCGCAGGAAAGGATGGTGACAGGACCATTGCCAGCAGCCTTGCGGCGACGCAATCCCTCGGCAACATATCCAAAGGCAGTAACCGGCTTGGCTGGATTCTGGATATCGTGAGCCACCTGCGCATTGTCGAGCATGAATTCGCCACTCTGACGAGAGATGTTGTATCCGCCCTCGGTGATAGTGAGGGTGATGATCTTAATATCCTTAGACGCAATCTTGTTCAGAATCTGCTCCTGCTCCTCAATACCCCAATAGAGTTCAACGAGCGCACCCAACTGATAAACCTGGATGCTGTCGTCGCGTCCATATACGGTAAGGGTGTATTCGCCGTCCTGCTTCTTCAGGGCGTGGTAGAGGCGCTCATCACCCGGGAGAATCATTGCTCCACAGATACCCCAGTTCTGCTGGGTATTGTTCTCGAGGAGCATATTGGTCATAAACTCCAGGTGAGCACGATGGAAGTTACCTACTCCGAAGTGCAGGATACCTGCCTTTACCAAACTGCGGTTATAAGCATAACCTTTCACTACCTGAGTTGCATTTGCTGCGTTTGCATTTACTAAATTTGCCATAATTTTTTATTGTTAGCTGTTATTATTTAATTGTTTACTCTTTCCGAAAGCAAGCCACCTGGATGTATCTCTCCAGCAAGCCTGTCTCTCGTTTTCGATGGCAAAGATAGTTCGTTTTTTCGAGATAAAAAGATATTTTTTTCGAAAAAACCTTGCAAACGTTCCCGCAAACGTTCCCAATTTCTGCAAACGTTTTAAATATTATTCTCCAGTAGATTCCCTACATTGCATCGTGGTCTTCAGCACCACCTGCCTGTCCTCCATCTCCGGATTGTTGATTTTCTCCATCACCAGTTCTGCCGCCTTTCTGCCCATCTCCTCCAGCGGAGGCTCCATGGTAGTAATCTGCGGAGAAACGATGGTAGATAGTTCCGTGCCCGAAAAACCAGCCACGAAGATCTCTTCCGGTACTCGTTTGCCCAAGGCACGGAGCCGATTCTGCGCACCTATCGCCAAAGTATCAGTAAAGGCGAAGACGGCATCAAATTCCACCTTATTATATATAAGGCGGTCGATGGCATCGGCTCCATCCTGGAAGGTCATTCCCGTCTTCACGATCAGCGAAGGATCGAAGAGATGGAATTTCTCCATCGCCTCACGATAACCCAAGCCTCGCTGATAGGCATTGTAAATATCGTCGGGTCCCTGCAGATAAACGATGCGCTTCCTGCCCAGGCGAATCAGATGCTCCACCATGAAATAAGAATCTACATTATCATCCACCACAACCTGCGGCATCTTCAATCCATACGGAATGCGGTCGTAGAAGACAATCGCCATACCGTCTGCCGCCAACTGCTGATACATTTCGATGTTCTTGCGATAGCTGCAGAGGCTCACAATCAGTCCATCCACCATAAACTGCTCCATCATCTTCAGGTTCTCCAGTTCACGCTCCGGTTTCTCATCGCTCTCGGCAATCATCACCTTCTGGTTCTTCTTGTAGAGCACTTCCTGTATTCCGTTAATCACCTGCGAAGCATAAGGGGTGTGCATCTCCGGCACGATGACACCAATGGTGTTCGTACGCCCCATCTTCAGGTTCATCGCCACCGGATTGCGCTTGTAGCCGAGTCGCTTTGCCTCTTCCACCACCATCTCGCGCGTCTCCTTGCGAATGTTCTTGTCATCCGTCAACGCTCTGGAAACAGTGGAGACCGAGATGCAGAGCGAACGGGCTATATCCTTGATAGTTATATGTTTCATTGTTATGTTTTTATAAGATAAACGTTCGAATATTGAAGTTGTCGATGCAAAAATACAACATTTCCTTCAAAACCAAAAACTTTTCTTGGAAAAAGACAAGAACAACTACCAAAATGCTATCTGCATATTACATTTTGCAACATCATTTGCAAGAATAAAAAATGAGAACGATTGCAACCGGTTTCTATCCCTTTTTTCTACTCATCTTCCTTTGCCACCTCATTAAAAAGTTGTACCTTTGCAGTCGAATTTTCAGCGAAGACTAGGCTATATGCCTTCTAAGAATAGAATTTTCAGCAAATATATGTATTTAGTAATTCCAAACAAACAGCAGTAGTTATGAGTATTAATATCAAGAGAAATCAGTTGAAGAGAGTCGTAATTGTAGGTGGCGGACTCGGTGGTCTTCGTTTGGCAGAAGACCTCAGCAAAGCAAACCTGCAGGTGGTGTTGATTGACAAGAACAACTTCCATCAGTTCCCTCCGCTTATCTATCAGATTGCCTCGGCAGGTATCGACCCAAGTTCCATCTCCTTCCCTTTCCGCCAGATTTTCCGCAAGCGCAAGAACTTCTACTTCCGCATGGCAGAGGCAAGAGCCGTGTTCCCGGACAAGAAGATTCTGCAGACTTCCATCGGTAAGATTGAGTACGATTACCTGGTGTTCGCAGCAGGAACCACCACCAATTTCTATGGCAATGCCAACATCGAGAAATGGGCAATTCCGATGAAGACCGTTTCTGAAGCAATGGGATTGCGCAACGCTGTGCTGAGTAACCTGGAGCGTGCATTGACCTGTGCCACGGAAGCAGAGCGACAGGAACTGCTGAACGTAGTGATTGTAGGCGGTGGTGCTACAGGTGTGGAGATAGCCGGAGCCCTCTCTGAAATGAAGCGCTACGTGATTCCTTATGATTATCCTGATATGGACTCATCCCTGATGCACATCTATCTCCTGGAAGCGGGCGACAGACTGCTCGCCGGAATGTCACAGGACTCTTCTAAGAAAGCATACGAATTCCTTACCAGCATGGGTGTGGATGTACAGTTTGGCAAGATGGTAACCGACTACAAGGACCACAAGGTTATGATGAAGGATGGAGAGGAGATTCCTACCCGTACCTTCCTCTGGGTATCAGGTGTAAAGGCACAGCCTATCACGGGTATCGATGGCGACCATCTGGGCCGTGGTTTCCGAATCGTAGTAGATGAATTCAACCGCATCCCTGGCATGGACGGTCTCTTTGCCATCGGCGACCAGTGTATCCAGACCGCCGATCCAGCTTATCCTGGCGGTCATCCACAGTTGGCTCAAGTAGCCATCCAGCAGGCTGCGCTTCTGGCAAAGAATATCCAGAAGATAGCAGAGGGAGCCACAGATTCCCAGCTCAAGCCTTTCCGCTACAAGAACCTGGGTTCTATGGCTACCATCGGAAGAAACAAGGCAGTGGTAGAACTTGGCAAGTTCCACAGCCAGGGCTTCTTTGCCTGGGTATTGTGGCTGGTAGTTCACCTCCGCTCTATCCTTGGCGTAAAGAACAAGGTAATGGTAATGCTCAACTGGCTCTGGAAGTACGTGAGCTACAACGATTCTATCCGAATGATTACCTACGCCACCAAGCCTAAGGAGGTGCGCGACCGCTTGAAGCGTGAACAGACCACTCACCTCGGCACCGACTTGCTGGAGAATGAAGAAGAGGAAGAGGAAGCTTAAGATAACGAGATAGATTAAGTTTAAATGCTTAAGATAACGAGATAGAAAACGGGTGTATCATTCAATTATATAGATGATACACCCGTTTCTTTTATACTGTTTTCTGAAACAGCTTCTTATATGCAGATTCCAGAAGCCGATACCTCTATTAAGTAGATTCCCTTATCACGGTTTCACCTCTCAATGCAATTTCCTCTATCCTTCTATAACCATCGGCAATATGCTCCAGCAGCAGTCGGCAACTTTCCTGCGCCATTTTCTCAATAGGCTGTTCCACTACCGTCAACTGAGGATGAACCAAGGTAGCCAAGGCTGTGCCCGACATGCAGCAAAGCGCCACATCCTCCGGAATACGCAAGCCACGCTTCTGGATAGCACTCTTTGCTCCCAACACAGCAGTCTCCGTAAAGCCAAAGACCGCATCAAAGGGCACATTCTTCTCCAGGAACCGCTCCATCACCCAACTACCCTCTTCAGCCGACAAGGCTGGCGACAAGACATCTTGCGCCTGATACTCTATATGAAACTTTTCCAGCGCATCCCGATAGCCCCTCAATCGTTCATAGCTGTTTTGGATATAAGCAGGTCCCGGGATATGAATAATATGCTTATAGCCCTTGCGCAACAAAGCCTCCACCATGAAAAACGACATGATGTAATCGTCCATGTGCACCTGTGAAGCCTTTACCTTCTCCACCGTTCTATCGAAAAACACAATGGGAATGCCCCTTTCTATCACCTTATTATATAGGTCCACATTATGCTCCTTATCGCATGCACTCATCAGGATACCATCCACACGCAGCTGCTCCATCATCAGAATGTTCTCTCTCTCCTGCTCAGGATTCTCGTTAGAGATGGCAATCATCACCTTATACCCCTGCTTGCGCAAGATGGCTTGAGCATCATTGATAAAGGTCATATAGAACGTTGTTACGATTTCGGGGATGATGATACCGATGTTATGAGTACTCTGCTGGCGAAAGTTCACAGCCAGTTCGTTGCGATGATAGCCCATCCGTCCTGCTGTCTCCAATATCTTCTTCAAGGTTTCCGCCTTCACATTACCCGTATCTCCCGAAAGAGCACGCGAAACGGTGGACTTAGAAATCCCCAGTTCCCTTGCAATATCCATGATGGTTACATATTTTGCCATATCTCTTTTTCTTTCTTGTTAAATGCGCCCGCAAAGATACTTATTTTCCATGAAAGCAACAACAAAAAACAGAGAAATCTTTTTGGGAACGGTTGCGGAAAATGGGAACGGTTGCGGGAACGGTTGCGAAAAAAGAGTCGTTTTTTTTCTTGATTTTCCAGCAAAATCGTTCTATCTTTGCAGCGTGAAAAGGAAAAACGATTTTTCTAATCGCTCTATTCCTTCGCAAGACAAAGAATAAACAACATTAAGTATCACAATCAAACCTAAAGAAAAGAATATGGAACAAGATTCTAAATTTCAAGCGAACAATTCGCTAGAGAACAATTCACAGGGAAAGGTTCCCTTCATCAGTAAGCTCGCCTATGGCATGGGCGATGTGGGCTGCAACTTCAGTTGGATGTTCGTGGGCAACTTCCTCATGATATTCTATACCGACGTGTTCGGAATCAGCATGAGTGCCGTAGCAACCCTGATGCTTGTATCCCGATTCTGGGACGCCATCAACGACCCCATCATCGGCACACTTACCGATAAGACCCACACCCGATGGGGACGATTCCGCCCATGGCTGCTCTTCGGAGCTCCTATCACGGCACTGGTACTGATACTCACCTTCTGGGCACATCCGGGATGGAGTCAGACCGCCAAGATTATCTATATGGCAGTAACCTACTGCATCCTGGTGCTGGGATATACCTGTGTGAACCTGCCTTACGGCACACTCTGCGGAGCCATGACGCAAGACATCGATGAGAGAGCCAAGCTCAACACCAGCCGTTCGGTGAGTGCCATGATGGCCATCGGAGTAATCAACATCGTAACCGTTCCGCTCATCAGCAGGTTTGGCGCTGGCGACAACAAATATGGTTATCTGGCTGTGGCTGTACTCTACGGCATCATCTTCGCCGCCTGCCATCTGTTCTGCTTCCATAAGACCAAGGAAGTGGTAGAAGTTCCTGTGGGACAGAAGCTCCCATTAAAGGTGCAGCTTCGCTCCGTGATGAAGAACAAGCCCTATCTGCTTGCCCTCTTAGGACAGTTGCTCTTCGGTTTCATCCACTACGGACGCAATGCCGAAATGCTCTACTATTTCACTTATGTAGAAGGTTCGGCAACGCTCTTCTCCTACTATTCCATGGCCATCATTGTGCCAAGCATCATAGGTGCAGCCTGCTTCCCTCTGGTATTCAGAAAAACGGGCAACAAGGGTTTCACGGCAGCCATCTTCGCTTTCCTCACCGGTATTACGATGATAGGTCTGTACTTCTTCAGCCCTAACGGCAGTGCCATCATGTTCTATCTGTTCTCAGCTTTGTCGTGGTTTTTCTTCTCAGGCTTCAATACAGCCATCTATGCCATCATCCCCGACTGTGTGGAGTATGGCGAGTGGAAGACGGGCATCAGAAACGACGGATTCCAATACGCCTTCATCTCGCTGGGCAACAAGATAGGAATGGCACTCGGCACATCGCTTCTCGCCATTGCCCTGGGCAGTGCAGGATATGTAAGCAACGCTGTGCAGAATCCAGAAGTATTGAGCATCATGCACCACGCCTTCAGCACCATTCCGGGAGTCTTGTGGATCATCACCGCAGGATGCCTCTGCTTCTACAAGCTCAACAAGAAGCAATACAAGCAGATTATGGCCGATCTGGAGAATAAGAAGAAATAAATAAAAAAGAAGAAATAAAAAAACGGGATCTTTTATCCCACCAACTATAACAATAACAATTTCAAAACATTATAATTATGAGACAGGCAATATTGGTAGAACCAAAGCACATCGAATTCAAGGAAGTAGCAGAACCAAAGGCAGCAGACTTAACTGCTCATCAGGTTCTCGTCAACATCAAGCGCATCGGCATCTGCGGTAGCGAGATTCACTCTTACCACGGTCTTCACCCAGCCACCTTCTACCCAGTGGTTCAGGGACATGAGTACTCAGGAGTGGTTATGGCTGTAGGCAGCGAAGTTACCGTCTGCAAGCCTGGCGACCATATCACCGCTCGCCCACAGTTGGTTTGCGGCAAGTGCAACCCTTGCAAGCGCGGACAGTATAATGTTTGTGAGCACCTGCGTGTTCAGGCTTTCCAGGCAGATGGTGCTGCACAGGATTTCTTTGTTGTAGATGATGACCGCGTCGCTAAGTTGCCGGAAGGCATGAGCCTCGACTATGGTGCCATGATTGAGCCTTCAGCCGTTGGTGCCCATGCCAGCAACCGCACCGATGTGAAGGGTAAGAATGTAGTAGTGAGCGGTGCAGGAACCATCGGCAACCTCATAGCCCAGTTCTGCATTGCTCGTGGCGCCAAGAATGTACTCATTACCGATGTAAGCGACCTCCGCCTGGCTAAGGCTCGCGAATGCGGCATCAAGCATACTCTCAACATCACCAAGAAGACCTTGAAGGAGGCAGCCCAGGAACTCTTCGGTGAGGAAGGCTATCAGGTAGGTTTCGAGGTAGCAGGTGTAGAAGTTTCCATCCGTTCGCTGATGGAGACCATCGAGAAAGGTAGCGACATCGTGGTTGTGGCAGTCTTTGCCAAGGACCCAGCCCTCAGCATGTTCTATCTGGGCGAACATGAGTTGAGACTCATCGGTTCAATGATGTATCGCCACGAAGATTATCTCACAGCCATCGATTACGTAAGCAAGGGCATCGTCAACCTCAAGCCACTCGTAAGCAACCGTTTCGCCTTCGAGGAATACGATGATGCCTACAAGTTTATCGACACTCATCGCGAAACCAGCATGAAGGTTCTCATCGATTTCGAGCAGAAACCTGGAGAGAAGAAGTAAAGGATTGAAGAGAAGAAACATACTGCAAACGATTGCAGAAATTGGAAACGATTGCGGGAACGTTTGCAGAAAGTTTAGGTGATTTTTCTTTGCAAAGGTAGCTGAAAAATGCTACCTTTGCAACAGAAATCAAGTAACATCTCTAACATTCTTAAAGTAAAAATGACAATGGAAAAGAAACAATCAGTGATAGGTATCGGTGAGGCACTCTTCGATGTGCTTCCAGAAGGAAAGAAGCTAGGTGGCGCTCCAGCCAACTTTGCTTACCACGTTTCACAGTTCGGACTCGAGAGCTGTGCGGTCAGCGCAATGGGCGATGATGAGCTGGGCAAGGAACTGGAGAAGGAACTCAACGATCACCATCTCAACTATCAGATAGACAAGGTAGCCTACCCTACAGGCACCGTCCAGGTTTCGCTCGATGCCAACGGCATTCCTTGCTACGACATCAAGGAGGGAGCAGCCTGGGACAACATCCCCTACACGCCAGCCCTGGAAGAATTGGCTAAGAATTGCACCGCTGCCTGCTTCGGTTCGCTGGCACAGCGCAACGAGGTTTCTCGCAACACCATCTATAGCTTCCTCGACCACATGCCTAAGGGAGAAGGAATCCTCAAAATCTTCGACATCAATCTCCGTCAGGGATTCTATAATAAGGATATTATCACCGAGAGCATCAAGAGATGTAACATCCTCAAGATCAACGATGAGGAACTGATCACCGTAAGCCGCATCTTCGGCTATCCGGGCATCGACTTGGAGAATAAATGCTGGCTCCTCTTGGGCAAGTACAATCTGAAGATGCTCATCCTTACCTGCGGTGTAAACGGCAGCTACGTATTCACCCCTGGCGAAGTTTCGTTTATTGAGACTCCGAAGGTCGAAGTGGCAGACACAGTGGGTGCAGGCGATTCATTCACAGGTGCATTCGTGGCAAGCATCTTGAAGGGCAAGAGCGTCAGAAAGGCACATGAATTGGCAGTAAAGGTTTCGGCATTCGTCTGTACACAGAATGGAGCCATGCCGGTCTTGCCAGAGGAGTTTACCAAGTAAAGTCTCATTTGCCCAAAGATATTTGCGAAAAACAGTACAAATATAAAGCAGCATGTTTCATTAATATTGATTTTTAGTGAAGGTTTATAAGGTTCAAAAAGTTATTAGTTTGTTTTAGTTAATTTTCAGTTAGGTTCAAAAAGTTTATTTTGTAGTTAAACCATGAAAAGAATTGTAGTTATTGTTTTGATGATGGCAGCTTGCCTGGGAAACGCCCAGGCACAGCTCCATCTGAAAGCCAACGTGCAGAACAATCATCTGTGGCGTGGCATGGAAGTTTCCGACGGCATCGTCCTCCTCACCGACCTGAGCTATACGATGGCCAACGACCACGTTACCGTGGGACTTTGGGGTGGCTGCAACTCGGAAGGCTCCTACAAGGAGTTTAACCATTATCTGAATCTGAAGGCTGGCGGTTGGGGATTCGCCCTGTGGGACACCTACAACTTCTCCCCTGGTGCCACCTATAATAATAAGGAATACTGGAACTACTCAGCCCATACCACCGGCCGATTCCTCGATGCAACATTGAGCTACCAGTTCCAGGACGAGAAGTTTCCACTGCTCCTGAGCTGGTCAACGGTAGTCTTCGGACGCGACCGCAACAGCGACAATACGAAGCAGAAATATTCCACCTTCGCCTATGCGGAATACCCTATCTACCAGAAGGATGGTTGGAAGGTTGATGCAGGAGTAGGTGGAGCCTTCGCCCTTAACAGAGCTGGCGAGGATGCCCACTTCTTCGGAACCACGGCAGGCATCGTTCACGTATCGCTGCAAGCCACCCACGACCTCAAGCTCGGCAACTACACCATTCCGGTTTACGCCAAGGGCATGTGGAATCCGCAGAGCAACCAGAGTTATTTCCAGATTGGAGCAGAAATCATCCGCTTCTAAATCTTCAAAAAAAATACAGAAATTTTTATCATAACAATCATCTAAACACAAATTCATTATGAAGATTAAAGATTTTACAACAGGCGTGCAGCACATCGGCATTCCTACCAACGACATCAACAAGACCATTGAGTTTTATCATGCCCTGGGCTTCGAGACAGCCCTCCGCACAGTAAACGGCACCGAGGAAGTAGCCTTCCTCCAGCTCCACAATCTCATCATCGAGACCTATCAGAACCATCAGGCAAAGATGGAATATGGAGCCATCGACCACATCGCCATCGATGTAAAGAACATAGACGATCTCTTTCTAGTTGTAAAGGAAGCCGGAATCTTCAAGATGCTGGATCAGCAGGTAAATGGTCTTCCATTCTGGGAGAACGGTGTAAAGTTCTTCACCATCGAGGGTCCAAACAAGGAGAAAATCGAGTTCTGCGAGAAACTCTAACCCGCAGCCGGCTTTTAGATAAAAACAGATTAGCATAGCAATATAAAGAGAAAGAAAGAGAGAGAGATAAAAATGACGAAAGTCCAGCTTGGAGCCTTTCAAAGAGAGAGGCATCCGAGTTGGACTTTCTTTTTTTGTTTTCCTTGAGGAATATGATGCGTTTTCCCCTAATACTTCAAGGATATTAATGATGCTCAGGCACAATGGCGAGATACACCAGATCATGGTCGGTGAGGTTCTCCATATAATGAGCATGGTTCATCGGGCAGTAATGCACCTGTCCCTGGCGAACCTCCTCCACGGTATCATCATAATGGAAAGTAGCAGTGCCGCTTACCACATAGATAATCTCGCAGTTGCCCTCATGAGTATGAAGACCAGTTGATGCACCCGGACGCAAGGTAGAATACATAATCTTCACCTTGTCATCCACATAGTTACGAGTATCGAGTTTACCCTGTCCACCCTTGAAGCCCTCCAAGTGAGCCTCAGCAATCTTTTCAAAATCTATTACCATCTTTATAATGTTTATTGTTTAATATCTATTGCTTACAGTCTATTGTCTGCTGTTTACTTGGCTTTTATAAATGAAACCCTGCAGCTTACTTTGCTTTCGCAAAATACTTCCATAGCGGAGCAGCCATCAAGCTCTGCCAGATTTCTCCCTTCTCCAGCATTTCCATCACTTCTTCTCTTGCGAAGAGTCGAATTTCAATATCCTCTTCCTTATCCAGATGCTGAACATCCATGCGCTCCACATCCGTAGCCAGATAGCAATGGGTAAGATTGGTATGCGTGCTCGGATTAGCCGAAATCGTCATCCACTTCTGCCAGTTTCCGCCTCCGAATCCCGTCTCTTCCATCAGTTCTCGCTTGGCAGCATCCATCGGGTCCTCATCCTTCTCCACCACTCCGGCACAAAGTTCATTCACCGTCTTCCCTATCGCATAGCGATACTGGCGAACGAAGACGAACTCTCCTTCCTTCGTAATGGCGATGGTATTTACCCAATCAGGATATTCCAGCACGTAATATTCATCAATGATGGCACCCTTAGGCAATTCCACCTTATCCACTCGTGCCGTGAGCCAAGGCTTCTCTATCAGATACTTCTGCGAGAGCGTCTTCCATTTCATATCTTTATCAGCCATTTTCTTACTTCATTTAAAATCAGACTTTTCTTTCTCTTAATTGATAGTGCAAAAGTACAAAAAAAGATTGAAAGGATAGAAATATTTCTATAAAAAAGACAGTTTTTCAATTATTTTTATTACTTTTGCAGAAATAGTATATCTAAACTGATAATAGAAAGAATTGAAAAGTAAAGACATCATGGCAGAACATCTTATTATAAAAGGAGAAACGAAGGAGGAACTTTACGCTACCCTCCTCCCACAGATCAAGTCGCTCATAGAGGGCGAAAACGACATCATCGCCAATATGGCGAATATTTCAGCGTGCATCATGGACACCTTCCGCTTTTGGTGGGTAGGCTTCAACAGGGTCATCGATGGAACCCTTGTGCTGGGTCCTTTCCAGGGACCGCTGGCCTGCACCCGCATCAAACGGGGCAAGGGTGTTTGCGGAACGGCTTGGGATAAAGCGGAGACCATCGTGGTAGAAGATGTAGAGAAATTTCCAGGTCACATCGCCTGTAGCAGTGCCTCCCGTTCAGAGATTGTCGTACCCGTTATCCGAAACGGTGAGGTGATCGCCGTACTGGATATTGACAGTGAACACCTCAATACCTTTGATGACATTGACAAGGAATGGCTGGAGAAAGTGGCAGAATTATTTGCCGCCAAAGCGCCATCCCAAGCCTAGCATCAGATTGTTAGGAGTCTTGAAATCCACCAGACTGTAGCCGATGTGCAGCATGGCACGTCGGCTCACATGAATCTTCAGGGCAAGCACCTCATATACTCCCTTGAAGTCGTTGCGATTGCCAAGCAGATAGGTTCCCGCACCAAAGTTGATGCTGAAATAAGGCATGGCAAACTCGCCACGAGCCGAAAGCCCCAGACCAGCCTGGGTACTAAACTTATGATTCACATCCTCGCCCCAAGGATCATTCTCCCTGCTAGCCGAACGGTCGTACACACCATCAAGCGAAGCACCCAAACTCAGCCACGGGTTCAACCGGTACATCGGGTTGACATTGAAGCCCATCACGGCATACTTGCCATCCAGCAGATAGCTCGACACACCATCATGTGCTATACCCTGCTTCCATGCGCCATACAATACCACATCCGTGTAAAGTCCACGCCTATCCAGCAGCTTCTCCCGCTCTACCTTCGGCACAGCCAATGGTTGTCGGTTGATGTAATAAGCCAGTCCCAATCTTATGCCACCTGTGTTAAGTCCCATGTTAGGATAAGTGGTGTTGCCATTAGAGAAATGAGTCAGCGAAATACCGGCATTCAGGTCGAGATATTTCGAGAGCATCCACTTCACATACAAATCAACATCAATATATGCCGTTGCCTTTGAGCCAATCACCTTGTTTTCAGGATTGTTCTGCTCGTCGTAGGCATTCCATCCGAACGCCATACCCAGGTTCCACTCATAGTTGAGCGACACCCTGCGGGATAGGTTCACAATCGGTGCCCCCTGAAACAGATACACGGATATCGGATTTGCCAGCCACTGGTTAAACTCATGTCTAGCCAAGCCTACACCCTGATACGCCCCCTGATAGATGGAGCCAGGTCTCACCTCCTCCTTATTCATGAAGGCATACTTCAGCGTAAAAGTCATGTCGTGATTCATCGTCCGAGCCTCATCATTCCCTCCACGCAGAAACTCGTTAGTATGAAATATGGTAGATGGCACCGCATCCAGTGCGATGCGGTGTATAGTCTTGCAGCTATCCTCCTGCGAGGAGGCCGGCAACGCCATAGCAGCAAGCATGGATATAACCAATAAACTTTGTTTCATCATTCTTTCCAACACTCCACTATTAATCATTAAGAATGTTTCTCTCTCCAAACCTCCTCTGCTAAATATTTTTCGCTTCGACAATGCAGGTCGGCAACCCCCTCCTCCATCAATTGTATCGTTTCTGAATTATAAAACATATCCATCGCATCATCTAATGATACGTTATACATCTCACTAATTTCAGATATAATTCTAGCGAACTTTGCCTCCAGTATAGCATGCCAACCTTCATCATGCAAGATTATATTGTTTGTCATAATCTTATACTTTCTTTAAATACTAAACAATTATCTAATAATTTCTGAGAACGAACACATAGTTGATTTAAACTCTCATGGGGCTAGCACTCCTTTCTCTTTCATGAAATCAACAAGATCCTCCATCAGATACTCCTTGCTAAAAGTATGGAGCACATCATAGCTTGGGATAATATAATCAGTAAGTATACCAGAAGTCTTTAGACGCTGATATACATCACGAGCATTCAATCCCAATCTGCGAGATAAGTTGCCTATGCAATATGTTACAAAATCAATATTATCACTATTCATAACTTCAGCTTTTTTACAAGGCTACTGCCACCCTCCTTACCTTAGCCAATCTAGCCATAAAAGTAGTATCACTTTTTGTAGATTGCAAATTATATCTCATCTGCATTTTCAACAAAGGCTCAGCATTCACTCCAAGTGCAGCCTCAAAGAGCAAAGCTGTTTTTTCCGTCACAGGGCGACGTGCATTCAGAATTTCGTTCAGAGCAGAATAGGCAATACCCATTTCCTCAGCCAACTGTCGCTGAGAAATTCCACGATATTCTATCTCATCCTTCAGAACATCTCCAGGATGCGTAGGAAAAGCCGGAGTCATATCGTTTGCCCGCATTTCCTTTATTGTTTTTTTATCGTTGCTCATAACTACATTATTTATAATAGTTTGATGTTGCAAAGATAATATATAAATTCGATATTCACAAATTTTGTGAAGGAAACTTTTGCTAAACAACTATAATTGTGATTATCTATGTTAAAAATCATAAGATTTGATTACTTCCCGACTTGCAACTCAGCTCTTTTTCATAAAATATGTCACAATATCTATTTTGCAAGTCTTTGTTTTCAAAATATTTAGGTTTGGTGACCTTCATCTGATGAACCCCACTAACTTTTCGATTCTACCAAGCATAAACTGGAAGAAACGGTGAAGGCTACTGATAAGCCTCCACCGTTTGTTACTTTATTTCTTTGCTCTAACGAATATATAACATTACCTAGTTTTATAAAGCCCAAAGCAGCTACAACAAGACATTAAATCTCACAGGCTCCTCGCCTGTACGTAATTTGTAGTCTTCATAAAGCATCTTCTGCATCTTATCAACATAAGTTTTTTCTGCGAAAAAAGTCTCATAGTCTCATTTTCTTCCTCAAAATACCAGTTATCTTTCTGATGATTAACAACTTAACATCAATGACACTTCTTGAAAAATGCGGCAAGAAGTATCATCAATGTATCATAGAAGTATCATCATATTATGGTCGTACAACTAAAAGGTGTATAGTTGTACGACTATAAAGCTACGATTGTACAACTATAGGGTGTATAGTCGTACGACTAAACAGGTTATAACCGTACAACTAAAGGGGTTATAGTTGTACGATAACAAGGGGTTGCCACTAAGCTCGACAGAGGTGCTGACTGCAGTCAGCAGACCTGCTGACTAGGCTCGACAGAGGTGCTGAGCCTAGTGGCAACAGTTGGGAAGATACTTGCTTGCACCCGAGAAGATACTTACTTCAACCCAAAAGGATGCTTACTTGCACCCCAAAAGATACTTACTTGAACCCCAAAAGCCGTTTACTTCAACTTCCTACCATCATTTCTTCTTTCTCAAACGATAGATTGTAACAGGACCTTCCTTGGTAGCATACATTCTGGCTGCCGGTTCCTCACAGAGATCATTCAATACCTTATTGGCATGATAGCGGGTGACACCGAATTTGCGAATTATATCCTTCACCGTGATATATCCCTGCTGCTGGCAAATCTCCACAATGTCGGCAAACTCCTGATCCACCTCCTTCGGAGCAAATTTCACATTCCAATACTGGCGGCTGCAACCGTTAGAACGACGTTTCAATCTTTCCAGGAATTCCTTCGTGGGCTGAATTTCCAAACCGCAGACAGCTACTTCGTTGGCAGGAATCAGGTCGCCCTCATGATAGGTCTTCTTCCATTCATTTCCCTCCTTATCCTTATGCTTCACCACGCCCAGTTTAGGCTTGACGATAAACATATCACCTACCCTCACCTCGTTGCCGTCAGCCAAGGCATAAAGCGTTTCATCCTCCAGCGTTTCCAATGCAGAGATAAAGGAGGAAACATTCATCGCACAATGATCGCGAACACGTTTCTCCATCTTCTCCTGGTCAACGATATCCCGCTTCACAAACATCGGATGTATCTGATACTTACCGCTTTCGTCCTTGAAGGGCGTGCGATGCTCCAAATAATTGATTGAACCTGTTGCTCTTGCCATATTCTTAGTTTTTTGATTCTTTAAAAGATTATGCGCCCAGCCAAGTGGTATTTGGACGCAACACAGAACGTAGATTTCATTCTTGCCGTGGGTATGAATTCACACTACCTGCTACTGCAGGTTTACGAATCTTTGCTTCCATCATAATGCTTACCAAAAATAATCCGATGAACTCTTAGTTTCTGATACTCAGTAATACGCTTTTTTATGAGTTACGAAGATTCTCAATGATTTTCAAAGGTAGCAGAGTTGCCTTAGCAACCTGTTCTGCAGAAAATCCCATAGCCAGCAAACGTTGGGCAGTTTCTGTATTAGCTTCTATTTTACCTTCTATTTTACCTTCTCTTTTCGCAGTATCAATGGAATTCTTGATGTCACGATATGCCATCTTACTTGCTTCATACTCCCTCATTTCCTGCGGGGTAAACTTGGCGATCTCGGCTTCCTCAAAGAGACGGTCGAAAATCTTATCGCACAGCTCTTTCGGATGCTGGGTAAGCTTATAGAGGTTCTTCAGCGCATAAAGCCATTTGTCATATAGCGTTTCCAATTCTTCCAGGGTCTTGTCGAACTTGGCAATCTCTACATAGATAAACTCCAGCTTATCATAGAATACCTTGTGGGTAGCAGTATCGCACAACTGTACATGATGGCGGATTTTCTCCTTGTCGAAGGCATCCTCGTTCATGTTGAAGTTGAGCAGGGCAACAGTATAGACATGATTGAGCTTGAAATCCCAGTCACTACCCTTGGGAGCCTGTTCACGAATAGGGAAAGTCGAGTAGAAGAGTGAGCGGTCCTTGAAATATGTCTGATAGGCATTCTGCATTTCTACGATGAATTTCTCGCCGTTTTCTCCTTCACAATACACGTCGAAGATGACCTTTCGGTCGGTATAGACATCTCCCACGTACTCCGGATTCAGATACGACACATCCTTCACAACCTGTCTGCCATTAAACAGGCTGTTGAGGAAGCAAATGAGCAAATCCTTGTTCATTGCCGTTCCAAAAATTCGCTTGAAGCCGAAATCGGTCAGCAGGCTGATGTATCTTTCCTCAATCAGTTTCATAAAATTGTCTCCTTATCATTTATCACTTGTTTGTTCCGAGATATTCGGTTTTATTCTAAGTCTGCTGCAAAGATAAGGTTTTTATTCTTATTGAGCAAGAAAATCGTGGGATTTTTCTTGAATTCAGCACTTCTGCTCCTCATACAGATATCAGGCTACTTCCAGAAAATCGGGAGAGCGGGATATCTTGACCACCACTGCGTGATGACGCACAAACTGCATACAGATGCGAGCAATGTTCTCCATATTCGTGTAAACAATATTCAAGGAAGAGAGAATCAGGCGGAAACGCCCGAAAAATGGGGAAAAAGAGATGAAGAATTTTCCCTTAAGGGTTTTTATATTTTTCCTTAAGGGAAAATATATTTTTCCTTAAGGAAAAAGAAAGTTTCTCTTAAGAGATTTTTCCACCAAATTTAACTTGTAAAGTTATTTATTACCAACAATGCCATCCCCCCACTCCATAAGCTCATCTCTCGCAGCATATCCCTTGGAACGGCTATGAGGAGACAGTAGAGGTGCAAAAACAAATCCCTGCCATAGGAAGCATTTCCTACAGCAGGGATTTTCTATTATAAGGTGTAGTACCTAATTAATCATTAAACACTACACACTAAACATTATTTATACTCTCCCCAAGCCTTGATGTCGATATCCTCAAGCTTAGTGGTGCAGAATGCATAAATAAATGCACTCGCTAGACGGCTGTTGGTAATCAATGGCACGTTCAGGTCGATGGCTGCACGACGAATCTTGTAACCATTGCTCAACTCGCTGCTGGTCAAGTTCTTTGGAATATTCACTACCATATCAATCTCGTGGTTGTGGAGCATCTCCAAAGCCTTAGGCGCACCACCTTCTGCCTCCTCTGATGGCCAGAGTACACGGGTGTTCTCAATGCCGTTCTCGGTGAGGAACTTGCTACTACCACCGGTTGCATACAGCTTGTAACCATGCTTAACCAGCATCTGGGCAGCATCGAGCAAATCTACCTTCTGCTTGGCAGAACCTGTAGAAAGCAGGATGTTCTTGGCTGGAATGCGATGACCCACAGAAAGCATACTCTTCAGAAGTGCGGTAGATGTATCGTCGCCCAAGCAACCTACCTCACCGGTAGAACTCATATCCACACCCAATACTGGGTCTGCCTTCTGCAGACGGTTGAAGCTGAACTGAGATGCCTTGATACCTACATAGTCGAGATCGAAGAGGTTCTTGTGTGGCTTCTCTACTGGCAAACCGAGCATCACGCGGGTAGCCAACTCGATGAGGTTGATCTTCAACACCTTGCTCACGAATGGGAACGAACGGCTGGCACGCAAGTTACACTCGATAACGAGAATATCATTGTCACGAGCCATGAACTGGATGTTGAACGGACCGTTGATGTGCAACTCCTTGGCAATCTGACGACCTACTCGCTTCACACGACGAACTGTCTCAACATACAACTTCTGAGGAGGGAACTGAATGGTTGCATCGCCTGAGTGAACACCGGCAAACTCGATGTGCTCGGAAATCGCATAGGCTATCACCTCACCATTCTTTGCCACTGCATCCATCTCAATCTCCTTGGCATGTTCGATAAACTTACTTACTACCACTGGGTGATCCTCACTCACGTTGGCTGCCAACTGCAGGAATCGCTTCAGCTCTTCCTCATTAGAACATACGTTCATCGCAGCACCAGAAAGCACGTAGCTAGGACGAACCAATACTGGGAAGCCAACACGCTCGATGAAGTTGTCGATGTCCTCCATAGAGGTCAGGGCGCTCCACTCTGGCTGGTTGATGCCGTTGTTGGTCAACATCTGAGAGAACTTGGCACGGTCCTCAGCGTTATCGATGTCCTTGGCAGCAGTACCCAGAATTGGCACGTTCTGTGCATCCAGGTGCATAGCCAGGTTGTTTGGAATCTGACCACCGGTAGATACAATGACGCCATGAGGCTGCTCCATCTCGATGATATCCATCACACGCTCAAAGGTCAACTCGTCGAAGTAAAGACGGTCGCACATATCGTAGTCGGTAGATACGGTCTCTGGGTTGTAGTTGATCATCACTGAGCGCCAGCCTTCCTTGCGGATGGTGTTCAATGCCTGAACACCACACCAGTCGAACTCTACAGAAGAACCGATGCGGTAAGCACCCGAACCGAGTACGATGATAGAACGGTGGTCGTTCTCGAAGGTGATGTCGCTCTTCACGCCAGCGTAAGTTACATAGAGGTAGTTGGTCTGAGCAGGATACTCTGCTGCCAGGGTATCAATCTGCTTCACTACAGGCAGGATGCCATAGCTCTTGCGCTTGTTGCGAACCAGGAGGGCTGCCTTGTGCATGTTGCCCAACTCCTGCTCCAAGCCAACGGCACGGGCTACCTGGAAGTCGGTGAAACCATAAACCTTAGCGGTGCGGAGCAAATCCTGGTCAAGAGTATTGATGTTGCACTTCTTCATCGCCTCGTCAATGTCGATGATGTGCTTCAACTTCTCAAGGAACCACTTGTCAATCTTGGTCAAGTCGTGAATCTGATCTACGGTATAGCCCTTGTGCATTGCCTTTGAAATCACGAATACACGCTTATCTGTTGGCTCGCGCAAAGCTGCATCGATATCATCGATTTCAAGCTCCTTGTTCTCTACGAAACCGTGCATGCCCTGACCAATCATACGAAGACCCTTCTGGATAGCCTCCTCGAAGTTGCGGCCGATGGCCATTACCTCACCTACTGACTTCATAGATGAACCCAACTCCTTATCTACGCCACGGAACTTAGACAAGTCCCAACGAGGAATCTTACAAACCACGTAGTCCAATGCTGGCTCGAAGAAGGCTGATGTAGTCTTGGTTACAGAGTTCTTCAACTCGAACAGACCGTAACCCATACCGAGCTTGGCAGCAACGAAGGCAAGAGGATAACCGGTAGCCTTAGAAGCCAAGGCAGATGAACGGCTCAAGCGGGCATTCACCTCAATAACGCGATAGTCCTCGCTCTTAGGGTCGAAGGCATACTGCACGTTACACTCACCCACGATTCCGATATGACGGATGATCTTGATGGCGAGGGCACGGAGCTTATGATACTCAGCATTGCTCAGGGTCTGAGATGGAGCGATGACGATACTCTCACCGGTATGGATTCCCAATGGGTCGAAGTTCTCCATGTTACAAACGGTGATACAGTTGTCGTAACGGTCGCGAACCACCTCATACTCAATCTCTTTCCAGCCCTTCAAGCTCTTCTCTACCAATACCTGTGGAGAGAATGAGAAGGCCTTCTCTGCGAGCTTGTTCAGCTCCTCCTCGTTGTCTGCGAAACCGGAGCCGAGTCCACCCAAGGCGTAAGCAGCACGGATGATGACAGGATAACCGAGCTCGGCAGCAGCCTTGCGGGTCTGCTCGATGTTCTCGCAAGCCTCACTCTTGATGGTCTTCACGTTGATTTCATCCAACTTCTCTACGAAGAGCTCACGGTCCTCTGTATCCATGATAGCCTGTACTGGAGTACCCAACACCTTGACATTATATTTCTCCAGAATGCCCTGGCGATAGAGTTCCACACCACAGTTGAGGGCAGTCTGACCACCGAAGCTGAGGAGGATTCCGTCTGGCTTTTCCTTCTGGATGACACGCTCTACGAAGTATGGCTGCACTGGCAGGAAGTAAATCTGGTCGGCAACACCTTCTGATGTCTGTACGGTTGCGATATTCGGGTTGATGAGCACAGTCTCGATACCTTCCTCGCGCAATGCCTTCAGGGCCTGCGAACCTGAGTAGTCGAACTCACCTGCTTCACCGATCTTCAAGGCTCCAGAACCTAAGAGGAGCACCTTCTTTATATTTTCGTCTTTCATCTTTATTCCTAATTATTTAAGTGTTTCTACAAACTTATCAAACATGAACTCTGTATCCACAGGGCCTGAGCAAGCCTCTGGGTGGAACTGGCTTGAGAACCAAGGGTTCACCTTGTGGCGGATACCCTCGTTAGAGCCATCATTCATATTTACAAAGAGTTCCTCCCAGTCGTTGCCCAATGTCTTGGCATCAACGGCATAACCGTGGTTCTGAGAGGTGATGTAGCAATTGTTGGTTCCTACCATGCGCACAGGCTGGTTGTGTGAACGGTGACCATACTTCAACTTGTAGATGGTAGCACCGGCTGCCTTGGAAAGCAACTGGTTACCCATACAGATACCGCAGATAGGCTTGCGGCTCTGGCTGATCTGCTTGCGAATAATGTTTACTGCATCCTCACACATGTCTGGGTCGCCAGGACCATTGGCCAGGAACAGTCCGTCGAAATCCATATCGGTGTAATCGTAATTCCAAGGTACACGGATCACCTCAACACCTCTGTTGATGAGGCAACGGATGATGTTTGCCTTCACACCGCAGTCAACGAGTACCACCTTCTTGCCGGCACCCTCGTTGTAACGGATAATCTCCTTGCAGCTCACCTGGTCAACGAAGTTTACACCCTCATAGTTAGCTTCAGGGATGTTGTCTGGTTCATCATCAAAGAGAATCTTACCCATCATCACACCATGCTCACGAAGCACCTTAGTCAACTCACGGGTATCGATGCCTGTGATTCCTGGCACCTTTTCGCGCTTCAACCAGTCGGCAAGACTCTCCACTGCATTCCAGTGGCTGTACTGCTCGCTGTAATCATTCACGATGATGGCAGAAGCATAAATCTTGTCACTCTCCATGAAGGTTGGCAAACCGTTCTCCTCGAAAGTAAATGGTGGCACACCATAGTTGCCCACGAGAGGGAATGTAAGTGTCATCAACTGACCGGCGTAAGAAGGGTCGGTCAAACTCTCTGGATATCCCATCATGGCTGTGTTGAACACAACCTCGCCCGCTACAGGAGCGTCATATCCAAAAGATTTGCCATGGAACTTGGTTCCATCGCTCAAAACTAAGGTTACTTTTTTCATATCTGACATTTGATTCTTTTATTTCATACTTATAAGAGCAAATGAATTCTTCACTCTTCGTTCTTCACTCTTCACTTATTTATGATAAACGTTTTCGATATAGTTCACAAACGACTGGTTGCAGAGTTTCGTGCCGCCTGGGGTTGGATAATGACCGGTGAAATACCAGTCGCCCTTGTGGTTTGGAATCGCCTCGCGCAAGCCCTCGATGCTCTGGAACACGAGCTGGATAGGAGTGGTCATGCCTTCCGGACGGAGCATCTCTACTATCTTCTCGTTGATTTCCTCGGTGGTGAATGGCTTGTAGATGGCGCGCACCGGGTTAATCTGCTCCTCCTTCGGCTTGGCAAGTTCTGCCTTGCATGCCTCGTAGGTCTGCTCGATGAGGTCCTCCATCTTTCTGTCTTTCAGCAGCTGGATGGCTGCACGGAACACGCAGAACTCTTCCAGTCTTGCCATATCGATGCCGTAATAATCCGGATAGCGGATCTGAGGGGCACTGGATACGACTACAATCTTCTTAGGATGCAGACGGTCGAGGATGCGGAGGATGCTCTCCTTCAGGGTTGTACCGCGCACGATACTGTCGTCGATGATGACGAGATTATCCACATTCGGCTCGATGCTTCCGTAGGTTACATCATACACGTGGCTCGCCAGGTCGTTGCGGCTGTTGCCCTCGGTGATGAAGGTACGGAGCTTGATATCCTTCCATGCTATCTTCTCCGAACGGACGAAGTCACCGAGAATATCGTATAATTCTTCCTTAGATGGAATATGGTCGAGGTTGGCAATCTGCTCAATCTTGCTTTCATTGAGATACTTCTTGAAACCGCTCAACATGCCATAGTAAGCCACCTCGGCTGTATTCGGGATGTAGCTGAACACGGTGTGGTCTACATCGTAATCCACTGCCTTCAGGATAGGCTGGGTCAACTGCTCGCCCAACTGCTTACGCTCCTGGTAGATATCCTTGTCGGAACCACGGCTGAAGTAGATGCGCTCGAATGAGCAGGCTGAATCGCCCTTCTGCTCCATGATGCGCTCGATGCTACACTCGCCGTTCTTCTTCACGAGAAGCGCCGTGCCCGGCATCAGCTCCTGCACATCCTCTGCCTCCAGGTCGAAGGTGGTCTGAAGTACAGGGCGCTCGCTGGCTACTACCACGATTTCATCGTTCTTGTAGTAGAATGCAGGACGGATACCCCAAGGGTCGCGCATGGAGAACATCTCGCCCGAACCGGTGATTCCGCAGACCACATAACCGCCGTCGAAGTCCTTCATCGTGGTCTTGAGCACGTTGCTCATCTTCACGTGGTCTTCGATGTAGTTGGTGATGTCGGTGTTCTCCATCTCCATCGCCTTTGCAGCCACGAAGTTGCGCTCCACCTCTCTGTCAAGTCGGTGGCCCATCAGTTCGAGCATGATGTAGGTGTCGCTGTAGATGCGTGGACTCTGGCCCTGCTTGGTCAGTTCCTCGAAGATTTCATCTACGTTGGTCATATTGAAGTTACCGCAAAGGCAGAGGTTCTTCGCCTTCCAGTTGTTGCGGCGCAGGAATGGGTGCACATACTGGATACCACTCTTTCCGGTGGTACTGTAACGCAGGTGTCCCATGTAGAGTTCGCCTGCGAAAGGCAGTTCCTCTTGGGCAAACTTAGCATCAGCAAGCTGCTCGGGAGTCAAGTTCTTGAAATTGGCATTTGCCTTGCCGAAGATTTCGGTCACGGCGTTCTTGCCCTCCGCACGCTCACGAAACATATACTCATGTCCTGGCTTTCCGCCCAGTTTGACACAAGCCATACCAGCACCCTCCTGTCCACGGTTGTGCTGCTTCTCCATCATCAGATAGAGTTTGTTGAGTGCGTACATCCAAGTACCGTACTTCTGCTGGTAATACTCCAGTGGCTTGAGCAATCTGATCATTGCCACGCCACACTCATGTTTCAATGGTTCCATACTCTTTATTATCCTTTATCTTATTTAGTTAAATCTGAATATTCCTATCCGAGGGACACCCCTCCAAAAAAAGGGAAACGTCAAGAAACGACGATTCCCTTTATTATTTTATTCTACAGTAACCGACTTGGCCAAGTTTCTTGGTTGGTCAACATTCTTACCCTTACATACAGCTACATGGTAAGCCAGCAGCTGCAAAGGAATAGTAGCCAATAATGGCTCCAGACACTCCAGGGTCTCAGGGAGTTCAATCACTTCGTCGGCAATCTTGGAAATGGTTTCATCGCCCTTGCTGACAATAGCAATAACACGACCCTGACGGGCCTTGATTTCCTGGATATTAGACAAGACCTTCTCGTACATGAAGTTGTGGGTGGCAATGACCACTACAGGCATATCACTGTCAATCAACGCGATAGGTCCATGCTTCATCTCTGCTGCAGGATAGCCCTCAGCATGGATGTAGCTAATCTCCTTCAACTTCAATGCACCCTCCAGGGCTACTGGATACTGGAATCCACGACCCAGATAGATGAAATTGCGCGCATACGTAAAGGTACGGCTCAAGTCAGCTATCTTATTGTTGAGCTTCAACACTTCCTTCATCTTGGCAGGAATGTTCCAAAGCTGCTCTGTAATCTTCTGATAATCGTTTTCGCTGATGGTACCCTTCTCCTTACCGATGGCAAGTGCCAGGAGGATAAGGACGGTAACCTGACCGGTGAATGCCTTGGTAGAAGCAACACCAATCTCCGGACCTACGTGAATATAGGTACCCGTATCTGTCTCTCGTGCGATGGAAGAACCGATGGAGTTACAGATACCATAGATAAATGCACCGCTCTCCTTGGCAAGCTTGATGGCAGCCAGGGTATCAGCGGTTTCACCACTCTGGGAAATGGCGATGACCACATCATCCTTCGTTACCACAGGATTGCGGTAACGGAACTCTGATGCATATTCTACTTCTACAGGAATGCGGCAATAGTTCTCTATCATCTGCTTGCCGATAAGTCCGGCATGCCATGATGTACCACAAGCCACGATAATGATTCGCTTGGCATTGAGGAGCTGCTGGCGATGATCGGTAATGGAACTGAGCACTACGCCCATCTCTGTCTCCGTCTTGCAGGTTGTATCGTCGCCGTCGGTCATCACACGGGTTTCCACGGTGCGGCTCACCACACGGCCACGCATACAGTTGCGCAGGCACTCAGGCTGCTCGAAAATTTCCTTCAGCATGAAGTGAGGGAAACCGCCCTTCTCAATCTGACCGAGGTCGATATCCACGGTCTGAACCTCAGGGTTGAGCTTTACGTTCTGGATATTCACCACCTGCAATTCCTGTCCGAGACGCATCACGGCGATGTTGCCATCCTCCAGGTAAACCACCTTGTCGGTATATTCGATGATAGGGCTGGCATCCGAACCGAGATAGAACTCTCCGTCCTCGCCAATACCCACTACCAGCGGGCTCTGCTTACGGGCAGCGATAATCTGGTCAGGGTGGCGCTTGTCGAGAATAGCGATGGCGTAAGCGCCAATCACCTGACGGAGCGCAACCTGAACGGCGGTCAACAAATCAAGATCCTTCTTCACCTGGATGTATTCAATGAGCTGTACGAGCACCTCAGTATCAGTCTCGCTCTTGAACTCCACACCCTTTGCCATCAGGTTCTTCTTGATGTCGGCATAGTTCTCGATAATACCATTATGAATCATGGCAAGGTTCTTGCTTGAAGAATAATGAGGATGAGCATTCACAGCTGAAGGCTCTCCATGGGTGGCCCAACGTGTATGAGCAATACCTACATGCCCTGAAATATCCTTGTCAGCGCAGAACGCTTCCAAATCTGCCACCTTACCCTTTGCCTTATATACATTCAAAGAGCCGTCATTGCCAATAAGGGCAACTCCCGCTGAATCGTATCCGCGGTACTCCAGACGCTTCAAGCCCTTGATGAGGGCTGGATAAGCGTCACCCTTACCTAAATATCCTACTATGCCACACATACTTATATATATTTATGTTGTATTTTCGTTTGTTAATCCTGACCTTTTATCCTTTGCTGTTATCGCAAGATGTTGACAACCAATGATGCGATGGAGGTCAAGATACTTACAGCAGAGAACCACAATGTTGTAGAAGAACCAATAGCAGAGTTCTGTGCCTTTACCTTATTTGGTTCTACATAGATAATGTCGTTCTGCTGAAGGTAATAATATGGAGAATTGATGATGTTAGCATCATTCATGTTCAAGCGATAGGTATGCTTCTCTCCCTCTGCGTCCTGACGGATGAGCAGCACGTTATCACGCTTACCATAAATGGTAAGGTCGCCACACTGTGCTAAAGCTTCAAGCACGCTCATTTTTTCCTGAGGAGCATAGATGACACCAGGCTTGGTAACTTCACCCAATACAGACACATGATAGCTACCCATTCGAACAGTAACGATAGGATTCTCCTGCTCAGCCAAGTAAGGCTTTACCTTACTCTTGATGAGGTTTTCTGCCTGATTCTTGGTCAAGCCGCCTACATGCAGCGTACCCACTACCGGGAACTCGATATTACCGTTGTTATCTACAAGATAGCCCTGCAGGGAACCAACTGATGAACTCAACTGTCCACCCGTACCGATGGTTTGAGACACAGCCAGATTAAAAGGAATTGCAGCTTTAGGATCAGTAGTTATTACGGTGATTGTCAACTCATCCTTAGGCATAATCTTTGCTTCGTAAAGCATCTTAGAAGCTGCATAACTGATAGAATCGGCATTTTGAAAATAAGCCACATTCTTGGTGCTTCCGCAACTGCTAAGCATCAAGACCATTGTCAAAGCGACAAGCGCAGAATAGATGATTTTTTTCATTCTCAACAAATTTCGTTATAAAATATTGGTGCAAAATTACAGCATTTTTTTGAATACTGCAAATTTTTGCACCAATATTTACTCCATCGCATTATTTTTCTTAAAATAATGACCTTTTTAACTAGTCTTCAATGCCATTTGATGGTAAATTGAAGGTATAGCTGTTATCGAAGATCTTCTTCACCTTGTTGATTTCTACGAAGGTGGTTCCTCCACCCTCACCGAAACTACCACTCAGGTAAGCAATCTTATCTTCCTCGCCCAGATAACCCTTCTGGCGGAGCATACGTACCGCTGCGGTAAACATAGCCTTGGTAGAAACCTGATCCTTCTGATGGATTGGAATAATACCATAGCTCAGGTTCAACCAGCGCTGAAGCTTCTCCTTGTAACAGATGGCAAGCACAGGGTTAGGACCACGGAACGAAGCCAGGCAGCGGGCAGTCTGACCCGTCTCACCATCGGTGATGATGCCGGCAACGCCCAACTTCTTGGTTGCCTCGATGGCAGCATGAGCCAGGAAGAGCTTTTGGTCAATCTTTCCATCCTCCATCGGATCAATGTCGTTGAGAGGCGACTTGTCCTTTTCCGCCTGTTCGGCAATGCGCGCCATGGTCTGAACAGCCTCTACCGGATACTTACCGCTAGCCGTTTCGCCAGAAAGCATCAGGGCGTCTGTACGGTAGAAGATAGCGTTGGCAATATCTGTAACCTCGGCACGTGTAGGACGAGGATTTTTGATCATGGTGTGGAGCATCTGTGTAGCAACGATTACCGGCTTCTGAGCCTTCACGCACTTGGCGATGATGCGGCGCTGGATACCAGGGATTCTCTCGATAGGCACCTCAATACCCAGGTCACCACGGGCAATCATAATGCCATAGCAGGCTTCGATGATCTCATCGATGTTATCTACACCCTCCTGGTTCTCGATCTTAGAGATAATCTTGATGTCGCTGTGGTGAGCATCGAGAATATCCTGCACGGCCTTTACATCAGCTGCATTGCGCACGAATGAGTGAGCGATGAAATCAATATCCAGTTCGATGGCAAGCTCGATGTTTCTGCGGTCTTTCTCAGTAAGCGCAGGCAGGTCGATGTGCTCGCCCGGTACGTTCACGCTCTTGTGAGCCCCCAGTGTTCCCTCGTTCTGCACCTCAGCCACGAGCATAGGACCCTGAATATCAACAACCTTCATATCGAGTTCGCCATCATCAAACAAGATGTCGTCGCCTACCTTCAAATCGGCTGCAATATCAGGATAGCTCAAATTCACGGTATCATGAGAAGAATCTACATCAGGACGACCGAAGATTTTCACCACGTCACCTATATTATAATGTATAGGCTCCTTTACGTCGGTAGTGCGCACCTCCGGACCCTTGGTATCAATCATGATACCAATATGTGGAGACACAGCTCTAACGTTCTTGACAATGGTACGGATTCCATCTTCTGTAGCATGTGCGGTATTCATACGAACCACGTTCATGCCCGCAAAAAACAGTTTTCGGATAAAATCTTGATCGCATCTGCGATCGCTGATGGAAGCAACAATCTTTGTTTGTTTCATATTTGTAATTACCTTATAGAAATTTCAATGTTATCGTGACATTTCTGCCACTTTTCTCAAATTTTGTGCAAAGATACAAAGAAAATCTGAAATACGAATCATCTGAAATACAAAATATATATAAAATATGGCGATTGTAACAGATTGAAAGAAAACCAAACACGCCCTGCAAGGACAAAAGCATCACATGTTCAATACTTTTGCCACTACAGGGCGACATTCTTGACTGAATTTATTTTCCTAGATATCCAAGTCTGGTGCCTTCTCTGCACCAGCTGCTGCCTCAAACTTAGGCATTACATTGAAATTGAAAATGCCGGCAATGATGGCATTAGGCATCTTTCTAACCGTCTGATTATAAGACTGAACTGCCTCATTATACTTACGGCGAGCCTCGCTGATCCGGTTTTCAGTACCTTCCTCCTGAATCTGGAGAGCCTTGAAGTTCTCGCTTGCCTTCAACTCAGGATATCTTTCAGCCACCAACATCAGCTTAGAGAAGGCATTGGCCAACTCACCCTGAGCAGCTGCATACTGCTTCATGCTAGCCTCCGTGAGATTATTCACATCCAGCTTCACCTGGCCTACAGAAGCACGAGCCTTGGTCACCTCCTCGAAAGTCTCCTTCTCATGCTTGGCATAAGCCTTTACGATTTTAGCCAACTGAGGCATCATATCGGCACGACGCTGATACTGAGCCTGCATGTTAGACAACTCGGTAGTAGCCTTCTCCTGCTCTCCTACCATACCATTATAACCACTGAACACCCAGAGCACCAATACAACGATGACGCCTAAGATGATCCATCCTGTTTTCTTCATACTTTTTTATTATTGATTAATGATTATTGATTATCTATCAACTATAAACTATTAATTACCAACTACTACCAGCTTCCGCCGGAACCGCCGCCAGAGAATGTTCCACCGCCAAAGGAGCCGCCCGAAAAGCCGCCTCCTCCACCGCCGGAGAATCCTCCGCCGCCCATGAAGAACGGCGGCAACCAGTCGTCATCATCATTTCTTCTTCGCGACTGGTTTCTCCCCTTTCCCTTCGGTCTTGGTTTAACCAGACCCACCTGCTCCAGAATGTAACGGACGAGGTAATAGATCGGGATTCCGAAAAAGAGAAGGAACAGGATAACGACCAGTGCCCAATCCTCTTCATCATTCACCGTCCCCTCATCTACCGACTCAATTCCAGTACGTCCGCTTTTCACCTTATTATATATAGCACGGCTCACAGAGGCTACAGCCTCGCCGGGAGCATCCTCGCGCATGTATTTCACGATGCAGGCACGTGCAATATCATCGCAATCCACATCCGTCAGCTCTCCCTCCAGTCCGCTGCCGGGAGCGATGAAGTACTTGTGGTCTTCCACGGCAATCACGACAACCAGTCCCCTGCGGCTCTTCTTGTAGCCGATGCCATACTTGTTGCCCACATCCTGTGCCATCCGGAAAGCATCCTGGTTAGCCACCCTGCCCACGATGATGAGCACATTCTGCACGCCACACTCCAGCTTCAGCTTCTGCAGGTAGAAATTAGCCGAATCTTTGAGTGCCCTATCCACATAGCCATCGGGATCGGAAACATACTGCGTGGAGTCCTGAAGGAAGGGAATCGGCACATTATCCGCATTCCACTCCTTCTTGGCAGACAGCGATAATACGCTGAAAGCCATCCATATCATCACTAAAAAATGTCTCTTAAAAGCCATAAATTCTCAATTTTAGTGCAAAAATACAGAATAAAAACCTAATATGCAAATACTTAGAGCATTTTTTTTGCAAAAAAAGCCTTAACTATTTTGTTATATCGCAAAAAACTTGTATCTTTGCACACCGATTTGAGATTATTAAGTATAAAAATAAATAAAAGAAGAGAAATGACCAAAGCAGATATCATAAATGAAGTAGCAATCGCTACTGGTATGGCTAAGAAGGAAGTTAGCATAGTAGTAGAGTCGTTCATGGAGGAGGTAAAGAAGAGCCTCATTCAGAACAAGGAGAATGTTTACCTGCGTGGCTTCGGTAGCTTCAACATCAAGCACCGTGCAGCTAAGACCGCTCGCAACATCTCTAAGAACACCACTCTCACCATCCCAGCTCACGATTTGCCAAGCTTCAAGCCATCTAAGAGCTTCATCGAGGAGATGCAGAACGCTCAGTAAGAGAATTAACATTTTTATAATAACAATATTTTAAAATTTTAAAATCATGCCAAACGGAAAGAAAAAGAAGGGCCACAAGATGGCTACTCACAAGCGTAAAAAGAGATTACGTAAGAACAGACATAAGAGCAAGTAAGCTTTTCTAGAAGCAGAAAATGCTCTCAGTCGGTTCCACAGACTGAGGGGGCGTGTCATATCAACATGGATAGGCATGCCCCTTTTTGTAAAGTGTTATTAGTAACTTTAAGTAAAAAGATTATTGAAGAGTATGACAAGCGAAGTTGTAATTGACGTCCAGCAGAAGGACATTTCTATCGCTCTCATGGAGGATAAGCAGCTGGTGGAATACCAGAACGAACCTCGTGAGGCTTCGTTCTCTGTGGGAAACATCTACATCGCAAAGGTTAAGAAACTCATGCCGGGACTTAACGCATGCTTCGTAGATGTAGGTTATGAACGCGACGCCTTTCTTCATTATCTTGACCTGGGAAGTCATTTTAATTCCTACCAGAAGTACCTTAAACAAGTACAGAGCGACAGAAAGAAACTTTTCCCATTCTCTAAAGCCAGCAAACTGCCTGAACTGGAAAAGGACGGCAGCATTCAGAATGTTCTCAAAGTGGGACAAGAAGTGCTGGTACAAATCGTAAAGGAACCAATCTCTACCAAGGGACCTCGTCTTACGGGCGAAATCTCATTCGCAGGACGATACCTGGTACTCATGCCATTCGGTGATAAAGTTTCTGTCTCGTCGAAAATCAAAAGCGGTGAAGAACGCTCCCGACTCAAACAACTCATTCACAGCGTAAAACCAAAGAATTGCGGTGTAATTGTCCGCACTGTGGCTGAGGGAAAGAGAGTCGCTGAGCTCGATGCTGAGCTGAAAGTCCTGGTGAAGCGATGGGAGGATGCTATCGCCAAGGTGCAGAAGACCCAGCAGCGCCCGCAACTCGCTTTCGAGGAGACCGGAAGAGCCGTCGCTCTCCTGCGTGACTTGTTTAACCCATCTTACGAGAACATCTTCGTCAACGATGAAGGTGTGATGAACGAGGTGAAGGACTATGTTTCTCTAATAGCCCCTGAAAAGGCGGGCATAGTCAAGCTCTACACCGGTAAGGTGCCTATCTTCGACAACTTCAGCATCACCAAGCAGATCAAGGCTGGTTTTGGAAGAGTTGTCAACTACAAGCACGGTGCGTATCTCATCATCGAGCATACCGAAGCCCTGCACGTGGTAGATGTAAACAGCGGCAACCGTACTCGTGAGAAAGGTCAGGAAGCGAATGCTCTCGATGTAAACCTCGGCGCTGCCGATGAATTGGCCAGACAGTTGCGACTCCGTGATATGGGAGGAATCATTGTGGTGGACTTCATCGACATGAATCTTGCCGAAGACCGACAGCTGCTCTATGAGCGCATGTGCAAGAATATGCAGAAGGACCGTGCCAAGCACAACATCCTGCCTCTGAGCAAGTTCGGACTGATGCAGATTACCCGCCAGCGTGTACGCCCTGCCATGGACGTAAACGTAGAGGAGACCTGCCCTACCTGCTTCGGTTCGGGCAAGATCAAATCGAGCATCCTTTTCACCGACCAGTTGGAAAGAAAAATCGACCGCCTAGTCAACAAGATTGGCGTCAAGAAATTCACTTTGTATGTGAATCCTTACGTAGCTGCCTTCATCAACAAGGGCTTCATTTCCCTGAAGCGCAAATGGCAGTTTAAGTATGGTTTCGGCTTCAATGTAATTCCATCTCAGAAACTGGCGTTCCTCCAGTATGAATTCTACGACAAGGACAACCAGTATCTGGATATGCAGGAAGAACAGGAAACAAAGTAAGTTTTTAATTCTCAGAAAAAAAGCTCCATTCGCCATTTCAGATGCGAATGGAGCTTTTATTATTTCAGTTTCTCTACACCTTATTATATATAAGGCATTTTAGTACTCTATCTCATTATTCACCATTTTCTCTGTGTCCCAAGGTGCAGGAGCACCGCCGAGATAGCGATGGAACCAGTCGAGGTGCGCATTGTAATAGAGCGGCATCGACTTCAGGTTGCTTGGCCAATGACCATCATACTTCAAGACAATCAGTCGAGAAGGAATGTTCAGGGTCTGCAATGCCGTGAAATACTGCAAGCTCTGTGTATAAGGTACACGATAGTCCAGCTCGCCCGTCATCACGAGGGTTGGCGTAGAGAAGTTCTTGATGTATGAGGATGGCGACCACTTCTCGTAGAGATCGGAATTGTAAGGCTGTCCCTCCAGCTCAAAGTTAGGGAACCATACTTCCTCGGTACTGCCCCACATTGAGCGCAGATCATATACGCCCATCATGGAAGCCAGACACTTGAATCGCTTGGTATGGCCCTGCAGCCAGTTCATCATATAGCCGCCATACGACCATCCCATCGCTCCCATCCTGGTGGAGTCAACATATTCCAGGGTTGCCAATTTATCAGTAACCTTCATCACATCCTCAAATACCTTTCCGCCCCAGTCGCCAGAGATAGCACGGGTGAAAGCCTGACCATATCCCGTAGAACCATGAGGGTTAGGATAAGCCACCACATAACCGGCAGCAGGATAAACCTGCCAGTCGCCACGGAAGGAATTCATCCACTGCATCTGTGGTCCGCCATGCACATTGATGATAAGCGGATATTTCTTGCTGGCATCAAAGTTGTGTGGCTTCACGATGAATACCTGTACCTTGTCGCCACCAGCGCCATCCACCCAGATGCTCTCAGATGGACGGATATCCACCTCATCCTCCAACTTCTGGTTGAGGAAGGTTATCTGCTGTTCCTTGCCGCGAGCCACAGGAGTTCCATTCCACTTCTTCATCTGCTGACGATAGAGAGCCGATGGCTTGCCTGTCGTACTGTAAGTATAATATACCATGCCCTTATTGTCGAAATCAAATTCAGAGATAGCCTTGCCTGTCACTACTGGCGAGATGGTCTTTCTGGCTATATCAAGCTTGTAGAGAGGCTGTGTGCCCTGCACCTCCCCCAGGAAGAAAATGCTCTTGCAGTCTGGTGCCCATTTGTAATCATCCACCCAGTTGTCAAACATCTCTGTCAAGATAGTAGATCTCTTTGCAGTCCGGTCATAGATGGCAAGACGGAAGCGATCAGACTCATAGCCAGGTACTTGCTGCAAGCGGTAAGCGATATACTTGCCGTCGGGCGAATAGGTTGGAGTACCATCCCATGCCTTGTTTTCCTTCGTGATGCAGACAGGTTCTCCCCCATTCACAGATACCGTCCACAGGTCGGCATTGGTGCTAGCCTCCTGATGCTCATCGTGGTTGGAGACAAAACAGATTTCCTTGCTGTCTGGAGAAAAATCATAGGCGATTCCGCCACCGGCCATGAATATCAGCGAATAATTACCCGGAGTCAGATCCCTGTAAGTCTTCGTCTGCGTATCGAAAAGGATGAGATGACTGCATCTGCCATCGCTATAGCTCGTCCAATGACGATAGAGCAACTTGTCGGCAATATGCGCCTGCACAGGTCCCTTGTCCTTCTTCTCCATCCGGGCTATGTTGGCCTTGGCATCAGCTCCCAGGTCGGGATATACCTCGGCTGTAAAGGCGATGTATCGCTCATCTGGAGAGATAACCGGATTATCTATACCCAACTCATAATCAGTTACTTGTTCCGCCTCGCAGGTAGCCAGATTCATGCGATAGACCTGAGCCGTCCCCTTCTCATAATTAGTGAAAAAGATACTCTTTCCATCCTTACTCCACACGGCAGAACTGCTTTTGCCATCCTCGGTGAAAGCCTTGGCATGAGAGCCATCTGCATTCATGATGTAGATGTCGGAGCTAGACTTCTGGTTCTTCAGGTCGGAAGAACTGGAGGTATAGCAGATAGTTTTACCATCTGGCGAAAGGCTCACAGAATATACGCCCTTCACCTTGTACAAATCCTCGATGGTAAACGCCCTTTTCTGAGCGTTTGCCGAAAGCAGCGCCATCACAAGTGCTGCCGAAAACATCAATTTTTTGTTCATATAACCTAAAAATATTAAACTTTCGATGCAAAAGTAACAAATATTTTTGGATTTCCTGCAACCTTTTGCTATCTTTTATCGTCTAATCTATAATTAATATTGATAATAGCATAAAAAGAAAGGAAAAGATTATGATTTTGAGTACAACTTAACGGTTTTCCCCAGTATATAAAGGGGTTCTTTGATGCTGGGATAACTCGAAAACACTGCAATCCTGCACAACGTTGCACCATTGTGGCTTTTCTCGCTATAAATAAACTGAATAAATACTGCACGGAAAATGGCAACACTGAGACTATATTTAGATACAAGGGTAAAAAGGCAGGACGGCAAGTTCTCCATCCGTCTTGCCGTCAACCATCACGGTGGGACTGCCTTCATATCCCTCAATCAATACTGCAAAAAAGATGAATGGGATAAAAGGGCTTGCAAGGTGCGCAAGCGTCCCGATCGTGATGCTATCAACGACTTCCTTCTTGACCGTCTGAATTTCTTCAATAGAATGATGATGAAGGCGCAATGCAGGGAAACATACCGTGGCGATATTACGGCAAGGGAGCTTCGTGACTTAATCATCCTTGAAGCCGAGCCTGCCAGGGAAAAGGTCGCCCTGCTTCGTGATGGCTTCATCGCCTACGAGGGGAGAAATCTAAAAAAGAACACGATCAATAGATACAAGTACACTTGGGCAAAGATTGAAGCTTTCATCGGAAAGGAAAAAGCGGCTCTGCTTACATACGATGAGATTAACCGTTCTTGGCTTGAAGCCTTCGATGCTTTTATGGCAAAAGAAGGCTTGTCTAGGAATACCAGAACAAGCAGGATGCTCTGTGTCGCTGCTGTCTTCAACTTGGCGATAGATAATGAGCAAACAAGAAACTACCCTTTCCGCAGGTATAGCCTTCGGATTGAGACAACGAAAAAGAGAGATTTGTCGGTTACGGAAATACGCTCTATCTTCGAAGCTGGTGGTGATGAGCTGGTCGATATGTTCCTGCTGATGTTCCTGCTCATTGGTATCAACGTGCGTGACTTGTTCGCCTTGACAAAGGAGAATGTCGTCCGTGGAAGACTGGAATACGACCGGGCGAAGACTGGTAGGCATTACTCCATCCTTCTTCATCCCGAAGCTCTCCGAATCATCGAGAAGTACAAAGGGGAAAAGAAGCTGCTTCGCTTCTCGGAACATTTCAAGAACGTTGATTCTGCAACGGTAATGATTAATAAGAAACTCGCAAAGGTTCGCCCTGGGCTTACTACGTACTACGCTCGCCATACGTGGGCTTCCATCGCCTTCAACCTTGGAATACCAAAGGACGTTGTGTCGCTTGCGCTGGGTCACTCGTTTGGTGTCCGGGTAACTGATACCTACATCAATGCAGACCTATCGAGAGTAGATGAAGCAAACCGCATGGTTATTGATTACGTGCTATACAACAAGAAATAGCCCTTATTTCTTGCGAATTTGGCGCAGAAACGGCTCAAATTGTTTTCGGGGATAGTTTTACGTGTTTATTACATAAACGGCTCAGAACGCAAATTTCGGGGCAAATCGAAAGAAAGAGTACAAAAATACCCCAGCGGTGAAAAAGTCGAGCCGCTGGGGTAATAAGTGGGAACCACTTTAAACATTCAGTGATGCAAAGGTACGATTTTCCTTTGAAACCACCAAATTATTTTCCGAAAAATTTCTTTCTCAACAAATCATTGATGAATCGTGACTTGTTGGGCAATGCGTTGAGGAAAGGCAGCAGGTCGTTGTCTATCTGTATGCCAACTAGCTTGACCGTTGCGCCTGCACCCTTCTTCGTTCTCTTGATGTTTCTTCTATTATTCTCCATATCTGTCCTTTTTCCATTGTCTGTCCAACTTCGTTTTCATTCGGTTCATCTTGTGCTCAAGCCTGCCAATCTGCTTGTAGCTTAGCCACTCCGGCTTGATGTTCAACTCCAGCCAGTACTGGCGCATTTCCTTGCAGTGTCGGGCGATGCTCGGAAAATAGAGGTGTCGCTCGTATGGGTTGCGAAGGAAGTACTCGCAATCGGATAGCATACGACCAAGCATCATATACTTATGCCTCTGTCCTTCTCCAAGGCTTACAAGCCTTCCGTTGTCCCCGATCCACAGCATTGCGCCCTCTCCCTTCCATTCAAAGTCGAAAGCCTTGTTTACCGGATAATAATAGCCATTGAGCACCGTGCCTTCCTTGAGGTCTCGCCCAATCTCTAACAAGCAGGTTCTTCCCCAGCTGGTCGTTACCTCGACCACCGCTTGTGCTGGTATCTTGTCGTATTCTTTCATATCTTGCCAATTTTAAATTTCTCGTTCAGTGATGTAATACTCGAATGTCACCCTGCCGACCTTAACCTTGAAGTGTCGGTCGCCTTCTTCCAGCATTTCTGCGTGTGGGTTGTTTCTGAAGATTTCCTTAATTCGAGAAAACTCTTCCTCCATTCTCTCCTTGGTTCTGTAGTCTTCGATGTGGCTATCAACTGTCCCAAGGCTATTTTTGCCGTTCAAAATGTATTGTATCATATCTTGATATATTGTGCAGGGCTTGCGCCCTGCTGGTTAATACTTTTCAATCCAATACTCTGTTGCCATCTTGCCAGCCATGGTAAACTCCTCAATCTTGAAGTATCCCATTCTTCTGTCTGTGATGTTCTCGCTTCCCTTTTCGAGTCTGTTGAAGAATCGCTCTGTATAAGCTTTTCTTGTAGAGCTGAAAACTTCTCTAATCTCTTCTTTCTCGGTGTCTCTCCAAGTTGTCTGTTCCTTAATGTAATATTTTGCTCTTGCCATTGTCTTGTCTCCTATCTTTAATCATAAAGTTCTTTTAATCCGTCTCGCTCGTTAAGTTGGGCTGCAAGTTTATCGGCTTCTTTTATCTCTGAAAATCCGAACCACTTGTTTGAGAGCTCAACAACCTTGTCTCTTCCGTTGATTTCGGGTTTTACGAGTGCTACGGTATAACGTCCGTAGCACCCGATAACTCTCCATACTTTCCAGTCGCTCATATCTCTGTCCTCCCTTGATTACTTAGCATACAATGTTACAACCAATCCTCTTCTGAGTGCGCAGCGGCAAGCGTCCAGACCTGCCTTCAATGCTCGCTTGATGAACTTGTTGAAGAGTTCTGCACCGATGAGCTTCAAGATACCGCTTACACCTACGAGAGTGTTTATCTTCTTGCCATCCTCTGTGCGTCCGAATACCTTGATGCGGAAGTTTGAGTTGATGAACTTTGTTGTGAACTCTAAAACGTTTGAATTTGACTTTTTCATTTTCTTTGGCTTAACCGTGTTGCCTAGGGCTTAAGTTACTGAATGTTTAATGTGCTTATCTCCTAAACACGCTGCAAAGATATTAATATTTTTCCGTTCCACCAAAACTTTTCCCGAAAGATATTAATATTTTAACTTTTATTTGCTGTTTATGATGTAAACATAGCTATTTTCGGTCGTTATCAGTCGTTTTCGGTCGTTTTTTTACCTCGTATGTCAATGACAGCCAATCGGTTGCCTTAGTTTTCCACACTCTATATAATAATAACCTGCACGCATTAGCTAGAATGAATATAATCTAACTCTCATATCCCCTACCCCTTTTCTCTCAATGAAAAGTGTTCTTCGCACAAAAATGGGCAGGAAAACGCTTTTCTTGCGTCCCTGCCCTTTCTAAAAAAAATGATATTATGATTGAACCTATTGAACTCTCTTCTTGATGCGCTCCTTTATCCAGTTTGCCAAAAGAAGGAACAGAAACAGAATCACGCAATCGCCAGTGAATAGCCTTACCTTTTGCCAGGTGCTCGCTGGCTTCTCTACCTCCTTGGTCTTGTATCGGTTCACGTAATGCTTGACTTTCACGGTGTCGGTCACGAAAACGTAGGTGTCCCCCACGATGGTGTCCGTCTTGGTCGTTGTCTTCCACCTGGTGGTCGTAAGGTTGTGCCACCGCTCCTTGATTACGGTGTCGCCCTTGATGTACACAAGCACGCTGTCCTGCTTGAACACGCTGTCCTGCTGCCGGGTGTCCTGCCAGTGGATCTGTCGCTGGTTCACGCTGTCACGTCTTACACTGGTGTGTGCGCTATCGTGATAAACCGTGTTATTTGTGGCTGTTTTTGCGCAGGAACAGCCCAAAATCAAAAGTGGGGTAATTATAAGCACGGCGAGAAATAACGCTACAGAACGCAAATTTCGCCCTTTTCTTGAATTTTCCATACTTTATAAACGTTAGATTGATATGTTTATTATGTAAGCATCTTAATTTCCAGGGCTTCCTTGGCTCGCTTCAAATACTTTTCGCATTCTGCCAGCCCTCTGTACCCTCCGTTTATCTTCCTTCGGATAGCCTTCAAGTTGTCTTGGTCTGCCAACTCATTACAGCCGAAGGTGTCGAATACCCACATCGAGGATTTCGTTGCACCGAATGGTCGCTCCAAAAGTTCGGGTGTGCCAACAACATCGAAGCCGCAATAATTGGCATACTTCTGGTAGTTGGCTCGCCCGGTAATCTGTATCAATCCTCTGCCCTTGTACTTCACGCCATCGCCCTGCTGGGTGTTGCCGAGGTCTTTCCTGCCCTCATAGGCTCTGCCGCTTGCAAGCTCCTTGGTGTATCTCAGCTCGCCCGATTCGTGAGCTATCTGTGCGAGGTAGTGCGCCATTCGCAAAGGAGTATTGATGCGGAAATGCTCTGCCCATCCGTTGATGATTGGAAGATAGGTGTCTGCCTTGCTGCCTGCATTCGGCATTACCTTTAAAAGTTGCGCTCTAGTTATCCTCATTGTCTCCTCCTTTCTTCCGCTCTTCTTTCATTATCTCGACAACTGCCTTCGCAATTTCATCCTTGTTCTCAAGTATTACCTGCATCGTGCGGTCTTGCTTGCGTATCTCAGCCTTCTCGTATGCCTTCTCCCGGATGCTCTTGAACTCGCACAAAAGCAGATACACCGTCCAGGCGATGGAGAACATAGGGAAGGGAGAGATAATACACGTAGCAACGTCCATAAGCGAAGCTATACCGAATGTCGGAAAATACTTCTTCGCCTTGTCGCACGTCTTCTTTAGTCCAGTTGACGTTCTTGCAATATGCAGTTCCTTCGCCTTCTGTATGCCTGCTATCAAGTCAATTGTCATCGCTATCAGAATCGTAGCGAAACAGATAAAAATTACTAGGGCGCACAGATATAGGTGGTGCACCTGAAAATCGTGAAATACTTCGCTCATATCAATTTATTTTTTTTGGTTATTCCAATTTTTCCCAGTCAATGGTCACACCCTTCCCGATGATGTCTGCCGTCCACCTGCAGAATGCCATACCCTCGTATCCGTTTGGATCACTGGCTACGGCAATAGCATACTGTACGCAGTCGCTCTCGGTCTTGATTACCTTAGGATAGAAGTCCGCATAAGCCATATTTGCCAAATAGAGAATATCCCCGATGGTCGTGCCCTTGGAGATTATCTCGTTGTTTGTCGCCAGCCGGATTTCGTCAACAGTCCATCGGTGGCTCGTTCCGTCTACGTTCTTCATCTGCTCGCTCGCCTTGATAGCTAGCTGCTTCGTGAAGTGGTAGCCGTGCTTGGCAACGTATGCCACGTACCCACTGGCTCCCATGAGTGCCTTTGCTGCCTTCTCGTATGGTAAGCTGTGGATGATGTCGCTCTCTTGGTGCTGGTGTCGCTCTTCCTCGCTATCGCAAGAATGGCGCAAAACGATGATTTTCTTCATTGTGCGCCCTCCTATCCTAGCTTGTCGAGTAATTGCTTGACCATACCACGAATGCCGCTTATATCGCCCTCAAGTGCCTTGAAACGCTTTTCGGTTTCCTGCTTCTCCTTGATTGCCGGGTTCAAAGCTGCAAGCAGTTCTTCGCCCTTGGCTTTCCGCTCCTTGCTTGGCTCGTATGCCTTGATTATCTCATCGGCTTCATTTACCAATTTCCCAACTTCGGGCAAAAGGTCTGCCTTGTCGGTTGCCAGTACGATTTCGCCAGCAAAGGTTACTCCCAGGTGTTCTGGTATAGTGTAGATGGTCTGCTTTCCCTCCACCTCGATTGTTACGTCTCGCATTGGCTGTCCGTTGCTGGAAATGGTTGCGATGCCAGTGTTGATGTGCGGCTGGTTGTCTACGACCTTGCCTTCCTTAACTTCCACCGTCTGCTTATCTAGCAGATAGACCGGGTGATTTCTTTGTATATTCTTAAATTCCATAATGCGCTCTTTTTAGATAATTCGATAAATAGACAAAAAGGGGTCTCACTGATAAAACAGCGAGTTGCCCCTTGATAGATTTTGTTTAGACCTCCTACGCTCCAGTGGTGGTCGTGGTGGTCTTCAGCTGCTGGATAATGAAACCAGTCTGTTCTCTGCGCTTGCTGTCCTCGAGCTGAATCTGCAAGTCCTGCTGCCAGTGGTTGTTGAGAACATCAACGATGCGCTGGGTGTTGTCCTTGCCCGAGTTCTTCAAGTCGCAAACGACCGTCTGGATGAGGTTGCCGAGGTTACTGAAACCTCGCTCCAGCCCAGTATTGGTGTAGCAGAACCCCTGCTGCATTGCGTTGATGATGTCCTTCTGCCCCAGCTGGTTCTCGTAGCCCATACGATTGATGTTCTGCTGTGTGGTGCAGCAACAGTCCTTCAACTGCTGGATGATGTTGAGGTTTCCGAGGTTCGCTGCGTTGATTACTCGCTCTGCGCTGAAACCAACCTTGCCGCCTACATCTTGGATTGCTGCCTGCACGCCACAGACTGCATTCTGCAGCTGGTTCATATCGCAGTTAAGATTCTGCGCCAGCTGACCAAGAGCAACATTGTTGCCCTTCACTGCGTCCATCAGGAGAGCCGTATTATTGCCGTCCTGCATCTGTGTGCGAAGGCTCGCAATCTGATTCTGCAATTCCGTGTCCTGCAAATTGCCGCCACGGTTATTCCAGTCTCGCATCCAAGCCATCATCATCATATAGGCAAACGGGTTATTCATCCAGTTGCCCATACCACCGTTCATTGCTGCCAGCATCGTTGCTGGATCGTTGTCTCTACCTCTAGCGAGCAAAGCTGCCGCCAGGTTGTCATTGCCACCGTCCCCAGTGCAATAAACTTTCTCGATTGTGTCTGCCATATAATTTTGAGTTAATTACGTTACGGAAGCCAAATACTGGAATCCGCTGCAAAGATACTCTGATTTTTGGCTCGCTCCAAAAAGTTAGTGCAGGGGTATTTATCGAATTATTGTCAAAGAACGCTTTTGGTTATTTTCTTTTTGTTTCTTGATTAAATACAAATCGGCTCAACGTCCTTGTTTAGCAAGGTCGCTTGTGCCGTGGCAAGTCGATAAACTCGAGACGTGCCGAGATAAGTGTAAGCCATCTTGCAAAGATGCCTAACAGCTGGAACGGTGCGGTTTAATACGGTCGCAATGGTCGTTATACTGAATCCTGCGTGTACCATCTGCTCAACGACCATACATCGTGTCATTACGAGGTTTTCTGCTCTCGACTTGCCGAGAACGTCTTCTCTCTTAATGCTCAACTCTCCGTTCTGAAGTTCAATAGCACAACACTTGATTACGTTGTCTATAACTCGCCATAGTTCTTTCTCCTTGTCATTCATCTCTGTTCTCTTTTTGTTCATCTTCCTTTGGCTCGTCAACCTCTCGGAAGTCCTCGGGCGTGTCAAGGTGGGGAACGTCCAACTTTTCCCCACCAATGAAATACGAATACCCTAGATAAATCTCCTTGCCATAGTTCGTGCCATCTGCGATGCGCTCGAACGTCTTGCCATCATCAGCGATGATGTGCTTGCTATTGTTCTTGTCTATCTTCATACCTTGTTACTATGAGTTTAAACCATATTTCTGTCTCTCTTCTTCCGTTAACTCGCTCCAACCGACAATCTTGTCTGCAAATATACTCCAGTTCGTTGCCGTCTTGTATGTCTCTATCGCTGAATCTGGGACGTAAATCTTCAATACACTAGAAGGAATGCTATAGGAATTTATTGTTGCTGGTGTCTCTGTTCTTCCTATGATTTTTTCTATCGGACAATTATAGTAAACATAGTTATGACTTACGCCTGGACTCTTTAAGCTGACTGGTAGTAAACCAACAGTCAATTTAGTCTCTGCGAATGTTCCGTCAAAGTTACTTATAGAATTTTTGTCGAAGATGTCAAATGGAACTTCTTTTAATGATTTGCACCTCGAGAAAATTCCATAATAATTACTATAGTAATAATCATTTTGATCAATTTGATATAGTTTTTCCATCTTGTCGAACAATCCACGCGGAACGCTCTCTATGGTTCTACAGCCTTCAAAAGCAGAGATGGCAATTCCTACATTTTTTAAATTATCAAACAATCCAGCAGGAATAGACTTGAGCGAATAGCAGCCTTGAAAAATACCTTTACCGTTATACTCACTGAGACTATTAGAATTCCCATTTAAGATAAAAACGGATTTTGGTATTTCCTTTAGCTTATGACAATAATAAAAGAAGCCTGATAAATATGTTGAATTGAAACATACGTCTTCACTTACATACTCCAATGCTGTTTGTCTGTTTAGACTGTGTGGACCTATCATTGTATTTCCAACCGTCCAAAAGGCTACAATGCTTCCTTCTGAAAAAAGTACTTTTGTATTTCTTTCTTCGACGGAATCCAAAGATACATTGTGGAAAGCATTACCATCCGTATAAGTATGCGAGCCTTCATTGCTGGTACTTCCATCTCCCCAATCTATATTGACAGAAGGACCATCACTATAAATGCTAATAGACACAGAGTTACCAGCCAACAAAACTTGCATCTTTCCATTAGGCTCTGGCTTCATCGTCATAATGTCTAATTCGATTTCGTACGACTTTGATATTGTTGTGTCCGAGGAAGGTGTGATGCCTCCAGTATCTTCGCCGCCACTATATCGGATAACGTAATCGTAGCGTTTTCCTTTGGCTAATGGCACTTTTACCGTTCCCGAGGAAAGGTCATATGTCAAGCCATTGATTTCCACAGTCGCTCCTTTTATTACTCCATATTGACTTGTCACTTCGAATGTAACAAATATGGTTTCCAGCGTTGTTCTTGCTGAAATTGACAAATAAGGATAAAGACTCTTCATTCTCTCGATGTCTTCCTTGATAGCCTTAAGCACAACATATTTTCCGCTCAAATATGCTGTTTCCGTATATTCTCCGTTGTCGCCAATTCCTTTGATTCTTGAAAGTTTATTCAAGATATCGAAATCCGACTTGGTTGCATCAATATTGGTGCATCTAGCGTACTTTAATGCATTCTTTGAGGAAAGAACACTGTCTGCGATACTTAAGAAGTCAACATTTGGGCAGTTTTCGACAACTAGTGTTGAAAGGTTCGCCCACGACTCCATGGTTAAACCGAGCCCCAGCTTCTGCTGGTTCTTTAATGTCAAGTTGGTAATGGTGGCTGGAAGCTGCAAAACTCTGAGAACGCCGCCCTCAGCAAGGTTCACAGCTGTTGCGCCAGTGCCTCTCGCATAAATCTCCTCGATGTTCTCACAGCCGTTCACGTCAATGCTTGTGGTGTAGTTCGGGCAGTTCTGAATATCCAGCTTTCTCAGCTTCGAGTTGTTACCCAGGGACAAAACGTTGAAGTTCTTGTTTTGGTAGCCGCTCACCGATGAGCCGATAATAAGTTCTGTTATATTGGTTGCCTTCGATACATCAACCGTGCCAATGTATAGAGCCGACAAGTCGCCAATGCTCTTTATCATAGAAGCATTGTAGATAATGGTCTCGGTGTCGTTGAACTTGATGCCAGCAGGTGCAGTGATAGTCTTCACTTCTCCCTCTCGCATTCTCTCACTCTTGGTCACGCTACCCCAGCGAATAGTTCCATACATTGCCGAGAACGCACCGATGGTGATGTCTGCCTTTGGCTCGACACCTACCCATACACTCGGTGTGTATGTTCGGAAAGTAATGTAGTCTGACAACGAAGAGCCTGCCTGGAACTTAGAATCCATATACTTGAATCGGTTGTAAAGCCACCAGCGGCGATGAGCGTCACGGCTACCTTGAAGGGCATACAAGAACGCTCCAGTCTTCACGGTCTGAGCCGTACCGCTGGAATAATCTGTATATCCGTCAATCAAAGGAGACTCGTACTTGAAATAACCGTCTTCGTTGTAAACCGCCTCGCACCACTTGTCGCTCTGTCTTGTGTTGCAATACTCGATAACCTTGTCATAGGTCAGAATGTTCTTCTGTCGCAAGGTCTGATAAAGGCTCTTGATGTCATCGGCGAATGCGCTTTCAACGAGCTCCCAAAGCAAGGAGTTCGATCCATTGTAAGCGTTCAAGTTGCCGATAACATCGTGTATCTCGATGTTGTAGCTAAATTTGATTACGCCCTCGTTGTTGATGCCGAAGACGGTATCGTTATCATAGAAAATGAAAAGCCACTTGCCACCAGTGTAATATGTCAAGAACTGGTTCTTCGCTCGCTGGTCAACCATTCCGAAAACCAAAGTAATGAGGTCATAGAAGAGAATTGTCTTCTTGTCGAAATATTGTTCCAGTTCTGCCTTGAACTTGTCAACGTTACCCTTGCAAGAAACTACCCATGCAAACACTTCCTTCATCTTTGAGATGTCTTCGTTGCCGTCAGGATAACGACCTTCGAAATCGTTCTTCCATCCGTCACCGCTGAAATCGGCTGAAAGGAAGTTCGAGCGGTCGCTGGTGTTGTTCAGAAACTCCCACGATTCGTCCCCCTCCGCAAAGCCGAATGTGTTCTCTGCACTCTTGTCAGTGTTGAAATTGTACTTGCCGATGAACAGAGGTGTATCACCTGCCTTGCTTCTGTGGAAAATCAAACATGGCTCTCCATATACGGTCGTACGGATGAGCGAGTTCTTTTTCTGTGGCTCTGTCTGTATGCCAGCCTCCTTGAGCATCCAGCCGATATAATTAGCGAGTCCAGTGTTGTGTGTGCCACTGCTTTCTGCGAAGTCCGCTTTCCAGCAGAAGGCGTTCGCTGGCAAAACTGCATCTTTATCAAGCGCAAAGTTATCCTCGTGCTTGCCGCTGGCGGTCATATTGAAGCCGTTCTTGAACTTGCCCTTGTAGTTTTTGCGTGGGTAGTACTGAGAAGAAGTACCCTGCACGTTCAGCTCCACGCCGTCTGCGGTGAAACTATTCGCTGGATTGTTCTTGTCCACATACTCGATAGCTACGGTCTTCTTGTCGCCCTTGTACTGGGAAAGCTCACCAGTGATAATGAGACACGGAATCTGCTCCAGCAACTTGGAATAGCTCAAATTGCCGTATGTATCATAAACTTGGTTGCGGTTGAAGATAGTCAGTTTCTTCTCTATGTCGTCCATATCCGCAATATAGTTGTCCAGAAGCTGCTGGGCGTTGAGGTTGTTGGAATAGCTTCTGATATTGTAGATGTCGATCGTGGCTGTCGAAGAATCAACGGTTATTCCTACAGGTGCCGACTGCGTGAATCCATCGTTGTTCGGGTACTGCAAGGACTGGGACTTGATGCCGTTGATGTAAATCTGCATCAATCGGTTATTGGCTCGCTTCTCGATAACGAAAGAGATGCGGACACGCTCATCTTCCTTGTACTTGGTCTCCAGTGCTGATTGCTCCGATGTAATGGAAATCGTGTTAGGGGTCAGTTGCAAGCCGATGCCGCCCTGCATGCATGATAGGATTATGCTTGTAAAGTCGGTTATCTGTCTTACGGCAAACTCAATCTCGATTGTTTTTCCAGTTTGTCTGATGTCCTTGGCGAACAAATGCAAAGGTATGCTCATTGTTGCACCGCCGCTTAAGCGCATTGCAATGTTGCCGTCCGAGTCCTCGACCCAGCCGTTGGTCTGATAGTTCATACCATTGAAAGAAACTTCGATGTCATTGTACTTCCATATCTCCTTGTTGGTGTCTTGGTTGCTCCTGCCCTGCGAGGTTAGGAACAACTCGAGGTTCCGGGTTTCTGCCTCTGATGTAATGGAAGACTTGTCAACAGTCAATGGGAAAGTCTTGCTTACGCTTCTGCAAGTTATCGTCATAGCGGCACCGCCTTGACTCATCGCCTTGTATACCCACGATTGCTGGGTGCGGTCAACCTTTCGGGTTGCCACGGTTGAGCCGTTAATCTTCAAGGTAATGTCTGCTGGGTTGTTCAATGGATCATAGACCACAAAAGGAATGGAAACCGTCTCGTACTGCTTCATGTAGATATGTTCCATGGTGCTAGCGATGATTGGGGTTTCGTTTCCTCGTTCGATACAAACGAGCGCAAAGTTAAGGTGGTTACTCTCCAGTTCCGACCCCTGCACGGATGCGGACAGATAAACTTCCAGGCTATGCGCTCCGTGCGCTTGCGCTGGAATCTCAAAGGACTGCTGGCGGTTGTTGACTTCCGTCTCCTCTGTGTGTATCTCCTCGCCGTCCAAGAGAATATGGACGACCTTCTTGATATTGCCGATTGGTGTGTACACAAATGGGATTGCACCCTCGTATGCGGTCACGCTATCGAAGCTTGAAGAAACAAAAAGGTTTACGGTTGTGACTTCGTAAACGTAGCTTCTGCTGCTTCCCTCCCCGTTGTCTATAGTGAATCTGATTTCCGTAACATCATCGCCTATGTACTTCGTTACATCAATCGTATAGGTGCTGCCCGAACGCAGGGAAATGCGCTCACGCTGCAAACCCGCAACGTAAACCGTACAAGAACCGCTCATCTGAGAAAGGTCTTGCTCGTTGTCGTAATAGGATAAGTACCTAAACTTAAAAATCTCGGCACTCCCAGGGGTCGTATATTCGCTAGGCGTGGCGAGAATCGTATTTTTCATTGTCGCTTGCGTTGCTCCAGTGTTCGGAAGTTGAATCTGCGAGAGGACCAAGTCGGCGTATTTCTCGCTGTCTTTGTTGTAGTTCTTAGCGTCTTCCTTGCTGGCAAAAACCTGCAAAAACTTGCTATCCTTAACTTGGAAGAAGCCGCCCTTCTTAGCGAATGTGTTCTTGATGAGTTCTTGTACTCGCCGTCCCGACACCGGCAAGTTTCCAGTGCTGGAATCCCCTCCCCAGTTGGTGGAAAGGTTTATCGGTTTATCATAAACTTTTGCCATTGTTATTACTTTTAATTATTTTTCCATGCTTCGCTATCAATCCATGGTTTAGAGTCTATCCAGTGCCCGCTCCCGAAGCAAGAACGGACCGCTTGCCAAACAAGCCTCGCTCCTCGATAGACCGCCGCGATAACCTTGCCCTTGGCTTGTATTATCGCTATGTCGTGTCCAAATGCCCGAATCATACCTATTCCTCCTCGTAAACAAAATAAATCTTGCTTTCGTCCTTGTTGATGGAATTGTATTCTTTCTCTCCGAGGACTAAAAGGCTGTCTTCGTGATGCCCGATATGGTTTACAATGTCCTCGAAAAGCCCTCCGACACGGTCTGCGGTATTGCAACCGACCTCCGTCTCATTCTTGACCTTTTGAGCCACCTCCCGCATTTGGGAAATTGTCTTGATTACTGTGTCTGCCATACGCTCTAGTCTCCTATCGCATGCACATGCGCCCGACTACCTCTAACCGGGCTTATCTGCTTGCTCTTTGCGTGATACTTAAGATAATATAGGCAGTCGGATAAATACCCTTCTGCCAATCCCATAATGTCGTTGTATTGCTTGTTGTTGGTTATGTCCTGCACATGGTCGGAATATTCGTCTCTGTGACGCATACCGCCCGCACGGCTTATAATTGTTCCATCGGCTCGCAATAACTTCGCATACGTGAAATAAGCGACCGCCTTGCGTACACCGTTACAATACCGAAGCTTCTTGAATTCGTTTCCGTCCTCGTCTCTCTCCTTTGTGTCCCACTCGCCTCCGTCCAAGAATAAATCGGGAATAAAAGAATCGTCGAAGGTGTTGTCCCAAGGGCATAGTCCGATTGATGCCTTGAAGTTCGCCCAGCCGATGGCTGGCAAGATAAAGGCATCCTCGCATTCTCGGATAAGCTTCTCCACCTCATCCTCATCAAGGTGTGCGCTGGTCGGTCTTGCAAGTTGCTTGAACTGCTCGACCGTCAATAATGGTTTACGTTCAATCTTTGGCATGGTCATTCGTTTTTGATGGTGTTGTTTCCCGCCTCGCTGCTGATATACTTCAACGGCTGTAGTTTGGGGTCTATGTTCTGAATGCCTGGATCGTGCCAGTTCTCGAAAATCTTCTTGAAGGCTCGCTCGATGAAACGCTGCTCGGTCGTCACTTCGCCTGCATAGTACTCATAGGCATCCTGCATCACTTGTCCGCTGAATCCAAGCTTGCCAATACGGATGGAGTAGAAGAGTTCTTGGTGGAACTGTGCGTAGATGCGCTCGATAACGCTGCTATCGGTCACGGAAAACTCCTTGTCGAAGTTCTTCGTTGGGAAAGCCACAACCTTCGGTTCGTCTTCCTCGTTTTCAACCTCGACCGCAAGAATCTTCGCTGTGTTCTCGTCCCCTTGGAACTGCAAAAGGTCTTCATCGGAAATCATCTGTCCGCTCTCCACCTCTTCGCCTTTCTCGTTGAACTTAGGCACGCCCTTCTTGGTTACGAGCATACACGATACGAGGAAGTTGTTGCGGACGTTTCTCATCTTGACGTTGCCCAGTCCCTCATCGGTTGAAATCTCAGTGATGGCAGAATCGTAGCTGGCTGTCGGATAGATAAACTTTCCGTCTAGGCTCTGCCACAGAATCTGCCCATTGTAGCTGTCGATACCGCCAGCGTTCTCAATCTGTTCAAGAACGATGTCGGGGTCGGGATTGAAGGTGTTGATGCGCTCGATGGTCTTCTCGTTCACCATCAACCGCTTTCCGTTCCTCGTTTTCTTCTGCTCCCAGTCGGGGTGCAGCAAAACGTGCGCCACGTTCCCCTTGTCGTCCGTCTCTTCCAGTCGGCAATTTTCAAATGGTACGTGGCTCACGCTCGACACCTGCCCGAGAACGTTGTAGTTCACGTGAAGGGCGAAGCCTCCAAACCTAGCGAGGTCGCCCGATACGTTCCGAAGCAAATCGTCTGCCGTATCCCCCTGCTGGTTCATCGCCAACGCTGCTAGAATGTCGCTATCGAAGCCGTAGCCCTCAATGAATCGGGCGTAGCGGTTAAGGCAGAGCATTGCCGTTCCGCTGGCTTCCGTGATGCGTGCGAGGTTCTGCGGATATAGATTATCATATCCGTATGCCTGCATCTTGAATCGGCTGACGTAGCCAATATCAATTCTTCGCTTCGGCTTCTTAACTGTCTTTACGTTCATCTTGCTTGTGTCGTTTTACTTGTTGTTTTGTCACTCTTCCTTGCCTGCTTTCTCGGCTTGGTCGAGGTCTTTTTTCTTGTCGCTGCCTGCTTTTTCGGCAGGATCTTTCCCGGTGGTATCATCTGCACCGCTGTCGCTGCCTGCTGGCGGCTGTTTGTTCTCGATAAGTTCCTCGCTGGGTATCTTCTGAAAGTAGCTCTCCATGTGTGGGTACTTCGTCAGATATTCGTGCGCTACCTTGTCGGTCAGGTTCTCATTAGTGAAAATCTTACCATTGTAGAAATCCGGGCAGGAAATGATGAAGCCTGCCTTCATTACGTAATTACATTGCTTTGGCATAGCCTTTTCTTTTTTGAGTTTTAAACAAATTTCGATTAAAGCATCGTGGTAACACTGCTGGCAGGTTGTCGGAATAAACCGCTTCCGTGTTACCTCGAAATATAGAGTTTCGATAACTGCCTTGTCGGATGCGTCAAAGGGACTGTCAAACCGTTCCTTCAACTCCCCGACCTTGGCTGTTGCTTCCTCGTAGGTCATAGCTTAACCTCCTACGGCTTCTGTTGTCAGACTGGCGTACTTGGCTGCCGTTGTCTCGCTGTCTGTATCAAAGAAGAAATAAGCTGCCTTCGGTACGCTCTCCTCTTCCAGCGTGATAAGCCAGCCGCCCTCGGTGTCGTCTGAGTACTTGTCGTTTTCTCCAGCACTTGCCTTCAGTGCCTGCGCATATCCGAATACCTGGTACTCTGCCTTTCCGTCCGCTCCCTTCGAAAGGTTGCGCAGGATGATAACGAACTTTCCGTTCGCCAGTCCGTCAATGATATTTGCGCAAACGTCAGGTGTGTTTGCCAATACCACGACTGCTACGGTATTCTTCCAGCTGTTGCGATACGTGCCAACGATCAGCTCGGTCTTGGTTCCAGTGTATGGCTTGCTGCCTTCCTGCCGGATAGCGTATGCTTTCTTGCCAGTCTTCAAGACCAATGTGCTAATTATATTACCCACGACAACGGACTTGGCAAAGTCAATGTCGTCTCGGTTGATGATAAGTCCATCGCCCTCCAATCCCTTTGTTACCTGGTCTTCGCAAGGGATGATGATGTCCTGGGCGATAAGGCTCTCGCAAGTTTTTGCCATATTAATTCGTTTTAAAATTGTTATATCCCCAACACCGTTTTGTGGGTGTTGAGGATTTGAAACTTAATACTTGATGAAGATATGGAGCGATTAGTAAGCTGCGTGGATCATATTCTCTTCGAGGAGAGCCGTGCCAATCTTACCAGTTGAGTAGATATAGTTTCTACGCTCCTTGTGGTCGAACCAAGCATCCAGCTCACTAATGAGCGAATCCTGCGGTGTGCCGACCATCAGCTGCTTAGGGTTACAGAAGACCATACGATGAGGAAGGTTGTACGCTGTAGCGCCTTTCTCATAGCCCTTAATCATTCTGTCCCAAATGCTGACACTGGCAATTTTAATGCCGTTGTAGGTCGATGTTTGGAAGCCATCGAAGACCTTCTCCCAAGGCATAATGTCGTGGTACGTCTTCTTGATGTCGTAAGTCAATGCGTCAGCCAGCGAGCGTGTCATAAGAAGCACAGCGTTCGGATCATCGATGATGCGTGAGTCCACGTTCATAAGCATATTGTCTACAAGGTCGGTTGCCACACCCTGCTTGCGGATTGCCGCAATCTGCTCCGCCATCGTGGTTTCCTTGTTGGCTGCAATCTCGGTGCGGTTCTTTGTGGCTGTAGCTGCGAAAATTTTCTTGAAGAGACCATCGCAAGTGGTAAAGTACTCCTTCTTCAATCCATCGGTCAGCTTGCCGCCCTCGGAAACAGTCTGCGCATCCTCAGCACCAAACCAGCCGAATCGCCAAACCATCTGCTTCATAGCACGCTCAAGTGCATCGGTGTAGATTACCATGAAGTCGGTGCTGGTGAGGTCTCCAATGTCTGTGCCGGTCTTCAAGCTGTACTCTGCGATTGAGCCTTTCAGCGAATCATAGCAAATCTTGATTGGTACTTGCCAGTCGCCAAGCTTCCAGCGCTCCAAGTTGTTGGCGATGCCCTTCTCGTCATACGTTGGGTCGCAACCGCTGCCAGCCTTGCCGACCATCTCCATCTCACCAATGATGGCGATAGGGTCTCCGTCCTTAACCTTAGTGATGGTGACGAAATCCGCAATGTTTTCATCCTTGTAGAACGTCTCCTGAACGGCATCCTTGATGGTCTTCAGATTTTCGGGTTCGAGGACAAAGTTCTCGAACTGCTTTACATCAAAAGTATTACTCATAATTTATAACTATCTAATTTGTTTTTACTTGATTTCTTACAACGTTTTAGTCCTTGCTTGGTCGTTTCTTGAAACGATAAGCCTTGACCTTCTCGCTGATAGTCTTTGCGTCCGCCTTAACGTCCACCTGCTCTCCTGCGCCCTTGCCGCTTGGCTGTCGCTGTGCTGGCTGGTAGTGGCTGCTGAAGCCTGCCAGCACCTTCTCCGCACCGCCAGCCATCTTCACTGCATTCAAGATGCGCATATCCTCCTTGCTCTTCGCAAGTTTCTGTGCGCTTGCCAGCTGTGCCTTGGTGTCACTCAACTGCTGCTTGAGTGCTGCTACCTGCTGCTGCAACTTGGCTACGGTGTCGTTGTCGGTGCTTGATGCGCTGCTGCCCTCACCGCCTTCACCACCCTCATTGTCGGTGTCGTCTGCGGTCTTAATGTCGGTGATTACACCATCCTCGACAACGATTGTCTTGCCATCGGGCATTTCAAACGTTCCGTCCGGACTTGCCTTGTCGCCAACCTGCGGGTCTCCCTCCTCACGCTCTACGGTCAGTGTCTGTCCGTCCGCTGTGTTGAGTTCCATAGCCTTTGGCTCTACCTTGGCTTGTGGCTCTACCTTGGCTTGTGGCTCTGCCACCGCCTGCTCTGCTTCCTCCAGTGACTTCACGCCCAACTTGGCGAGGATCTTGTCAAGGAGAGAAGCCTTTACTTCTGTTTTCTTCTCCATTGCTTTTGGATTTTGTTGTTTTGAATTAATGAATTGCTCTATATTGCGCTTCGATGCGCTTGCGCTGATTGGTGCAACCGTGCTGCTTATAAGACCTAGGCGCAAAGCCTCGCTGGTGCTAATGAAGATGTCCTTATCCATCAAGGCTTGAATCTCTTCCCGGTCGCACCCGCACCGCTCTACGTATGCGTCCACCATCTTGTCCTGCCACATCTGCATTTCCTCGCCCTGGTTCTTCAAGTCCTTTGCGTTCAGCTGGTCGCCCAGACACCAGCCGGGAATCCACGGATTGTGCAGGAGAAAGGCAGCGTTCTCGTATGCCTTGCGGCTCTCCTTTGGTGCTGCCAGCATAATGATTGTTGCCATACTAGCAGCCTTGCCCTCAATAGTGCAGGTTATCTTCTTGCCGCTCTGTCTCAGTCGGTCGTAAATCGCCCAGCCTTCGACAACAGAACCGCCATTGCAGAAGATACGCATATCGATGGTATCATCATCCTTCGGTATGCTTGCCGCAAAAGCATCTATATCTTGAAAGCATACGCAGTCACCACCAAACCATTGATACCAAAACTTGTTGTCTTGGCTGTCGATGTCGTTGTATATTCTGAGTTTAGCCATTGAAACGTTATTTTTAAGTTTTAAAACGCTGCAAAGATACGATTATTTTCGATATGTTTACCTCATAAACAGTTAATTTTCCTAAACAAGCCGAAAATTTGCGCTCTAAGCGGATTTTATTGCCTTGGGCGTATAACTTTACCACATTCGACCAAAAACCGCTCAGAACGCAAATTTTGATAAAATAACAACACCATTAGAGCCTGCCGATATTCTCTATCGTCTGCACTCTCCGCTGGGTGCGGTTTATCTCTTCAACGCTCACTACTGGCTGGGGAGCCATCTGATACCCTCTTGCAACCGCTGCCGCCAGCATATCCATACCGATATTGCTGCCGCCGTTGTTTACCACGATAGGCACGCCACCTCCAAGCTGGTTGAATGCGGATAATATCGGACTGAACATAGATGTCGCCTTGGCGGTCATTACGCTCTCGCCATTGGAGAGCCTTGCCGGGATGCTGTCGCTCGTTCCAGTGCCCGAGCCTTGGACGTAGCCACCAGTGGAGAATCCCTTGACGAGTGCTTTTGCTCCTGCAAATGCTGCTTTAAGCAATGTGAGTTTCGCTGCTGCGTCTGCCACGCCTGCCCATCCGAGTTTAGCTAAGCCTCTTCCTAGGATTTCAATGTATTGTGCCTCCATGGCTATCTCTACGGCATCCAGCAAAGAGCTAAGTAATGATTTCAGAAAAGAATGAAAAGACTTATCTTCGCTATTGAAAAAATCAACAAAAGCATCTCCAACCGCCAATATGTAGTTTTTCACATTTTGAAGCTGTTCCTCTGTCAGTTTATTCTTTTCCTCATTTTTGTTTTTCTCGATTTCCACCTCTGTATCCGAAAGTTCCTTCTGCAGCTGCTTCTGCACGGCTGCATAGTCCTTGTAGGCTTGTATCTTGCTGTCTAGGAAAGCCTTGTATCTCTCCAGCTTGGCTGCATCGTCTTCCTCTCCAGTGCCACCGTTCATAATGTCCGCATCCCTGCGCTTCTTCTCTGCTTCCTCGAACTCCTTGTTGAGTTCGTCCACAATCTCCTTTGCTTGGTTCTTGATGTCCGCTTTCGCCTTAATCATAATATCGAGCAGCTTAGCCTGCATTTCCTGCGCCTTTTCCGCTCCTATCTCTCCAGCCGCCACGTATGCGTCAATGCTCCTTGCCACCATATCCTTCTCCAGCTGTTCGAGGTCGTTGCTGTAGTCTCGCTCGTTGTCGTACATACCTGCGAGGTATCGCTTCTTTGCGTCCATCACTTTCTCGTTGTACTGATACTGGATAAGCGCAATCGCTTCCTGCAATTCCTTTTCCTGCTTCTTTTTGCGCTCTGCCTCTGCCTTGGCTTCCGCTTCATCCTTGGCTCTCTGCAACTTGGTCTTGGTTGTACTGCCCTTGGCTGCTGGTGTCGTTCCCTTGTTTCCGTTTGCTGGCTCGCTGCTGGTCGCTCCACCGTCTAGGTTCGCAAGTTTCAGATGGTTCAGTCTTCCGTTCACTGCGTTCTCGTATCCGTCAGCGAATGCGTTTCCAAAGTCTGCGCCAGTCTGCTTAATATCATTCCATCCTTCCTTGATAAACTTGGAAAGGTCAAATATCTCCTTGAATCCCTGCTGTGCCTTGGAAAGGTCGAACGTTACGATACCCTCCAATATATCGAGCGCACCCTTTAGGCTTCTGCCGACTTGTTTCATTGCATCGATGATAAGGTTTGCCACGCCTCTAACTACAGACCAAACTCCACGAAAAGCAGCTCCAAGTGTCTGAATAACCCCTCGCAAAAGAAGGCTCTCGTTGTACCAGTCGATGAAGTAGTTTATCGCCTGGATCACTCCCTTGATAACTGCTGTAAGTGATTTCTTCGCAATCGTGCTCAGCTGAGCCTTCATCTTCTCAAATCCACCCCCGGTGTAATCAAACAAAGAATCCATTGCGTCCTGCAATTCCTTGGTTGCGTTCAATTCGTCTTCTTGTGCCTTGGCTATATCCCCGGACTTTGCCTTTACTTTGTCCATATCGAGTTCGATATCACCGAGCATTTCAATATACGCAAGTCCGGCATCCTCTCCAGGACCACCGAAGATGTTGGCAATTGCGCTACCTACAGCAGCACTTGACTGAGGGAGTTCCTTCAACTTATTAGCCACCTCTTGCATAACCTGGAATGTGGTCTTGCTTCCGTCCTGCAAGTCCTTTTGAACTTGCTTGGAAGAAATACCTATTCCGTCAAGTGCAGCAGCCGTAGCGGTTGTCATTTCTCGAAGTCGTAGATTTCCTTCCTTGATAGTGTCAACACCCTTGTCGCTGAAGATACCTTCCTTGGTCGCTTGCGTTGAGATTGCCACCATTTCCTCAGCACTCAGTCCGGCTTCCTTGAAGTATCTCGGGTATTCCTTAATCGTGTCGAGGAACTCACCGTTGGCGTTCGCACCGCTCACCAGTCCGTCCTGCATAATCTTCAAACTCTCAGAAACGGAAATGCCGAAAGCCTTGCTCATCGTATTAGCAGACTGCATCGTCTCCGTGAATTCCAAACCGAATGTATTGGATACCGCAAGAACCTCGTTGCGAACAGATTTCATCTCGTCTCCAGTCAATCCGGTGAACTGCTGCGTCAGTCGTGTGGCTTCCATCAATCCCTTGTTGTAGTCATAGAACCATTTGAAAGCCATTCCGACACCAGCCACACCTGCCATAGCGAGGAAATAAGGGTTGGTCAATAAGGATAGAGCCGTTTTTTTCAACGCACCAAACTTCACCCTTAGGTCTTCCACAGACTTTCCCATTTCCATAACCTTTCCGATTCCGGTATCATCAACAACATCAAAACCGAAAAACTCGGTATTCTGTAGGTCGTCAGCCGCCTTAATCATTGAATCGTAATAGCTGCCGACACTGCGCTGAAATCTTCCTGTAGCCTCCTCAGCCTCTTTCAGTTCCTCTATCAAGTCTTGAATATGCTCCTGCATCTCCTGACCCTTGGAACTCTCACGCTCGGCACGGCTCATCTCATCGTAAGCCTTGGTGGCATTTGAAAGCTGGGCACGCAGCTGTTTCAAGCTGCCCTCCTGCTCGTTCTCTGTGCGCACGTTGTTCTGGATTTCCTTCTGCAGGGCACGCACGTTGTACTGATACTCCTTGATGGTTGCGTTGATGGCTTCCGTCTGCACCTTCATTTCGTTGGTCGTGATGGTCTTGTCTTTTTCCTGCTGCTTCAAGTCCTTGATGGATTGCTTTAGCTGGTCTATCTTCTCCTTGTATCTGATGATGCCATAGATTGCATCCTCGTACTTGACCTTGATGTCAAGAATCTGCTGTTTGTCTTCACTTACCATAGTTTTTTGTCTTTTAGTTGTTCAACTCTATCATTGTAACCTCGCAGTATCCGCTACTTGTGGTCTTGATTTCGAGAACCGCAAAATACGCTCCGTACTGCGCAAGGTACACTGGCTTCGTTTCATCAAAGTTCAGTATCTCCAAATCGGAAAGGTTGAAACGTTCCGTTATCTGGTGCGGGTTCGCCACTGTCTTTCTCAACTTTTCCAGCTTGCCGTCGAAGATACCTTGCAGGTCGATGTTGAAAGCCAATGCCGCATAGCCGGCATCGGTTTTTGTAAGGTTCACGATTCGGTCTTTGCATGCCTTGTACTTGGTGGCAGTCTGTACTGTTAACGTAGTTCTACCAAAGTAGCGTTGCGTACTCTCCCACTCGTATATCGGTATGCGGTTTCCGTCCGTGGCTGCGAAAGGCAGCGTGCAAACGTCCTGCGTATATTCCAGCGTCTTGTTGTCTATCTCCATATCCGCATCGTGCTTCTGAAAGACGGTGTCGTCTTCCTTCCACTTGTAGATGTTATGCTGGCAGTAGTCCTCTACGCTGAAATCGGTCTGCCTTGGATGGTTGCAGGCTTCGCTTGGAATGAGCTTCTTCGTCCAGTCCACCGCTTGCGCCTTGGCTTCCCATAGGCTCACGATGTCCGCAAACGCAAGTCTGCCATCGGTGAATCGCTGGCTTGGGAACGTTGATGTCAGAATGCAGATACACTTCAGGAAATCCGTTACCTTGATGTCGGGCAGGTTCTTGCCGATAGGGAAATTTCCTCCGTAGGGAACTTCATCGCTCTGACTGATGCTTGCAGAAATGCGTCCGTTGTACCCACGCAGCCCTCGCAAGGTTCCCTTTCCGTAGTGTTTGAACTCGAAGGTCACGATGTCGCCCTCTTCAAGTTGAATCTCCCCTCGTCCTGCTGCAAGGTGTATGAACCGTCCGTTTACCTTGTCCGAGTCGTAGTCTGTTATGTACGTTCTAGAATAAGCATCATCTTTTTCTATCTCCTTGCCTGCGATGTATGTCTTGGTGTACTCGCTTTCCTCCTGGTCGCTCGTATGCTTTGATACAACCTTGATTTCGATGTAGCAAGGATCATACTGATATACTCCGTTCCATTCGGTAGAGCCTTCGTAAGAGTTTCCGATATGCCCATTCGGTCGTGCATTCGATGCGTCCCACGACCAGTTCATCTGAACATCGAAAATCATCGTGCAGGCAATCTTTACTTTCAGCTGGCTGTATCTGGTCGCAAGTTCCAGTCCATCGAAGACCTCCGATAGGCTCGTTGGCTGGAATTCGAGAATGCCGAGGTTCGTTGTTGCGATGAAAGTACCCTCAAAGCTGCCTACTACCGTCTGTGCATCTGCCTTCCTTGTAATCAATGGGACAGCAAGCCCCTTGATGGTTTCTTTCGCCTGGCTGCTCCATCCGAATGCAACCCCGGTCTGCGCCGTGATAAGGTCTAGGATATATTGTACCGTCACGCTTGGCTGGATTGCTCCCTTGTCAACATAACCAAAAGAGCCGCCTCCGCCAAACGAACCGCCTCCGCTCGAAGAAGTCTGTACTTCCCTGCTGCTGGCTCTCGCCCGGCTCTCAGTCTCGCTCTTAACTTGAATGGTCGTTCCAGTGCTGTATTCCTTGATTGCGTTGATGACAAGCCACTCTGCCGTGGCTGGTGCTTGAAGGTCTATATCGATTGGCTCACTCTCGCTGGTGTACCTCACGCTGTATGGTGCGAATCTCGATGTCTTGTATTGTGTTCCGCCCGATACGTAGTAGTTGCTTTCCGAACCTTCGCCTGCTATCCAGTAGAGCATTCCATCCCTTGATGGCTTCACGTAGATGAGCCTTCCTGCCTGCTTATACCTGGTTATGTTCACCGTGATTTCTGTTCCAGCCTTGTCTGCTGGTATGTCTTCCACTCCCCAGGCTTCCGTAAACCCGGTTGCAGGGTCGTAGCTTCCGTATTCCACCTGCCCTGCTGGTGCTTCGTCCATCAATGCAAATCGGATGCTGATAGTCGTCATAGCAGTTTTCGTGTCTCCACTGGCGCAAAGGATGCCTGCACCGATAGATTCTGATAAAATCGGGTCGGGTGCTGGTATGGTCGGATTGGTTTCCGCCTCGGTTGTTCCTGCATCCGCAGCAAGGCTCACGATGTTCTTGTTACTGTCGAGTATTGCCCAGGTTCGATAGTCCCCCTTTCCCAACACTTTGCTGATGGTCGCTCTCATTCCAGCCTCGAAAGGTATGATTGTGCACCGATAGGCACCATCGGTCAGCACCTCGCCAGATACATATATTCCGACCTCTGTTCCTGTTCTTATCTTGCCGTCAACGAGTGAATATGTCGTGTTGCTGTTCCCTCCAACGTTGCGGTCATAGCCCTGCCAATCCTCACTTGATGTCTTGACCGCTGCAGGGTCGTAGCTTCCATAGAAAACTCCCTCGGAAATCGCCTTTTCGTAGGTGTAGGAGCTGTTGTTTCTGTTGAACCGCAGATACTTCGTGCAATTTAACTCGTTCAGTTTCAAATCGGACGATTGCAGCGTTGCCAGTGCCTGGAACAATCCCCAATAAATCGAAATTTCGATGGTTTCCTTTACGCTCAGGACGCTTGCCCTTCCATTGCGGATAATCTCCAGCCCATTGCGGAAATAACGTGCTGTGTGGAAAATATAGGGGTATTTGCTGCTTGTGCTCGGTTTCCCTGCAAACTCCATCACAGCCATATTGTGCGCTGTCTTGGGCAGGTTGATGGTGTATGTCGTGTTTGCGGTCATTTTCGTGATGTCACGGAAAAGGTTGCTCTTGATGTCAAGCGTGATTGCCGTTTCCTCGCTCATATCCATCAAGATGCCATCGATGTAAAGTTGTTGGTCTGTCATAGTTGCTGAATCTGTGTATTGTTAATAACCAGGTTGCAGACGAAATCCTGCAACTCTGCCGTTGTCTTGGTGTACGTTCCTGCCTTGATTGTCACGCTCTGCCACTTGTTGCCCCCGAGGTACATATCCACGACCGGACTGCTGGCTAGGTCTTGCAGGAAATCGAACGTCTCGCTGTCCACCAGTGGTGCGCAAAGCGGTATGGTGTCCTCTCTGCTGTAGCCCTGCCGTCTTCCGTTCACTCCAAGGAAGCCGAATATCGTATCGTCATACCCTCCGAGGTTGTTGCGAATGAAGCTTGTGTCGCTGCTTATCGCCCTGCTCTCATCGCCTTGCGTGAATAGCCAGTAACGGTAAAAGCCGTGTCGGTCAACCCAACGAAGATAAATACCCTCCTCCGTGTCGTTCCTTTCTATCCTTGCAAGGAGAGATTGCTTGCCACCGCTCTCCATCGCAAAGGTAAGGTCGAAAACGTCCGTGAACGTTCCCTGCTCTATCTTTCCATCATAGTCGTAGATATTCCAGTACCTCGCCTTGCTTGGCAGAACGCTGGCGTTGATGTCCACGATGCCATCGATGCCCGGCTTAACCATTTTGTTCGGTGCTCCCTCGTAGCCGACAAGTATCTGGGAAGCCGCATTGAGATAAAAGCCAAAGGAGAATGGGAAATGCGTGAACCAAGTGAGCCTCTTGAATCCGTTCCACGTCTCGCCTGCCCTCATCGCTCCCCACACGTAGAAGGTCGTGTAGCTGAATGTAGCAAGGTCGCTCCCCTCGCTGTCCTTGATCTTCACGGAAATGTTGAACACTGCCCCGAGTTTGCTCTGCTGAATCTCCTTGTTGTTGTAGTCAATGTTCCCGAAGCTGATGCCATCGAAGAGTGCCTGCACATATTCCCGGTAGTCCATAATGCAGTTATCTGCAAACGCTTCCACGCTGTACGTGTGCGCCCTGGTCTCCCTGCTGATGGTTGTCTCGATGCTCGCAACGCCCGAGCCGCTTGCCTTGATGATGCAGGGAAGGAAAGCGAAGCCTACTGCGTCCGCATACTTAATCGTGATGCCGTTTTTCTCTGTCTGTCTCATACCGTCTCATTGTTTAGTTTGATACTTCCCACCGACTGGTGGATTAAGAAAATAAGTCGCTGCCCCAGCCGTTTCATCGTGTCGGGCACAACGTTGCTGTACACGTCAGCCCTGCCGCCAGTGCGGTGCAGCCTAGAACCCTTGTTGGCGATGGTGTGGGCGATTGCCCCTGCCATACTCATATCGCCACGCTCTTGCGGTGTGTACTTGTGCGGTCGCTGGGTCTTGTAGTGGATAGGTGTGCCGTGCAGTCCCTTGTCCTTCATCCACTGTCGGATAATGCCACGGAATCCGTATGGTATCTTTCCTGCCCTTCGTCCAGTCTCCAGCACACCGAATGGCTTGTGTCCCCAAAGGATGGTTTCATCCTCGCTGGGCTGCTCCACCTTTAGGCTCGCTATGGTGCGCCCCGATGCGTTCTGTCCGTTGATTCTGATGTGGTTGATGATAAGCTGCCGTGCTCTCTCCACTTCCTCCCTCATTATCAGCGATGCCGCCTTGGGGTCGAATTGTATTCCTCCCTTGCTCATACCACACACCCTCCTATGCTCTGTGTCAGTTGCAGGGAGTACATTACGCCCGACACGATCGTGCTCAGCCGCTCGATGATGGTCTCGTAGTACTGCTGCCCCTCCAGCGGTTCGAACTGGTGCGACTGGTTGATGGCTCGTATCATCCTTGCCCCTGCCACCTTCATACGGTCGATGCACTCTCCGTTGTCTTCTCCTTCCGCTCCCCTCGGTACGGTGTCGAGATAAGCCAGGGCAACGTTCACGGTGTCGTAAACCCTGCCGTTGCGTATCTCTGTCGTGCCGCTGGCTGGGATGATGCACACGATTGCCGGGTAGCTCAGCTTCTCCAGCTTGGTGTCCGCTGTGTCCCAGTCCTCGAAAAGGTAGGTGTAGTCCGGTAGCGTGTCTGCTGCCAACTGCTTTAATGTTTCTCTGATTGTTGCCATAATTATCTGGATTTACGTTTCATCTCCTCCGCCTGCAACTTCTGCAGGTTCCGCTCGTAGAGACTTCTCTTGTTGTCCATCTCCATACACTTGTAGATGCGAAGCCACGGTGTCTTCAATACCTGGTCGTGGTCGCTGATGCCCATCCTCACTGCGTACCAGTCCAGCATACCGAACAGTCCGAAGCGCAGGGTGTCGATGCCTGCCTCCTTCTCCAGTCTCGTTGGCTTCGCTGTGTCGGTGCTCTCGAAGAGCTTGTTGATGCGCTCAACCTCTGCTGTTACCCATCCGATGAGCATAACGACATCAACCGCCCTAGCCTGCTCCACTTCCTTGTGGCTCAGACCGAGGACGGTTGTTACTATCTGATACAGACTTTCCTCGCTGTCTGATAGCTGGGAAAGGTCAATAAGCTGCCCGATGGATAGCTGGTTGAGATTGTCGGGAACTTGTTTCTCCCCGACAAAAGCTGGTCGTGGCTGCTTGCCGATTTTATAGCTGGTGTGCCTTGCCACTGCCAGCCAGTACTTGAATGTAGTATTCTTGTCCATACGCTTTATAATTTTGTCGTAGTTATTGTCTCAATACGTGCGCCCTAGCCGTTCCGTGACTTGCTACGGATAACTTCTTCAAGGCTACGTATCGTATTGCGTCTATGCCGTGGTTGAATGCGTCTATAGGCTGGTTCGTGGTCTCTCCATCCCTTGACTTCTTCCACTTGTATTGCTGCATATTCTCGATGATGCCGTGGCTTCGTCTGGTTATGTTGATGCGGAAACGCTTCAAGATGTCGATGCCGTTGTTGATACTGTCCGCTCCCTTGGTGCTGCCTATTATCCACAGCCCTTTGTTGTGTATCTCCTGAATGCTCTTAGGCTCTGCCGAATCTGCCACGATAAGGTCTCGTTTCGTCAGTCCTTGCTCCTTGCAGCGGTCTGCGATGTCTTCGTTCGTCAATCCGGGCTGGTAGATTTCCTCGTCCACCCATAACTCTCCGTGTGCGAGAATAACGTGCTCCAGAGCAGTTGGGTCGTTGGTGAATCCGAAGTCCATACCCCTGCACTCCATCTTCCACTCCTCCCTTGGTGGCAGCTTGTCAACGATGCCCCAGTTGGTGAAGATAAGCCCGGTTATCTTTCCAGTCAATCCTCTAGCGTACACTCTCCAAAGTTCGGGATCATCAATCTCCTCAATCTTCTGATGCTCCTGCGCTGTCAGAAATCGGTTGTTTCGGTGGTCGCTCAGTATCAAACGGCAGTCATCCCTTCCGATGATGTTGTTGTGCACCCAAAACCTTGCGCTTGGGTTGTAGTCGATGAACACCTGCTTTCGGGTTCGGATGGCAAGCTGCCAAAACACTTCGTAGGACACACCGTTCGCCTCGTTCACGAACAGGTAGTCTCGCTTACCGTTCTTGGCATCCTGCGCATCCTGGTAACTCTTGAACTCGATGATTGAGCCGTTCTTACCTCTGTAGCTGCTGTCGCTCTTGTTGTTCTTGAACCAGTCCAGAAGCTCTGCCCTTGTGTGCAGGATGGTGTCTAGGTCTCGCATGGCTCCCACCTTCAAGTTTGGGAGGTCTTGACCGCACACCGTGATAATTGCCATCGGATGCTCAAAAGAAAGCACTATAAGACGCTGCATAATGGTGTATGTCTTCCCCGAGGACGTACCGCCTTGGTTAACTAAAAACCGTGGCTTCACGTCCGCATTCGGGGCGTACAACTCACCAATAACGTCAAATAGTTCCATTCTTCTAACAAACTAAAACTTAAAACAATTTATGGTAAAATTAATCTCTATCCAATCCCTCACGCTCGATTACTTCCTGCTCGCTGGATGCACAATCGTGCCCCGAGTTGATGTAGCGTACCTCGATGCCGCCTTGGAAGCCTGCGTTCAGGTCGAGCACGACCTTATCCAGTCCGAGCAGCTTGCAAATCTGCGTCTCAGCTTTTAGGATGATGTCAAGATACCTTGGGTCTCCGAGTCCTCGCTTCTCAGCATCGTACATTATCGCCTTGACGGTCTCCATCGTTACCTGCCCAGTTGCAGGATTCTCGCTTGGCAGTCCGACTTGCGTCTGTGTCTTGCCGTGGTAGTCTTCCTTGGATTTCTCCCACGCATCCCAGGCTTCACGTATCACCAGCTTCAACCTTGCCACCTCGCTGGTTATCTTTTCGTCTGTGTCGGTCAGTCTCTCTTCCCTCCACTCCTTCAATAACCGCTGAATGTCGCAGTGCGCTTGATTGTATTTCGGTCTGTCGAGCCGTTTCCTCACCTCTGCCGTGATTTCTCGCTCCGTCCATCCCTTGCGGTATAATGGTGCGATAATCTGCAAGCGGTTTTCGATGTCGATTTTCTGCGCTCGATGTTTGTTGTTATTACCTTGTGGCATACGATTCTGATTTAAAATTTAGCTCCGTTGTACTTGTATACGATGTTCCCCTCGCTGTCTCGTTCGTCAGCTGGTACCATAGCCCCTTCGAACATCTTGTATGGCGAGTGCGCTGCCTGCGGATTGTTCCAGCACCACTTCATATAGTCGGCTGCGCTCATCGTATAATACTTCGAGTATTTCTCACGTGTTCCCAGGTTCATCGCCTTCTCCAGTCTCGCCCTCAAAAGGTTCTCTGCATCAAGCTTGATGTCGCTCCACCTCACGTATCCCTTGCGCTTGCAAATGTTCAGTGCTTCGCACATCTGCCCCCTGCTGTAGTTCCACGTTGGCGGCAATCCACAGCAACTTCCGTTGTGGCAAAGTTCCTTGAAGTGTGCGTCCGATACATAAAAGCGCATTCCCAGCTGGTCGCACAGTTCCTTCATATTCCTGAAGAACGGTTCTTTAACCTTGCGATTAAGTCTAAGATAGCCGGATTGTACGCTGTACTTCTTGTAGAATGCGAGAATGTCGAAACCTGCCATCTTGCTGATGGTAGGCAACAATTCCCTCAGTGTCGGGCTTCTCGTCTCCAGGCAAAAGAACTCGGTGCTCAAGGCTGTAGCCCCTCTGTTGAATGCTTCCTTGATAAGGTCGAGGTACGTTGGCGTGCTCACTCCGATGATGAAGGGTCTCAGTCTCAGCGTTGCCCCTCCTGCCCCTGCATTGGCGATGCGCTCGATGGCTTCCAGTCGTGCTTGTGGGCTTTCCACCCCTCGCTCTATTACTCTAGCCTTCTCTGCATCGCTGGTAATGATTGAGAACTTGAAGTTCCAGTTCTTCTGCCCTCTGATCAAGTCCATATATCGCTCATCCTTGGTGAACCATGCTCCCTTGGTCGAGAAGCAAAGCGGATAGTCTATATCCTTGAAGAAACGCAAAAGCTCCAGTGTCGTTCCGTACTTCCGTTCGAAGTTGTCGAACTGGTCGCTCATACTTCCCCACTGCATAACCTTGCGAGCCTTGATGTATGGCGCAAAGTCTCCACCGTGCTTGTCGGGGTCAATAAACATTCGCTTGATGCGCTCAACGCTCACGTCCTTAACCTCCTTGTGCAGGTATTCCTTCTTCTTACTGCCAATACCTCGCTGGTTCTGAGCAAAACAATACATACAGCCAAAGCTGCAATTATTGTAAGTGTCAAAAGCCATTGGCATTGAGCAATCGGGAAACTCGTATGTTATTCTTGGAGTGTTGCAATAATGTTCTGCCATATCCTCATAAATTTATTTTATTGATGATAAAGTCTGCGATTTGGTCTGCTGTCAGCTTCGTGGTATCTATCGCTACAACGTCACACCCAGCAGTTTGCCATTTCTTTGCCGAGTGTGCCGATTCTCGCTGTCCCCGGATAATATCCTTGCTCAACGTTCCGTTAGACCGTTCTGCGAGCCTTTTCTGGATTTCTTGCAATGGTGCGTATAAGAAGATTACAATCTGTCTGTCTGCATTGAACATTGCGTGCGTCAAGTTCGGACCCCAGCATTTAAGTCTCATCCCTTCGCAAATGATGCAGTCGGTGCTTTCCAGTGCCTTCTTCACGATGTCCCGAAGTATGGTCGTACCGTTCAGATTGTCAACACCTCCGTACTTAACATCGTATCGCCCTGCAAATGCAACTCCATCCCTGGTGCTGCTTATTCCGTCCTTGTAGCTTTCAACGCCACCAAAGCTTTCTATCAGCTTTCGGGCAACGGTGCTCTTTCCGCTGGCGTTGGTTCCGATTATGAAAACACAAGTCTTTCTCATATTCGAGTTATTTTTATTAAATTTCGTCTCTGTCGGATTGAATTGTTCCGATCGGATAGTTTATCCATTTCAAGCGTTTCTCCGACTTAAACGCGAAAATTCCGACTATTCGGGTTTTTCTTTGAGTTCTTCCACGTCAAAGTTGCGCTTCTCGATTGCGTCAAGTCCCAGCATATCTGCCACGGCTTTTGCGTCCTCGCTGCGATATACGATGATGATGCGCTGCTCTTCGTCCTCTTCCGGCTCGTAGGTCGTGGCTTCCTGCTGGATTTCCCAGGGGTTCAATCCCCATCGCTGCATATCGTCCACGTCAAACGCTCCCTTCAGCTTCTCTTCATCCCAGCTGCCAAAATAGACGTTATCCTTGATGATGAACTCGTCCGTCTCTTCCTCGGATAGGCTGTCAGCAATAACGACCTCGACCTTTGGTTCTTCCTTCCACTTCTCCCAGTGGTTGCAAAGCTGCTGCTTCTCCCCATCGGTCAGTTTCACGGCTACGGCTTCAATCGCTCCCTTGATTGCTTCGTCTTCCATCTGCTCGATGTTGAGAAGGGCACGGAAGCGCATATTACCTCCGAGGATAACTCGGTTCTCATTGCATACGATTGGTCTCATCTGCAACATCTTCGGAAACGTCAGAATACTCTCAACGAGCTTCTGCATCTGCTGTGGCTCTATTGTGCGTGGGTTGTCTTGGTTCTCCACAAGGTCGTGCAGGTTGATGTTCTCGATTCTATTCTTCTCCATTGTCTTCCTCCTTTCCTTCTTGTCTTGGTTTCAGTTCGTCAAAGTTCCAGACGATGCGGTCGATATGATCAACTCCAAGCAGCTTGGCAAGGAATGGCTCATCGGCTGGCTTGTAGTGAATGATTACGTTCTCACGTGGCAGAACGCCATCGCCCATTATCGTTGGCAAGTCGTCAGGAGTCAAGTCTTGCCCTTCGATTTCGGGCGGTAGTTCCCCTGCGAATGGGTCGCCCTCTTGGTCGTCCTTGTCTTTCTTCTTGCACTTGCTGGTGCTGCTTGCTTCCGCTGGTGCTGGGTTCCAGACTGGCATACCCCAGTTCTGAAGCTGTGCGCTGTCCCATCGGTTCGCCAGGTCGTTGAAGTCCCAGTTACCGAAGGATAGATTGTCTTTAATCATAAACTCCTGCTTCTGTGCTTCCGTCAAGTCTGATGCACTCACCACGGTAACTGTAGGCTGTTGCTGCCATCCCTGCCAGTACTCCATCAATGCGGATTGCTCCTCATCGGATAGACGCTGCTCTGCATCCAGCTTCACTTGAATGCTTGCTTCGTCCATCGTGACAATGTGCTGCAAGGCTTTCAGTCGCATATTTCCACCCAGTGCGTGGAATGTCTCATCAACAACAATCGGGCGCAGGGTCAGCATTCGTGGGAACACGATGATGCTCTGCACAAGCTTCTGAAAGTTCGCTTGGCTTATCTCCCTTGGGTTCGCTTCGTTCTCGCTGACCCTCGATAGTGCGATTTCTTCTGTTTTCATTTTCTTCTTGTTTTAAGTTCTAAAAACTGCTTATTTGGTAAACATTGGCGCAAAGATACGACTTTTTCGCTTTAGTTGTTCGTTCTTCGCACGTTTTTAACTTTTTCCAACACTTCGTTTTATTTTATCCATCAAAGGCTCTGATGGTCTTCTGAAGGGTTGTCAGTGGCTTCTTTGGCTTGACCTTGACCGGGTATCCTGCGCACACCCAGGCGAGGAGAAGTGCGTCTCTCTGGTCTTGGTTCATTCTCGGGAGCTTTCCGTCTGAGCTGATGAAGTAGGCGATTTCGTCTTGTGTTATTTTTCCGTCCTTGCCTTTCCAGCACTTCTTCAGCGGTTTGATTATCTCGTATGGGATATTGTAATGCTGACAGCACTCAACGATTAAGATTCCGGTCTGATGGTTCATCCCGGTTGAGCGTCCGATTGCTGCTGCCTTGACTGCCGACATAAATCTGCCTAGCACGTGCCAGTTGCTCTTGTTGAGCCAGCCGCCTTCAATGACGACCTTAACTTTCTTGCAGCTCTCGTTCATTGCCTTGAGGTAATCTATCAAAGCTGGAAAGTTCATTTTATAGGCGAGAAACTTCTTGTCGTCAAATACTGCTCCGACACCGCTTTCCTGGTTGTCGGGGTCGATGCCGATTATAACTGTTCCTTTTTCCATTTCGTTTTCTTTTGTTTTACTTTTGATATTCTTTTTTTTTGTTATTTTCTTGAAATTTTCGTTCTAAGCCGTTATTTATGTGTCTGTGGGTAGTTGTTCGGGTTGAGGAGTCCTACGTGCGTGTGTGCGCTTGTGTGCGCTTGTGCGCTAGCTCCCTACTATTCCTATCCTCTACCCTATAGTCCCTTCTCCTTTCATCGTCTTGCAGGCTTGAAACGGAAAAATCGAGGGAGTGCCTGGCGATTTGCAAAATAAAGAATATATCGTACCGAATGAGTTTATCCTACAAACACTCCCCCTTTGGGTTGCAGGAAGTTCCCGATGTTCCTTGTTTCGGGATTCCTGCACTACAATCTGTCTTCTGTTATTTCATTTCTTCGTGTTCCACCTCGCTTTCTTTTTAATCGGAATGAATGCCGGACGACTCTCGTCTTTCCGAGTTGCCAGATTAATAATTTAAGTGATTTCATTGAGCGCAAAGATACAGTCTCAAATGTGTTATACTTTATGTTGTTTGCCGTTTGCGGCATTCATTCGCTGGTTAAGTACTTATCTTGCTGCTTGGAGCAAGGATTGCTTCTTCTTTCTCCTTACACGCTCTGCAAGCCACTTGAAGTGCTCTTCAGCCTGCGGATCACGGAAAATGGAAGCCTGCGCTTCCAGGCTTGCCCTATCCAGCTTCTTTCTTTCGGCTTCAATTCTCCGCAGCTTCTTCTGCTTGTCGTTGTAGCCCCTGACCTTTTCGGGGTTCGCCTTTCTCCAGTCGCTCGCAAGCTCAATCAATCTCTGTCGGTTCTTGCGGTAATACTCCGAGTTGTACTGAGAGACGTTGCGCCTTTTACGCTGCCTTTTTCCGTACTCTCTGATTCTGTCTGGGTTCGCCCTTCTCCATTCCCGGTTTCTCCTCATCATCTCGTCACGGTGCAGGACGTAGTATCTGCGTGCTCTCTCACGATTATGCTCTTTGAGTTCCTCGTCAGTGTACTTCTTCTTTCTTCCCATTGCATTCCTTGATGTCTTGGTGTTCAACATATCGCCTGCGAGGTGGGCAGTACCTGCCGTTGATGCAGTTCTGCCCTTCCTCGCAAGCCTTGCACAGTTCGCTCGCCATACTCCCTAGAATGATAGGTTCTCGGTGTCGCAGTCAGTGAAGGCAAGGTGCTCATTGCCCTCGTATGAGATGCAGGCGGTGAAGTCTGCTGGCTTTCTTCTATGTAAAGGCAATACGTTGTATCTCCACGCAAAGTCCTCTCCACGGTCACGGACAAAGAACGCTGGTATCCACTTGCATTTCCCTCCGTTCCTCACCAGCACCTTGTCGAAGGTCTTGAACACAAGCCCAGCGGCTCTGCATTCGTGAAAAAATAATTCATTCATTGCTATTCCCCCGATTTTTGATTATCAGCAATCAACTTGCGTAATCTAGATATAACCTCACCTGCGTTCTTATCGTGCACTCCTTCATAGAGTCCAAGATGCATCATAATGATGTTTAGTGCAGGGTCATCTATCTCAATAGCTCTTTCAGCGAGTATCCCAAGTACACGTGTCAAAATCGTAAAAGTCACAGGATAGGGAGTGCTTTTTGAACACTCAGCAATCTCTTTCAATAGACTTGGCATATCAACCTTAAACACCATGTCGTTCATAACATAGTTCTGAACATTCTTGCTTTTGATTTTCTTCATATCTATCCCTCCTTGATGTACTCAATAAGTGCCTCACGCTGCTCAGGTGTCATTACGTCTACGATGCGCTCGGCTGCTTCTTGTCTGTTAGAGTCATCCATAATCCCGAATGCGTAAACAATGATGTCGATAGTTGTATCATCGTCAAGCAACGTAAGATTGGCTTCTAGCACATCTTTTTGGGTGTCTTCGTCTGATAAGTTATCAAACATATCGGTCAAGTATTCCACTTGGTCATTTTCCGATAAACCGTTGAACATTTCCTCAAGGTCGATGTCAATGCTCTGATTATTGTATTCTGCCATAATTCTTTCGTTTTAAGCGTTTAAAATCTGTTTGCCTTATAATTTACCGCCCTAACCGAGAAAACGGCTCAGAGCGGCTTATTTTACCCTCATTCGTTATTTTTCGGGCTTCCAGTCGATGCCCAGCCGCTGCAGAACTCCCTCCTCGTAGAATCTCGCCAGTGAATCCTTGGCAGGCTTGTTCCTTGGGTTCTTCTTCAAGTCGGCAAGGTTCTGCTGGATTACCCATAGGAACTTGTTGTCCTTGTTCTGCTGGGATTCTGGCTGTCGGTGCTTGGCTAGCTCGTAGCGTTCCCCGATGCTCAGCCTTTCCGTTGCCGCTGGATCCTGCGCCCTGGCTTCTGCCGATTGCGGCTGCTGGCTTGCTGCTGGCTCGGTGTTGTTGAAGTTTCCCTCCAGCACCTTGGCGAAGTTCTGCTCATTGCCGAATATCCAGTCAAACTTGCTAACCCATCCCTTCTTGTTGTTTCCGTTCATAAAGTCAGAAGCCATCGCGATGTCAATTGCCCGGTACAGAATTTTCACGTCTCCCTTACACTGGCGTAGCCTTGCCTTGACCATTACCTTGCGGTTCTCGGTCATAAGCGTAATAGGTGGCATCACGCTCTTCGTCTCATAATGCTTGCGGTTCCAGTATTCCTTGATGCCTGCGTAGTCGATTTTCTGAGATTTCGAAACCTTGCCGCCAGCAGGTGCTTCGGTCTTGACCGATGCACTCAGAATACCTTCTTTAGAAGGTTCTAATATATCTGTTTCGTTAGAAACATCATTATCATCAACATTATCATTTACATATTCATTATCATATACATTATCATTATGCAATGCAATTTCTGCATTTGCATCCAATTGCATACTTTTGTATGCTTTTGTATGCTTTTGCTGCGGCTCTTCTGCATTTGCATCCAATTGCTTTTTTTGCCAACGTTTCTGTGCATTTGCACGCAGCTTTTCTCGCTTTTCATTGTACTTGGCTTGGTTTCGCTCCATATCATCCTTGATAAAGGCGAAAGCCATACGTAATGTTGGCTCCAGGTTGATTACCTCGCCATCCCTTGCGTAGATGAAAATCGCCCTCATAAGTTTTCCGAATTGCTCATCCGTAAGCCCCTCGATGATGGCGTAGTATGATGTGTATAAGATAAATGAATCGTTCATAATTTTATTCTGATAATGATAGTTTCTTTTCCAGCTTCCGTTTGAGCACGGTAGCCCTGCGAGTCTGGTTGACTTCCCTTGTACTGAGAAGTCGTGGCTCTGTCTTCATCTTGGCGATGTAGGCTTCCAGGTAGCCCACAATCGCCTTGATGTCTGTTGTCGATACTTGGTGCATCATAAGCTTGAAAATTTACTTGATGAGTAATCTTCGTGCTCCCTGCACCTGCTTGATGTAGGCAGCGCATTCCTCGGGATGGTCTGTCTGAAAAGCCTTTGCATCGAACTTCTCGCTTGCCTTCGGTGCTTTCCACGTTGCCAGCGTCTTGCCGTTTCCGTCCACGATGCTCTCTGCGTCACCGAAGAACAGCTTCAAGTTGTCCTCGATTTCCTTCTGCCGGTTCTCCAGTGCCTTGCCCTTCTCCTTGATGTCCTTCAGCTCGATGAGCATATCCCCGACTTCGGCTGTGGCTTCAATCTCCTTTCCTGCCTTATGCAGTGGAGACTTCAGGAGAACGTCTTGTGCGCTGTAGGCTGGCGGCTCTTGGTTGCCCACGATGTAGTCAAGCCAAAACTTGGTTATCTCGTCCCTCATCCATCCGAAGAATTCGGGGTCGAAATCGATGTCACGGTAGCCGAACTCCCTGCCTGCTGTCAGCCAGGCAAGTGCTCCGTCCTTGTATTCTCCCACTCCGAGGTTCATCTGCAACTGGCAGAACCAGTGCTTCGGAAGGTCGTCTGCATCTATCTGCATCTGCGTTGTCTTGCACTCGAGGATGCTCTTGCTCGCTTCGTTGTGCGTTGCCCCAGCTCTCCAGAAGGTGCGGTCGGGAGATACACGAAGATACGGTGCATCGGTGTTAGTGATGGTGTAGTCGTCCGTGCTCGCCTTGATGATGTGGCAGTGGCTCTCTCGCTGGAAGAACTGCGCCACGGCATCCTCCAGCAGGTGTCCTGCAACCATCGCAAAGTTCTCAACCTTTGGTGGGTCGATGCCCTTCTTGCGTCTCCACAACTGGTATGGGGTCTCCCATGGGTTCAGTCCCAGCACCGTGCCTGCCTCTGATGCACCTATTCCGTTCGAGCGGTTCTGCAACCACTCCTCTCTGTTCTTGTACTTTATTATCTGTTTCATTGTCTGAATGTTTTTATTTATCCATTAAAAATTTTCTAGCTGCCGTAAGAATAAGCGAGCGAATGAATTCATCCCTTTTCATATCTTGGAAAATTCCATCTGCGAGGACACTGCTCTTGCCGGAGTAAGCAATATGGAAATCGTAACCCTGGTTTCCTTCTTCGTCCGTATCTCCAGTTGTCTCAGCAGCTATCTGCAAAAAGTTTCTGTCTTCCTCGTTCCCCTCGACCCATACCTTGTAACCATCTGCGGTTCTATCGAAGTACTTGTCGATGGTGCTCTCTCGTCTCTGATTGTCTGTTTCGTTCTGTTTCTTCATTTGATTTACTGAATGTTTAAAAAGTTGCCACGGCTTCCCTTATTCGTGATGGGAACCCACCCCATAGGTTGCACCGTGGCGGTTCGGGCTATTAATAAAATGGCTTATTTCTTCTCTGCCTTGCCAGTCTTTCCCTGGCTGCGGCTCATTGCCTGCTGCGCCTTATTCTTTGCATCATCGGCTGCTGCCTGCGCCTGCTGTGCGATGGCTTCCTGCTGCTTCGGCTTCTTGAAGGTATCCTCTACGGTGGTCGTGCCTTCCTTGATGGCATTGTACACACCGCCCAGCTTCTGAATGTCCTCTGCCGTGACTTCCTCGGCTGATTTCTTGCCCAGGTAGTCAAGCAGCATAAGGTCTGTTACCTGGTAGGCTTGGAAGCAGGCGACGCAGCTCTTCCACTGGCTCTGCACGCCAGTCTGCTTGATGTGCTCGAGAGCCTTCGCCTGCACCTCCTTGACTACGCTTGAAATCAGCACCTGCGGCACGACCTTGCAGATTGCGTTACGCTGTGCGATTGCAACCGCTGCATTGCCGACTACCACCTGCATATCCTGCGAGAAGGTGTAGCCCTTCGAGGTCAGAATGCTGCGCTTCACTTCCACGGAGTAGGCAACATTGCTCTCTAGGTCGTGGCAGATGCCTTGTGCCGTGATGGTCTTGCCATCGTTGGCGATGATGCGACCCGCGATGCGGAGGTTCTTCCAGCAGGCAGATATAATCTCGGTGAATCTCACGCTCGGACCCTCGATAATTGAAATCTGTCCATCCTTGCCCTTGCGCTCCAGGTGGTAGAAGCAGTTGTATGCCACATCATCGTCCATCGCTGCCAGTGCTACCATATTCTGCTTGCACTGTGCAATGTCTCTCGGGAACTTGTGCGCTGTGGCAATCTGTCCGTCAATCTCCGAGCGGTTGATGGCTTCCAGCATTTCGCCACCGCTTACTTGAATAATCTCATTTTCCATAATTCGTTCAATTTCTAGTTCAACATAATTAATTAACTCTAGTGGAAGGCTGGGATTCGAACCCAGTTGAAACCTAAACATTCCCTTCCGTTGTAGGGCGCACGCTGTCAAGTTTCCGCATATTTGCAGTAAACACTAACAACGAAAAAACATTAAACATTCTAACCAATATGAATCTTTGCGTGCGCCCTTTGCCCACCGCTGTGGGGATTTTAGTGTCAAATAACCGTTATAATAATTTAAAGCTTAAACCAGTTGAGCCATAAGGCTGTCGAGCCTGCTTTCCTCGAAGGTGTCCATTGGGTCTTGGTATGCGTGCTGGCTGTTCTCCTCCAGCCAGTCGTCCATCACGTCCTTGTAGTTGACGCAGCCCTCGATGGCTTCCTCCAGTCGCTCGCTGTCGTTATTGCTGTTCTTGTGCGTCACGACTGCGATGTTGCCCACGCTGTCGCACCATACGCAGATGGCTCCTGCCTTGGTCTTGATGTCCACCCTTGCAACCGCTGGTCGCTGTGGGTCTCGGTCTATCTCCAGCCAGATGGCTTCGTACATCTTCTTTCTGCACTCCTCGATTATCTTCCTCATTTGTTACCTCCTCTCTGATTGAATATGTAACTTTGGAAGGTCTCACGGCACGACTTCAATACCTCGTTGTCCGTTCCGTCCGGCGGTATGAGCGGTATGTTATCCAGTGCCACGCATAGGTTGCCTTGAAACTCTCTGTACTGGATTCTTCGCTCTGCCTCCAGATAGCACTTGTTGTTCAGTTCGCAGCACTTTCTGGTCTTGCGGTTCGCCTTCCAGTTAGTGATAAGCCAGCAGATGTCTTTGTGCTTCACGATCATCCTGCGCATATTGATTGATAACTTGCTCATAGGGCAACCCTCCACGCTCTCTTGATTTCTGCGCCATCGATAACCTTGCGGTTGTCGATTCTGCGGAACTTGACCTTCATCTTTCCAGCCTGCACCCATCTGCGCAGGGTGTTGCGATGGATGCCCAATGCCTTGCAGGTTTCTGTCATTGTGTATCTGCCTGCATCAGCTACCTTTGGTTCTATGTTCGTCATAACTATGCCCTCCAAAAGACTAAAATTGATACTATTGCAGCAAATGCCACTGATAAGAACTCGTCACTTGTCACAAACTCGATAAACTTCTTCATACGCTCTGAATGTTTAAATGGTTCTACTTACTTGCGCACGGCTGCACGTCTCTTCTTTGGTGTAATCACTCCAGCCTTGATGAGACAGACACGCACGTTCTGCTGGGTGCAGCCTACGTGCTGCGATACTGCAAGCATTATTCTGCTGTCCGAAGTCTCGGCAGGTGCCTTTGCCCGGAAATCTGCAAACATCGCAATGATGTTCTTCTTTCGTTCGTCCTGCTGCTTCTGCAGCGGTGTTCGAAAATCATAATTGAAATTTTCTCCCATTTTTATTTGCATTTTAAATTATTTTCTTTATCTTTGCAAAAGAGTTTTTAAACTCGCTTTGTAATTCGGTTGCAAAAATACAAAAAGAAAATTGAAAAACAATTGTTTTACGATTGTTTTTAGTAAGTTTTTAATTAATTTTAAATTGATTTACAATTATGAGCGGAGAAGAATTAAAGCAGTATATAAAGCGTTCGGGCTTGACAATGAGTGATGTAGCTAGAGAACTGGGGACTACACCACAGAATGTGCAGGCTCGTCTTGGTCGCAAAACTATAAAAATTGATTTTATCCAAAAGATAAAGGAAATCATCGACAAGTGTGCCCCTCCCCTCCCTGCCGAGATGGAAGCGGCTGTTATCGGTTCGAACAGCTCCAATGTCTCCCAGTCAATAGGTAGTGATGCTGCCTTGGCTGCTGAGAATAAACTGCTGCGAGAACAGAATGAGTTCCTGCAAAGTCAAGTAAAAACGCTGCTTGCCATTGTGGGACAAAAATAATTTAGTAACTTTGCAAAAGGAAAAAGTATGGTTAGTCAAAAAACAACAAACGATAGGGAGACGGACAGAAGAAAGCTCTTGGCTGGGTATCTCTACGACTGCTCTAAAATGATGTACGGAAGCGTTGCTGTCGGTGGTCTGTCTCCTCTTTTCACTGGCAAGGAACTTGCAATGGTGAATATAGCGTGTATTATCTTTGGCTTCCTTGGCGGTGCTGCAATCGCCAATGCTGCTAATTATATAATGAAATTTAAAAGTTAGAGATTATGGTAACATATTTGTTTTTTAATGTATTCGTGTTCGTGATGAGTGTTGCGTTTGTTCTCTTCTTGAAATCAAAAAGAGGTCAGAAGTGGTTGCGTGAACTTTAGTTCTCGCTCCAGGTATAATATCAACTAAAATTCTAAGTAACGATGAAAGATGAGGATTTCATAGAGCGGAAGGAGAAGGTTCTTCTTGCCGCTCTCGGTAAAAGCTGGCTATGGAAAGCCAGCAGGTTGATAATAGGCATCATCCCTCCAGTGGGTGCGTTTGTGATGCTGGTGCACTGCACCCTGCTCTCGTTCGGCATTCGGGTAAAACTCACGGAGTGGATATTCGACTGCTCGCTCTTCGGCTTCATCGCCTGGATCATCGTCAGTCTAGCCTATGGGTTCTGCTGGGTGCATCGGGCGTTCTCTACCTACAGAGTGCTGATTTCGTTCTGCATCGACTTCCAGCGTTCCTTCGGGTTCGGTGTCTTGTGCCATCCGCTCCATCTGCTGATGGTCGCCCTAGGGCTGCTTCTCTTCTTCATCTTCATCAAGAAAAAGGCTTGGAATGAGTTCTACGAAAGAAATATTAATCATTTAAATAATTAGGCAATATGAAAAAGATAATAATGTTATTCGTTCTTGCGCTCATATGCGTGGGTGTGCAGGCGCAAACCCTAATGTCTAGAACAACATGGATTGAAGGCAATAGCGATATAAGTTATACCGTTTACGAGCCTGCAAAGGATACTGTTTATTTCTGCACATTCCGTGAAGGCTCTCCAGTTTCCCACGAGGTTACATTTAAATTCAATGGCAGAAACGACCTAATTCAAACCCTTCTGTTTATGTTCAATATTAGAGACGATGAAGGGTATAGATATAGACTAGACAAGACTATCGGGAAAAATACTATCTTGGTAGGCGATGAATCAAATTCCCTTCTCTTCGGATGGTATAAATACGTTACTGTCAGAAGTTCTGATGATGAGATGCGAGAAGACGTGTCCGTGTCTCTTGAAGATATTGGCAACAGATACCTCAAGCCACTTGGTGTTATTGTTGATACAAAGTTGGCGAAAAGAAAGACTAAACGAGATGAGAGGCTTGAAGATAAAAAGCTAGACGATGCCTACAAGTATTGATTACCTTCTCGCCTACGAGAAATACCTGCCAGTGCTCACCCCTTCCGAGGTGGATGGGCTGCTGACTTCTCGCCCCTCGCTGGCTCAGTTGCAGGACTGGTCGCAAAGATTGAATAACCATAGGGCACGTATGGAGCAAGTCTTCTGCCGTGCCTACAAAAAGTTAAATGAATAATATGGAAGAGAAAAATCTGATGTCCGCTGATGTGGATATAGCCGTGCGCTTCTTTGATGCCCTCAACCGCTTGAAGGCTGACGGCTGCATAGGAGGTCTTAAGACGATAACGGACCGGTACGGTCTCAACCGCTGGAACACCATATCCCTTCGAGACAAGCCTGCCGAGTGCTACGGTCGCTTCCGTCCGTCCTGGGTTCAATTCCTGGTACGCGACTATCACGTCAACCCATACTGGCTGCTCCTTGGTTCGGGTGACTTCTACGCATCCGGCTTCACGTCTGAAATCGTGAAAAACCTGAATATAAACTGCACGGAAAAATAGCAGCGGTATTAAGTGTTTAATTTTCAATCATTTAAAGCATACGTTATGATTCTGAGTACAACTCCAACCATAGAAGGCCACCCTATCCGTGAATATCGTGGCGTAGTGACTGGCGAAACCATCATCGGTACCAACTTTGTGAAGGATTTCTTTGCCAGTGTTCGTGACGTAATCGGTGGCAGAAGCGGTTCTTACGAAAGCACCCTCCGCGAGGCAAAGGATACAGCCCTCAGAGAGATGGCCGACCGTGCCGCATCCCTGGGCTGCAACGCCATCGTAGGCATCGACCTGGATTACGAAACCGTGGGCAACAGCGGTTCCATGTTGATGGTAACGTGCAGCGGAACAGCGGTGATTATCTAATATTATCATTATATTATATCATATGATTTCATTCGAAAGTGATTACAACAATGGTATGCAGCCAGAGATTCTAGAGGCTCTTGGCAAGACAAACAGTGAGAAAACATCCGGTTATGGTTTTGATTCATACTCAGAATCTGCAAAAGAGAAAATCCGTAAAGCCGTGGACAATGAGAATGCTGAAGTGTTCTTCCTGATAGGCGGTACACAGACCAACACCACCGTTATCGACTCCGTGCTCATGGGATGCGAAGGAGTTATCTGTGTGGAGACCGGTCATATCGAGGTACATGAATCTGGAGCAGTAGAAGCATTTGGTCATAAGGTCATTACGCTGCCAGGAGAGAACAGCAAGCTAACATCCAGCACCCTGTCTGCATATATGGATACTTTCCTTGCCGATGAAACTCATCCTCACATGGTGCAGCCAGGCATGGTTTATATCTCGATGCCGACAGAGTTCGGAATGGTCTACACCAGGGAAGAGTTGACTGCGCTATATGCAACCTGTCAGAAATATAACCTCCGCCTCTTCATCGATGGTGCACGACTGGGATACGGTCTGGTTTCAGAGGCATGCGACTATGACTTGCCATTCCTTGCCAATCATTGTGATGTATTCTATATAGGCGGAACCAAGGTGGGTGCCATGATGGGCGAAGCTGTGGTATTTTCTGGCATGAAGGCACCTAAGTATTTCTTCACTAACATAAAGCGTCATGGAGCCTTGCTTGCCAAGGGCAGAATGCTAGGCATCCAGTTTGACACGCTGTTTACGGATAACCTCTATTTCAAGATATCGCGCCACGCCATCACCATGGCTACCCGTATCCGCAGCATCTTCCAGAAGCATGGCATAGCTATCGCCTACGATTCTCCAACCAATCAGCAGTTTGTCGTACTTTCACCTTCCCTCTACGATGCTCTTTCCAAGAAAGTTGCATTCGAAATATGGGAAAGAAAGAGCGATACCGAAATCATCTGCCGATTTGTAACGAGTTGGGCAACAAAAGAAGAAGAACTCGAAGAATTGGAACATATTCTTCAGACTCTATAGCCGGAGAGATGTATCTTTCCATTAGCGTATTTTGAGAAGAAACGTATATATACAAAAACGACCCGCACATTTGAGCATCGTTGAGAGGCTTGGCGAGTTCTCGTGCAGCAAAGATACGAATGCTATTTGATAATACAAACTTTTGAGCAAGAAAAAAACAGCCAACCTTCAATAGCATATTTGAAAGTTGGCTGTTTTTCATTTATAATGTTTCCTGCAAGTTCTTACTTTGCTAATTATATAGGTAAAGTATAACTTTTTTCATTTACCTCGTTTCATTTGCCTTGTTTTCCGTGGCTGAGTATAGTATTTCTATCATTTCGTTAGCTATTTTGTAGTCAGCTATTCGCATAACATTATTTGTTTCCGAGTTATAGCCAAAGAAGTTGATATTTCCATACCAGACAATAGATTTATCTATGATGGCACATTGTAGCGTTTGTTCCTTGTTGCACACCACATCCATTCCAGCATTTGACAGTTCTAACTCATTGGCCCCTTCCTCTTTAACATGTACAACCACAGAAACCCCATTATGAAGAAGGTTTGCGAGTGCAGACATGATAGAGGGTTTATATTTGAACTTCACTTTCGGTACTGCGATAACAACAGAATGTTTGGCTTTTACCAAATCATTTCGGAATGCCGCTTCGTAATTGTTTTGTTCATATATCAGTTCTTGAGGATTTTTGTCAGGTACAAGTGATGTCACATTCTTTCCATATCCAGCTTTAATATACCCTTTCAATCGTTTACGATACATAGAGTCGCAAAGTGGAACACGAATATCCACATAATCATATATGTACACTTCACTCTTTCCTTCATATTCTCTATGTAAACGCCCAGCATATTGCTCCACGTTTCCTTTCCAGGCTATAGGCATAGTAAGGAACAGGGTATCAAGGCGAGGATAATCGAAGCCCTCCCCTACATACTTTCCTGTAGCCACAATCACAAGTGATTCTGATGTGGGTATTGACTGTAGGTTTTGTAATGCAAGACGTTTTTCTTTAGCAGAATCCGCACCAATGAGTTGTATAACATGATCAGCAAATGGCATTAGCATTTGTGCCAACACCTTGACATGAGCTGTACGAGTTGTCAGCACTAAAGGTGTTCGTCCTTTTTGAATCGCAGCCTTGACATCCTCCATAACGAATTCATTTCTAACCTTATCCTCGGATAACTCTTGCGTTATTTGAGCATAAGTTTTACGGTCTGATATTATGCTTCGGAACGAGGTAAACCTTGGAATCAGCAGGCGTTTGAATCCTTGATTTTCCATTTGGCTCTTGGCATCAGATGTGAATCTTATCTTTCCGCATTGCATAAAGATAATAGGTTGATGCCCATCTTTTCTGATTGGAGTTGCGGTCAAGCCATAAACAAAAGTAGCAGTCACTTGTCGAAGAACTTGCTCGAAGCTGACAGAGGACACATGGTGACATTCATCAACTATCACCATACCGTAATCCTTGACAAAAGGCTTTACTTCGCCTTCACTCAAACAAGATTGTATCAAAGCAATATCAATTATGCCATGCAGTGAGTTCTTGCCTGCATATAAGCAACCAATGGCGGAAGTTTTCTTTTTCCTGCCTCGTTTTGTTTCAGGCACTTCTATTGTTTCATCAATATTAAGAAACGATTCCAACCGCTCCTTCCATTGCACAAGCAATGCCTTGTTGTGAACAAGTATTAGTGTATTGACCTTTCTCTTTGCTATCACTCCGATGGCAAACACGGTCTTTCCAAACGCTGTTGCTGCTGATAGCGTTCCGACATTATGCCCAGCAAAAGCTTCCATTGCCTTTTGCTGTTCTTCTCGAAGACCTCCTCTGAATGTAACCTTTATACTATGCCCATGGTTAGTCTTGTCTGAAATCATTACCTTAACATTATGCTGGGTTAGGATGTCTCGAACCGCATCCTCACAACCACGAGGAAGAACAAGATAGTCGTCTGTTATTTCCGAACACGAAATGATACGTGGAATATTATACGTAGACAAGCGCATCCCTTGCTTCTCATAAAATTCAGGATTACGGAAAGCAGCCATGCGCTTGAAAACGTTCACGCATTTGGCAGACAGACTTGTCAAAGGTATATATAGCATGTTAGCTCTTGTCAGCACAATTTCCTTTGGATAACAGTCTGTTGGCATCATATCCATTTTAGGTGTTTCCCAAGGCTTTTCCTCACTGGTCTTCGAGAGTTCGCCCAATGTTGGCTCTGTATGCAGCCGTAACAACATATCAAGTTCTACCTCCGACAACTTACGGATTTGTGATAACAATTCCCATTGGTCAGCATACGCATTGAAATCTTCATCAACGAATACACTGTTTCCTTTGCGTCGAGCCATCCCCTGCAATGGTAAGGCTACAAGATTGCCAAGACCACCTTCGGGCAAGGTGTCTTGGTTAGGAAAGAACCGGTCGTATGACTTGAAAGAAAGATGGACATCACTATTCATCGCCTCTGTAAGAATGGCATTTCCTAACTTTCGTGCCTTGAAAGCTGTTATTGGCGTATCAAAAAATATCCACGCATGAGCTCCATTGCCAGAACGTGAGCGTTCGATGTAACAAGGCACATTCCAAGTTTTGCAAACATTTACAAAGGAAAGCACATCATTCTTATAGCCATGTTCACAGCTCTTGTCATCAAAGTCTGTGCAAAGGAAACAGCAAGTGTTGTCCTTTCGTATTGGATAAAGTCCAATAACATCACGTCCCCACACATCTTTTCCAGCAAGATGATTGAAAACATCATTGTATGTCAAAGGAGCGAACTGCCTGTTGGGACAATCTGCACACTTATATTTTCGTTTATCGCAAAATTCTCGATTCCATTCTCTCGTGCATACAGGTTGATAGCCAGACTTTTGGGTTGTACTACTATACCAACGCTTAGCAAAAACATCATCACGCCCTCGGAATACACTTTGAAATATGGTAACCTTTTCCTGTAAAGTGAATTGGCATATAGAAACAGATGTTGATTCTATATGATTAAAGTTGCAGGTCTTTGATTCAAAACTTTCATATTCTATCCCATTCTTTTCAAGAATCTCTTTAAGTCTGGCATTTTCTTTTTCCAATTCTTGAATTCTTTGGGTAAGAGCACTTACATCCCTTGCGTCCATAAAGGTTCGCTCTCCCATCCATTCGGAAATCCAAGAGCTGCCAGATTTATCTCCGGATAATTGGAAAATAGCGTTTGCATCTTGACTAACATATCATTGTTAGGCGATATAATATCAAGGAAATACTTGATGATGCAGATTGTGAAATATACTCTTTGAGGGTTTGAGGGCTGTGTAATCCAAGAATGTGCAATCCTTCTTGGAGATACAGGCATAATAGAACTTACCTTGTTCCACACTCTTGAATGGTGGCAACAAGCATTTCTCAACAATGTCAAAGATGTTATCCAAGATTCCAAGACTATAGGTTGCAAACCAAAATAGTGAGAAATGCGCTTACGTATCTTGTCTGCTTTCAGATTACGAAAAACCATGTTCACATTACCCATTGTCAGCAACTCGCCCAAAATCCATGATGGAGGATATGGGTCACAATAGCAGTTTTTGAAATGCTTAATGAACTCTTCTGTTGATTTTGCGTATTCCTTATCAATGGTGTTCTTTGTATCTTGGAAAGTTCTTTGGTTGGCAAAATGAACCGAATTAGTCAGCCAATAAATATCCCCAGTTATCTGCACAGGAATATTCATAATAGCTCGACGAATGGCTATCTCAACTTTTTCAATTTCATTGAGAAGAAGCATACGCAACTTTTTGTCAAAGCGATAAAGATTCAGCACTTGCTGAAAAGTTGTTTCTTCTTTATACTGATGGGATTCTTTTGGAACTTTCAAGAATGGGTACATATAAGCAGAAAGACGATAGTACCCGATACTCTCCAAATATCGTACCGCCTTAGCTTCATCAGAAATGATAAGCCCGCGACTTTCCAACAGAGCCACCAAATCCGTCTCTGTCATATAATGTTTTGTGAAGTGCGGTATTCTTTCCATTAGAGTATTTTGAGAATAAACGTATACATACAAAAAAGCCCCACGCATTTGAGCATCGTTGAGAGGCTTGGTGGGAACTGACGCTGCAAAGATACGAATAATTATTGATAATACAAACTTTTTAGCAAGAAAAATCACGCAAAAGTGGATTTCTTTGATATATTTGTATTTAATAATGTTAAATCAGACCATAAAATCAAATTTTTCCAGCCAAACAAAGTGGTTTTCAAGATAAAAGTGTTACCTTTGTAACGTCTATACCAATACCGAAAAGCCCGAATGGGCAGAGGTTGGGCAGACATACATATGGTAAAAGGCGTTTTTGTACGCTTTGGTTTTGACGCTATAAGAATCTCGCAAATTCAACGACAAGTCAAGAACAAAGCAACAAAGAACGCCTCATGAGGTGTATTATATACAGCCCTCATTGGCTTCGAACGATTTTGCCGTTCGTTGTCATGAGTGCATTCTATATTCTTACACTCGCGTGGGGCTTTCGGCGTTGCTCGTTTCGACTTGTCGGGCAATGCGAGAGCCTTTATAGCGTGGAACGAGTGACAAGACTGGCTCCACGCTTTTTATGTATACATAAGCGAATATAAACATAGCCATATGCACTTAATAAACATATACAACAACCCTCAAAAAATGGAAATATGAAAAAGAAAATTATGTTAGCTTTCATAGCTATTGCAGTAAGTTTGAATGTTAGTGCACAAATTCAGTTTTCAGAATTTAAATTTTTCGTGGCTAACATATATGATTTTAGCCAACTTCAACTTGAGGTGAAGTTCAAGGTTACAAGTGAGAGAAACTTGAAATATGTTAATGTACATTTCTGTCCTGTCAATCAAGTCGGAGATGCAATTTGCGATGACATTGTTGGTGGCGTAAATGCCAATACAAAGTTTTCAAAATATCAACTAATTCAAGCAACCGGTCCATTTGAGACAAAAAAAATCATACAAAAGATATTTTGGTATTTATCATATATCTGGTAAGAAACCGACACCTTTTCCACATATGGTTACCATAGACTACATGGGTGGTGGCAGTGACACAATTCGCATAACAAGAGACAATATAAAAACATATTTTCCTAAGACAAAATGGATAGATGTAGACTATAAGAGTGGGTTTCAGCCTGATAATTAAGCAATAATAACTATATTAATAAAAATATAAAAGTATGGGATTTTTCAAGAAATTATTTGGAGATTCAACAGCTCAATCATCCAACGACATCAACAGCAACTATAAGGAAGACCATGAGCTGCAAGTCACTAATTCTATGTCTCAATCTGCTCATAACAATAACATGACAAGTTGGGAAAACTTCTTTGGCATAGACTTAAAATCATCGCCTAATGAGCTATGGATAGAAGGAGAATGCGAGTATAATGAAAAGAATATAATCAGAATTTTCACAAACAACCATATCCACAACGTTTACTTCTCTTCAGTAAAAGCAAAAGTGATTGGAAACTCCGCTACCAATTTCTTCTTCAAGTGTCCATATACATGGGACGATGCCTTTGACATTTACTATTTGATAGAACGAGATTTAGTTCATAACGGCAATTATACAAATACTGCTGCTGCAACAAAGTTCCGTGGAAAATTTGATAGCTACTATGATAGTTTTAGTTGGGATATTGATGGTTGCAGCATAATCATGTCTCGTGATATAGATACGGGCGACATTGAACTTGGCGTGTGGACATTGTTCTATAATCAAGAATACCTTAATAAGGCAAAAGATAGTTGCAAGGACAACAAGCTAGAAGATGAAGATGCATTACCCAAGAAAGAATTTAATGTCCATTTATTTGGAGCCTTAGATACTTTGCACTTCGTTCACGATCATTTAGGCAAGCAATTAGCAGGAACAGCATCTTGTTATGTTGCTCGTGCAGAAGGGGCTACGATTCATCTTCTTGATGAGAATAATCTTGAAGAGGTTTATTCTTTCAAAAGCAAAGAAATTGCTGATTATCTTGGCCACAGATTGGGTGCAGCAGGATTCTTAAAATTCAATTGTGACGATGTTACTGATATACAAGCTGAACTCTTTATTATTCCTGCCGAAGATACCAAAGAGACATCTGATGATGGAGCAACAAACGCTTTAGTCCATTACGAAATGAGCTATCTTGTTGATCCAGTAGAATTTGACTATCGCAGAAAGACTATTATGGATGGCAAAATGAATCTCAACATCGTTGGTATTCAATACCGTGACAATTATGAGGAGCTTAAGTCTTCTATAAAAGAGGGAGTAACTGTCATCCTAAAACCAGAGCCAACAAATGAATACGACCCAAACGCTTTGGCTTTCTACCTTGAAGGAAACATCATTGGCTATCTCCCTAAAAAAGATCAACCTTTCGCCCATATCTTTATGGCAAAAGGACAGATTGAGGCCTCAATCTGTCGTATTGATGAAAATTGGATAGACACAGAGGTTGATATTAAGAAAGATATGATAGACGTTAATGCCTTCAAAAATAATGAAGTCAATTTAACTAAAATAAAATCGTTTAAAGGTGGCAATAGTAGTAGCCAATCTATTGAGCTTTGTGAATTTATAGAAACTCTTTAACTGTGTATAATTATGGCAAGTTTTTCTTTCGTTGCATTAGACATAGAAACAGCAACAGGCAAACGCAGTTCCATATGTGAGATAGGAATTGCTGTGGTTAAGGATTCTGAAATAAAAGAATCTAAAAGTTGGCTTATTAAGCCAGATGGTAACGTGTATTGGAACAGAAATATAGGCATTCATGGCATTACTCCTTCAGATACTCAAGACAAACCAACTCTTGCAGAAGTATGGAAAGAGATTCAACCTTACATTGAGAATCAAACTATCGTAGCACATAATACGGCCTTCGATATGTTTGCAATAGCAGAGGCTTTGACTAAAAATAATATTCCATTGCCCAACCTCAATTACTTCTGTAGCTTAAGAGTTGCACAAAAAGCATTCTCTCTCTTAAAATATTCCTTGGAGCCTCTATGCAAATCTTTAGGTATTCCATTTGAGCAGATTCATCGTGCAGAGTCAGATGCTGATGCCTGTGCAAAAGTTATGTTGAAATGTTTGGATAAACTTCAGGTCGATTCTTTTGAAGGACTTGAACACAAAATCAATATAAGGCACGGCTTTTATAATGGAGGTTTGCATAATGGACAGAAAAGCATAGCAACAAATATTGGAAAAACAAAAAAATACTCCAATACTGCCAATCCCGACAATTTTGACGAGGACAACTATTTCTATGGTAAAGAAGTGTTGTTTACTGGCGAGATGAAGTATGGCAATAGAGTAAAAATGAGAGCCTTGATTGACAATATTGGTGGTCATTCTATTGATAGTTTCAAGAAATCTGTAGATATTCTTGTTGAGGGAGTCCAAAAAGCGAGCAATCTTACAACTGATGGGAAAAGCAGCAAACAAATAAAATGTGAGGAGTTACTTGCTAATGGAGGTTCTGTCGAGATACTATCAGAAGACGAGTTCTATGAGCGTTTTGGTATTTGGGACGAACAATAAAAAATATGTGGAAAAAGATTATTACTTATACTGTCGCTGCCCTAGCGGTTATAGGAGTTGGCGTTGTTCTTTTCTCTCTAATAGGAGTTGCAGTTTTCCTTCTGCCATTGTTGGCTGGAGCGTTCAAAAAATAGAATAATATCTGTTAAGCAAGAGGACATGGCATCTCCTCCCTGTAGTTAGCCGCCGAGTTGATATATAGAAATCTATTCTAGTACAGTCTTTGCGGTGCCGTAAACAAATACTCACGAAATCTGTTGCACAAGTCCACGGTCGAGTAAGTGGAGGGAATTTCACCCTCCCTTCTCTCGGAACCGTGCTTGACAGTCTCCCATCACACGGCTCTTCGTACTTAACTCTTTTGTTTATTAGTTTATATTCTTTATTAACCTAGACGTGGATAGGGTACAAATCCCTTCACCCAGTGTGAAAACTCATTTCTGTTGTGTGCCGCATACTCCACAAGCCAGTCATACGCTCTGTCAAACTTCCTACCCTTGGAGAAGCGCTTGTACTTACGCATCACCCATCGGGTCAGTCGCTCATTGATGTACTTTAACACCTTGCGGAACTCAGACCTACCAAACTTCATATAGTAGTTCATCCATCCACTAATCTGCGTATCAACTTCATTGCTTATGTCTAGCAGACAAGCAAAAGTCTTATGATTCAGCTTCCAAGCCCTTACGGCTTCTTTTATCCTCTTCATCGACTTCTTATTTATTGCAGGGAGAAAAGCAGTAAAGTTTTGACCCGTCTTTCTGTTTCTCGCACCTCTAGGTCTGAAGGTAAAGCCTAGGAAGTCAAAGGAAGTATGCTCCGAGTCACCTCTTCGATTGCTATCCTTACAATAGACTATCTTTGTCTTCTCTTCATTCAGTTTCAATCCACATTCTTCAAAGCGTTTCATTAGAACAGCTTTCAAGAACTGGGCTTGCTTCTCCGATACGCAGTGGCAGATGGTGTCATCAGCATAACGCTCAAACGGAATCGTTGGATAGTTACGCGACATCCATTCATCAAAGACGTAATGAAGGAACAAATTTGCCAAAACCGGACCTATCACAGAACCTTGGGGAACTCCCATCGTTCGCTCTATCACTTCACCTTTCGATGTCTGATAGGGAACCTTGAGCCATCGCTCAAGGTATAGAAGTACCCATTTCTCCTCTGTATGCTTGCGGATAGCCTTCATCAACAATTCATAATTGATTGTGTCGAAGAACTTACTGATGTCCATATCAAGCACCCAGGGGTTCACATAGCAGTGCTCCTTAGCCTTGGCTATGGCTTGATGCGCTCCCTTGCCTGGACGATAGCCGTAGGAATCTTCCTTGAAGATAGGTTCGAGTATGGGAGTCAGTACTGATACTACTACCTGCTGCGCTATTCTATCTTCAATCGTTGGTATGCCCAGAGGGCGAGTGCCACCATTGGATTTTGGTATTTCTACCAGCTTTACCGCTTTGGGAAAGTAGCATCCAGAACTCATGCGATTCCATATCTTATAAAGGTTCTTGGACATTTCTTTGTCAAATGTCTTTTGGTCAACCTTATCGATACCCGCACTGCCCTTGTTTTCCTTCACCTTGTGGTAAGCTTCCCACACCAATCGCTTGTCTATTACAAAAGGTTTTGCCTCGTTCATTGTTTCATCCTCAATTTCTTAAGTTGGACTTTAAATTTGGCTAAGCACGCTCCCCCCTTCGCTCCATCCCCATTACAGAAACTTCAGCACTACTACGAGGTAGTCCGCCACAGACATGGACATCAGTACTTTCTGCCTTGCGTGTCACGGCTCTCAGTATTTCCCTTAGCATTCCATGTCTATTTCTCCTGTTCCTCCAAAGAGCCCATGTCAAGTTCATGCCATCTCTACACCGCACACCCAGCAGACAGTAAACAGGTTTCCTCTGCCATTATCCCAAGATAGATAAAAGACCTTGGTTCTGATGTGACTTGCTAACTTTGCTAACGATGCTTCATCAATGGTTCACTTGCGTTCATCTCCTTGACACATACCTTGCCAACCTTACGGAAGACTTTCAATTGTCGTTCACCACCCATCTGTTTCCATCAGAGCAGCACAAAGTGGTTTGCAATCAGCACCTGCATGCCGAATGCGGTGGGTCTGCCACCATCTCTTTAGAAGTTACGACAGAAGTCTATCAGATATAGCCAATATCAGACTTCATTCTGTCTCAGGACACACTTTATCTCCCCAAAGGTACCCTTGTCTTGTGTAAAGATGCGAAGTGCTTAAAGACGTGCTGCAACTTGGAGTTCTTCTTGTCTGTCAATTTCTTAAAATAGGCAAGGATAATCCCCCTTCATCTATTTTTTCGTGAAGTGCGGTAATCTTTCCATTGGAGTATTTTGAGAGTGAACATATATATACAAAAACACACCACGCATTTGAGCATCGTTGAGAGGCTTGGTGGGGGACTGACGGTGCAAAAATACGAATAATCTTTGATTATACAAACTTTTTAGAAAGAAAATAGAAAAAGCAAAGTGGATTTCTTTGCTTTTTCTATTTTAAATCAAATATCTTCTATCTCACCAGATATTTCGCAACCAAATCTCTGAGCATCGTCTCCGGAAGATTCGACAATCCCGTCTCTTGAATCGTAGCATATTCTGGCTTGTTCTTTCCGATGACAAACTTACAGTCTCGCCCATCTATGCTTGCATACAAATGGAAGTTGCCTTTGTAAGCCTGCTCTATGCGAACATCAGTACAACTTTTGCCATCTATCTCAAAAGAAGCAGAACTGTTGTCTTTATCCTCCAACCCCCATGATACGAGATGAGCATTTATCGCTGACTCTATGGAACTGATCCATCTGTCCTGAACCTCATTTTGCTTGGCTATATCACGGAATTGCCGCAGAGAATCAGCTACTTCCCTGATGATTGCATCAGCACGACGAATACCATTGTCCTTGGCAAACTGAATGGCATCATCGTAAGAAATATGATGCAGCTTAGACCTTACATACATACAATGACCCGTATTGGGTAAATAGCCTCCTGTATCTATAATATAAGTAAGATCATAGGCTGGCGACAAACGCCAAAGACCCGCCTCGTCCATCACTAAAGAGAAATTCTTTGTATGATCATCCATATTGTTGGAAAGTACATTGAACACAAGTCTTCGAAATACTTCCTGGCAATCAGTCTCCGGCAAATGTAATTTTCTGCAGACTGCCACAAGTCCTTCATAACTATCGGTTTCTGGAGAAATCGCAGCAAGGGTCTGCGTATGCAATTTCCGCTCACCATCACGGTCGAAACGCTTCGTTATAAAATTCCTGTTTCCATCAATCTCATATAGTCTGGATGGCATCATATCTATTCCCGACTTGATGGCCATCTCGTAATAGGTCATCTCTATCTCGGCAGAACTATATTTCGTATCGCCAAATTTCAATATATAGTAATCATAATCCTGCATCCCAGCCACTTGACCGCTTCGTATCTCCCCCGTAGCTTTATTGATGGCAATGATAGCCTTAGGTTGGCGTCCACCAGCCGATGTTCCCACCGTAAGCAAGGACTGCATCGTGATAGATTCCTCTGGCATAATGTGGGCATTTTCACGCTCGATGAAAATGCGCTCTGCCAAATCTGCCAACGACTTGACATCTATCATTTCTGCCTTATCCGTCTTTGCCACCTCTGGTAAGAATTCCAATGCACCCATACCTCGCTTACCGATAAAGGATAGTTTATCCAACGGAGTTATATCAGCATTAGGAATATGATTTTGAATTCGCCAAAGCTCGAAAAGCTGATTACCCCAGGCATCCGGCAACGAATCAGCCAAAAAAGCAGGAAGTTTTTGGTACATTTTGGCATCCTCTCCCCACACGGGTGTCATTGCACGAATACCACGCACAGGGGCTTGAAGAGGAGAAACATCAATTCCCTTCTTCAAAAACTCTGGATTATATGTAAAGTACGATAGCCTACGGTGTTCGTCCCATGCCAAGCGACCGATTTCCTCGTCCCAAAGTATTACTCTTAACGTATTTACCATAACCAGTTATTATTTAGTATGACGTATTCTCTGTGCCTTCTTCTCATCCTTTCTCATCAAATAAGGTGAAGGGGGTAGTTCTGGAAGCACATCATTTATGGCATCAATCTGCCCCACCACCTTCAACAAGAGAAGAAAAGTGGCAAGCGAAAGATTGCCCGCTGTTCCATTCTCAAACTTGTGGATGGTGGTCAAACCAAGCCCCGTAAGCTTGGCTACCTCTTTCTGGGTGAGATTGCATCTCATTCTATATTCCTTGAATCTCACTCCCAGCAAGCGTACCAACTCTGGAGTAGAATATTCATATAAATCTGCCATAATCTTTCATTTATTTATCTATCATTATAATGATATTTATCCATTATATCAGCCGTTATCTTCAATATACTGATATTTACGGATGCAAATATAACAAAAAGAAATGAGACTGACAAACTTTCAAGAGTTTTTTTCTAACTTTCTGTATTTTTCATGAAAATGATGTGAGGAGCCGCTTACAAATGACGCAGATTCACCCATTCTTTATCCTCGCACATAAATGTTTTTTCTTGAAAAAAGTCTCAAAGTATCATTGTTTGCAGATAAATTACTGATACATAACGATTTGCAAAATGACACTTCCAAATATATTTACAAAGAAGCATCATAGAAGTATCATAATTTCGATAGAAGTATCATCAAATCACCATAAAGCATTGTACAAAAACACAAAATTGTAGTCAACTACATATAGAAAAAATACGAATTCGCTTACTCAAAATAGTGCCCAAAAGTCACCCCACAAAATGGGCACTCGATGCCCACAGTACGGGCAATAAGTGCCCATCACTTGTTCTGTCGATGCCCATCACATGGTCTCTGAGTGCCCGTGTGACGGGCACTCAGAGACCAGCCAATGTGCTTATTCCTAACTACAATTGTCAGTCTTCCAACTTATTCCTGGTTAATATTGACATACTAAATAAACTAGAAAAGTAGACACTATCAGTTTTAAAAACTGAAATAGTAGACATTATCAATTCTATAGAACTGAAATAGTAGACATTTCTTGGTTTTTGCTCCTATTTTTCTAGACATAAATCCTCAAAAAAGGCTTTCTTGTAAGCGACTTACCTGAATTTTATGATACTTCTATTGAATTTATGATACTACTATGATACTTCTTTGTAAAATAAACAAAAAAAGTCTCATTTTCATAAACCATTATATATCAATCATATACATCGGTTTTAGCCACAAATAATGAGACTTTGAGACTTTTTTCGAGAAAAACTTTTATGTGCACGAAAGAAAAGGAAAGAAAGAAAACGGTGATGATATAAAGAAAAAAAACAGCAATGGCTACTACTCCATTGCTGTTTTTTATATTATTGCACAATCTTGAAGCGGATACGCAAAGAATGCGCATGCTCATCCCAATTGGTACCAAGCAATACGAACTTGCCAATCTGAGCTGTTGAGCGGACATGCTTGCCAATACATGGACAAACATCATAATCGCCGATACGAACCAGACGCAAGGTTTCACTAGCATCATCAGGCAAACGATCGAGTTTCACCTCTGCTGGAATGTGGTCGCGATCCACAAACTCGTAAGTCACAGGCATATCAAGCTCTATCAGGCGATTCATCTCCGTCTCAATCTCCTTCTCCTCCTGGCGGGTAGGCTTGTGATCGACTACGAAGGTCATCTTACTCTTCTTGCGCTCAATATGTGCATTGCGGCTGCGCTCACAGCCAAACAGGCGAACCATCAACTGATTGAGCAGATGCTCAGCCGTATGAGCAGGAGGGAATTCCTCCTTATGATGCTCATTCAATATGATATCACTTTCCTCCATCTTGACATTGAATTTATAGATTCTTACTCCGTTAGCATCCATTAATATCGGGAATACTCCATCCCTCTTCAACTCTACCTTCTTCTTGCCTCCCGAGAACAATTCAGTTACCAGAACCTCCTCTTCCGTAATCTGGAAGAAATCGAAAGCATGACCGGGGATGCATACCTGCAGCTGGCGAGCCTCCTGGGCAAAGTTGAGCACGATGAGCATCACCTCATTATCCTTCTTGCGAAGGAAGGCAAAATTGGTACGTGGATCGAAGCCCTCTGAACCCGGATTCACATACATCAGGTCGAAGGTATCACCTTCGCGAAGCGCCTTCTCCTCATTGGCAAGACGGAGAAGCTGGCGATAGGTAGCAGCCAGATATTTCTGCTCTACAGTATATGCTTCCTCCTCACCTTCCTGATAAGCATGGGTCAGGGTCTCCGGACTCCAGTAGTCGAATATCGTAGTACGGCCATCTCTGCCGCTGAATCCTTCCTTGTCCATACCCATCTCGCCAAACTCCTGTCCGCTGTAGAGCATGAAAGGATTCTTCTGGAAGAAGAGACTCATGGCTGCTGCAGGAATCGCCTTCATGGCGCTACCGCAGAAGAAGTCGCTGGCTATGCGCTGCTCATCATGGTTCTCCAGGAAGTAGAGCATGTGATCGCGGATGTCATCCACCACCTGCCACTCGTGAGTGATACTGGCTGCCGGACGCTCACCACGAATCACACCGCGAAGACAATCATACATGCCCACCTTATCGTAGAGATAATCGAATCCCGCCTTCACATAGTTGCGATACTGGTTAGGATCATACACCTCACCGATAACAATGATATGAGGAAACTTGGACTTCAGAATCGCCGTAGCGTATGACCAGAATGCCGTAGGCACCATCTCTGCCATGTCGCAGCGGAATCCATCTACACCCTTGCTTGCCCAGTAGAGCAGGATATCCGTCATCTTACCCCAGGTGCTTGGCACCGGCTCGTAGTGATAGCTTCTGCCACCTGCATCGCAGTAATCCACACCATAGTTGAGCTTCACGGTCTCATACCAGTCGTTGCAACCCGGGCGGTTGTCGAAACGGTCATTTCCCGTAGCTCTTGCCGGACTCTCCTCGTATGGCTCATAGATTTTGGCATCCTTGGCATTATAAGCCTTGAACTCCGGTTTAGAGCGGCGAACTTCATTCAGGTCGAGATCGCCCCATGCATAATAGAAATTATTCTTCGTAGAGAAGTGCATATTGGTATCATCATCTTCTCCTAAATCTCGTACACCTGCCGGCTTGCAGATGGAATGATACTCACGAGCCACATGATTCGGCACAAAGTCCATGATGACCTTCATGCCAGCCTTGTGCGTACGCTCGATAAGACTCTCCCACTCCTTCATTCTCAGGCTGACATTCACTGCCAGATCCGGGTCGATGTCATAATAGTCGGTAATAGCGTATGGCGATCCTGCCTTGCCCTTTACCACCTCAGCATGCTGGGTAGGGATTCCATAAGATGAGTAGTTTGTCTGTGTAGCGTGACGAATCACACCTGTAAACCAGATATGAGTGAAACCCATGTCATGAATACGGGCCAACACCTCATCACTAAAGTTATTAAGCTTTCCGCAACCGTTTTCTTCAATGGTGCCATTCTCCTTACGAGTGGTATTCCTGTTACCAAACAATCGGGGGAGCACCTGATAAATAACTATTTTTTCCTTCATTTAGCGGTCGTTACTTAAATGATAAAACGCTTTACCCTCCCGGCAACGCCTTTGCCGGGAAGATAAAACGCTTGATTATTCTGATAGATGATTATGCAATACCGTGATTACCTACAGTCTTGTCGATGCGACCGATCATACCCTGCAAAGCCTTGCCAGGACCACACTCTGTGAAATCGTCAGCACCATCTGCAATCATTGCCTGAACAGAAGCTGTCCAACGTACTGAGCTTGTGAGCTGAGCGATAAGGTTCTGCTGAATCTCAGCAGGATCTGTATGAGGCTTGCCATCTACATTCTGATAAACAGGGCACTTAGGAGCTGAGAAAGCAGTCTTCTCGATAGCTGCCTGAAGTTCGTCCTTTGCTGGCTGCATCAATGGAGAGTGGAAAGCACCACCTACCTTCAATGGCAGGGCACGCTTGGCACCGGCAGCCTTCAACTGCTCGCAGGCAGCATTGATAGCATCAACATTACCAGAGATAACGAGCTGACCAGGGCAGTTGTAGTTGGCAGCAACTACAACGTTGCCCTCTGTGCTAACCTGAGCGCAGATTTCCTCAACCTTCTCATCAGGCAAACCGATGATGGCAGCCATAGTTCCAGGATTAGCCTCGCAGGCCTTCTGCATAGCGTTGGCACGTGCAGCCACCAGCTTCAAACCATCCTCGAAGGCCATAGCACCTGCAGCTACCAAGGCTGAGAACTCACCGAGAGAGTGACCAGCTACCATAGCAGGCTGGAACTCATCGCCCAGGCAAAGAGCAGAGATAACAGAGTGGAGGAATACAGCAGGCTGAGTAACCTTGGTTTCCTTCAACTGCTCGTCTGTACCAGCGAACATGATATCAGTAATCTTAAAGCCGAGAATTTCATCAGCCTTATCGAAAAGTTCTTTTGCCAATGCGTTGTTGTCGTAGAGGTCCTTACCCATACCTACGAACTGAGAACCCTGACCAGGGAAAACAAATGCTTTCATTTTTATCTATTTTAAAAATTTATTATTAATAATTTCTTCTTTAAAAGCGAATTCCATGAATTCGGCTGCAAAGATACAATATTTTTCTGAGAATCGGGAGAGAATAAGCTAAAATAAAGTTATATATGTACTAAATTACCACTCTATTATACGATTTTACCCTGATATCGGAATACAGAAACAAAAAATCCCTAATGCCTTTCGGCAAAAGGGATCTTTATATTAATTTGCTTTACAGTGCGAAAATTTTCGTACTTGTGTCGATTTGAGATTATATTATTGAGGATTACTCAGCTGCTGGAGCCTCTTCCTCAGCTACAGCCTCAGCTGGAGCCTCCTCAGCAGCAGGAGCTGCAACAGGAGCGTTCTCAGCAACAACGTTAACTGGAACCTTAACCTCAACCTCCTTGTGATAGTGTACAGTAGCCTCGTACTCGCCTACCTTCTTAGCATCCTTCATAGTGATGATCTTGCGATCAACCTCGATGCCCTTCTTAGCGAGCTCCTCAGCAACAGTTGCAGCGTTAACTGAACCGTAGAGCTGACCAGTAGCACTAACCTTAGCAGCAATAGTAAGAACGATGCCATTGAGAGCCTCGCCCTTCTTAACAGCCTCAGCCTTGATAGCCTCAAGCTTGTGAGCCTGCTGCTTCAAATCCTCAGCCAACTGCTTCTTAGCAGCTGGAGAAGCGATAACAGCCTTACCTGTAGGGATAAGGAAGTTACGACCATAACCACTCTTTACATTTACGATATCGTTCTTGTATCCAAGACCGATAATATCTTGCTTCAAAATAATTTCCATTCTTCTTCTCCTCCTTAAATTACTTCATCAAATCGGTTACGTAAGGAAGCAAAGCGATCTGGCGAGCACGCTTAACAGCCTGTGCCACGCGGCGCTGATACTTCAAAGATGTACCTGTGATACGACGTGGAAGGATCTTACCCTGCTCGTTCAAGAACTTCTTCAAGAACTCTGGGTCCTTATAGTCGATGTACTTAATACCGCTCTTCTTGAAACGGCAATACTTCTTCTTCTTTGTGTCGATAGAAGGAGCGGTCAAATAACGGATTTCTGATTTCTGATCTGCCATGATTAAGCCTCCTCTTTTTTACCAAGCTTTGCACGACGCTTCTCTGCGTAAGCGGCAGCATACTTGTCAAGTTTAACAGTCATGTAACGAATTACTTTCTCGTCGCGGCGATAAGCTGTCTCGAGCTTAGCGATAACAGTTGGCTCAGCCTTGAACTCAACCAAGCTGTAGAAGCCTGATGTCTTCTTCTCGATGTTGTAAGCCAACTTCTTCAAACCCCAAGCCTCTTTGTTCAGAATCTCAGCACCATTATCGGTGAGTACCTTCTCGAACTTAGCGACCGTTTCCTTCATCTGTTCATCAGACAAAACGGGAGTCAAAATGAAAACGGTTTCGTATTGATTCATACTACTTTTGTAAATAATTAAAAAATTAATATTAAAATTCTCTTGCAAAACATAGAAATGTGTGCGTAAACACACACCATTTCACGAATTGCGGTGCAAAATTACAACTTTTTCTTGAATTAACCAAATATTTTTTGTACTTTTGCAGAAAATAATTGTTAATTGCAAGAAAATATGGATAAAAGACTCAAAAAATCGCTTCATACCCTCCCTTCCATGGGTATGACCTTCATCGTTTTGGGCGTTCTGCTGCTTGCGGCCAGCTTCGCCTTCGCCATCAAGAACAACATCATGCTGTTTGCAGGTCTGTTCTTCATCCTGGCTGGCATTGCCGGATTTGTCTATTCGCTGAAGAAGGGATAAGAAACGGAACCTGTGCATGATGGTCCAGATAAGGCGATTCAGAAATGAAAGAAAAAAAGGGATAGGTTTTCTGCAAACTTATCCCTTTTCTCTTTTTCCATAGATAGCTTTCTACTGCTTTATACAGTTTACAGCTTTTCTGTCAATCCATATTCCTAATCCATATCCGGAACGATGAGCTTGTAGCCCTTACCATGGATATTGATAATCTCAATCTGCGGATCTTCCTTCAGATGCTTGCGGAGTTTGGTGATATACACATCCATAGAGCGCGCATTGAAGTAGTTGTCGTCAATCCAGATGGTCTTCAATGCGAAATCACGCTGAAGAATCTCGTTGGCATGAGCACAGAGAAGAGCAAGAAGCTCATTCTCCTTGGTTGTCAGCTTGGTCTGCTCATCACCGATGGTAAGCAGCTGCTTCTGTGTATCGAAGGTAAACTTACCGATGTGGTACATGGTAGATTCCTTAGTCTTCTTGCCACGTACACGGCGAAGGATAGCCTCTACACGGAACACCAGCTCCTCCATAGAGAAAGGCTTGGTGATATAATCGTCAGCACCTATCTTGAAGCCTTCCAGAATATCCTCCTTCAAAGTCTTGGCAGTAAGGAATACGATTGGCAGATCTGCCGTCTGCTGGCGAATCTCCTGAGCCAGGGTAAAGCCATCCTTCTTAGGCATCATCACATCGAGTACGGCAATATCATACTTGTTCTTGGTGAACTCCTTGAAGCCTGCCTCACCGTCAGGGCACAATGTTGTAGCAAAGCCCTTGGTCTGCAGATACTCACGAAGCAACATACCCAAATTCTCATCATCCTCGCAAAGCAGGATTTTTACTGTCTCTTCCATATTCTTATTATTTTTACTTGTTAATATTCTATTTATCATTGTCTTTTAATCATGTATCACCGGCAGCTTGATGGTAAAGGTAGTACCCTTGCCCAATTCGCTGTCAACCTTGATTTCTCCACCATGCAATTCCACGATTTTCCTCACATAGGCGAGACCGAGGCCGAAGCCCTTCACATCATGCACATTGCCCGTATGTACGCGGTAGAACTTGTCGAAGATCTTCTTCAGGTTCTCCTTCTTCATACCCAAACCCGTATCATTGATAGAGAGATAGAGATGATGCTCATCATTCCATGTCTTCATCGTGACAAACAGAGGCTCTTCGGGTTTACGGTACTTCACGGCATTGTCCATCAGATTGAAAATCACATTCTGGAAATGCACCTCATCCACATAGAGCGTAGAGTCTATCGCCTCGATATCCACGTAAATCTTTCCTCCCGTATGCTCTACGCGGAGGGCGAAAGAGTGAGCCGCATTCTCAACGATTTCATTCAGATCGAGCTCCTTCTTCTTGAACACTGCCTTCTTGCGGTCGAACATACTCATCTGCAATACCTTTTCTACCAGGAAGCGGAGGCGCTTCGATTCATCATCTATCACACCACCCAGATGCTTCTGCATCTGCTCGCTCTTGGAAACCGACGGGTCGTTGAGCATCTGTGCCGCCAGACTGATGCTGGCAATAGGCGTCTTCAACTCATGGGTCATATTGTTGATGAAGTCATTCTTGATCTCCGTATATCGCTTCTGCCGGAAGATGACCACGATGGTGAAGATAAAGGTAATGAGCAATACCAGCGTAAAGATGACACTAGGAATCATGAAGCGCACACTGGAGAAGATGTAGCTGTTCATATCCGGGAAGTGAACCTTTACGACTCCCATCTTCGACTGCGGGTCGTTGCGGAAGAGTACCTGAGAATAGCTGTATTCCTCACCCTCGTCGGTATAATCCGGGCAACGGTACACCTCCCTGCCATCCTGGGTTGTTACCGTAAAGTGATAAGGGATATTGATTCCATTGTTCATCATCTCTGCCTTGAGATCCTGATCCAACTGCTTGAAGTTGATTCGTTCCTTCAATGGTTTATCGGATGCCGAGTAGAGAATGGAATAAACCACTTCGTCGAGCAACGCTTTCTGATACACATAGCGATTCTTCACAATCTCCTGCAAGGACTTCTGAGTCTCATTAAGCGAATTCTTGTCGCTGCGCAGAATCATCGCCTTCGGCTTGTTGGCAGGATTGGTTGCAATGGTCTTCAACTCGAAGGATGAATAGACCGTACCATCCTTACCTACCACAGAATACTGATGAGAGTGCTGGATGGTTCCATCCAGCTGACCGCTGCGGGTTCCCACAGAATCCTTCTTACTAGCCTTGCGTTCAGTCTCATTGACATCCTTTTCAAGATAGCGCAAAGTTTCATTCAGCTCCAAGTTTCTTGAAGCTTGATATAGGGCTCTGTTGACCGACTCGTCAAACTGTTCCTTCTTCATGTTCACCATTTCCTGGATGTAACTGAGCTGCAGGAATAGCAGCGCAAGGAACGAAAAGCCCATAATAACGGCTATGGTCCAAATCGTTTTCTTTTTCATAGGGGCAAAGATAGGAAATTTCTTAATTGGTTAACACAAAACAGTTAATTATTTCATTTCAATTTGCTCAAATTAACAAAAATAAACGGTTATAATTGCATATATAAAAATAAAAGAGAGCCGACATATCACATGCAGGCTCCCCATTGGTCATATCAACATAAAATTTTAATTTATATAAGAGAGATAATTCGAAGTTATATTTCAAACAACATTTTTATCATAAAGATGAAATATCTTTTCTACTCTATTCAGCCTCCTTAGCCAGTTCAGCCTCATGATCGGCAATCAGCTTGCTCTGGATATCGGTAGGAACCAACTCGTAGCTGGCAAACTTGGTGGTGAACGAAGCACGACCACCGGTAAGCGAGCTGAGGGAGATAGAATAGTTGGCAAGCTCCTTGAGTGGAATCTTGGCACTCAACTTCTGGTAACCTGCCTCGGAATCCATACCCATGATAAGGGCACGGCGTCCCTGAAGATCACTCATCACATCACCCATATAGTCGGCTGGCACGTAAACCTCCAAATCATAGATAGGCTCCAGAATCTTTGGACCTGCCTGCTTGAAGGCATCGCTGAAAGCACGGCGGGCAGCCAGCATGAATGACAACTCATTGCTATCTACCGGGTGCATCTTGCCATCATATACGATAACTCGGACATCACGGGCGTAAGAACCTGTAAGAGGTCCATGCTCCATACAATCCATGATACCCTTCAGGATAGCCGGCATGAAACGGGCATCGATAGCTCCACCAACCACAGAGTTGAGGAATACCAACTTGCCACCCCACTCCAGGGAAACTTCTTCACGGCTCTTGATGTTCATCTTGAACTCCTGACCGTTGAAGGTGAATGATGTCGGATCTGGCATACCCTCTGCGTATGGCTCAACGATGAGGTGAACCTCACCAAACTGACCAGCACCACCACTCTGCTTCTTATGACGATAGTCGGCACGAGCCTTCTTGGTAATGGTCTCACGATATGGGATGCGAGGCTCCTCGAAGACTACATTGAGCTTTTCGTTGTTCTCCAGACGCCACTTCAATGTACGGAGGTGGAACTCACCCTGACCGCGTACGATCACCTGGCGCAACTCCTTGCTCTGATCCACAACCCATGTTGGGTCTTCCTGACGCATCTTGAGAAGAGCAGCCATCAGCTTCTCTGTATCCTGGGCATTGACAGCCTTGATGGCACGAGAGTACTTAGGATTAGGATACTTGATGAAATCGAAGCGCCACTCAGCACCCTTTCCATTCAAGGTATTGCCCGTCTTCACGTCCTTCATCTTCACGGTACAACCGATATCACCGGCATTCAACTGATCTACAGGCACACGGTTGGCACCCGCACAGGCATAAATCTGTCCGATACGCTCCTTGGAACCACGGTCAGAATTGGTCAGGTCGTCACCACTCTTGATAGAACCACTCATCACCTTGAAGTAACTTACCTCACCGATATGTGGTTCCAAGCCTGTCTTGAAGAAGTAAACACTCTCAGGACCATTGATATCAGGAGTAATTTCCTCACCACGGGTATTATGCACCTTAGGCATCTCGCTTACGAAAGGAACAACGTTGCCCAAGAACTCCATCAGGCGATGAACGCCCATAGACTTGCCTGCGCAAACGCAGAATACAGGGAAGATGCTGCGAGTTACCAATCCCTTGCGGATACCCTCACGAAGTTCATCCTCTGTCAAGCTTTCACTCTCGAAGAATTTCTCCATCAAGCCCTCGTCGTTTTCGGCAGCAGCCTCAACGAGTGCAGCATGAAGTTCCATTGCCTTGTCCATTTCCTCCTCAGGAATATCCTCGATGATAGGAGCACCGCCTTCTGGTTTCCAGGAATATTTTTTCATCAATAACACGTCAATGAGAGCATTGAAGCCAGGACCTGTCTCGATAGGATATTGTATCTGCACACACTTAGAACCATAAATGTCCTTCATGGTGGCAATGAGGTTGTCAAAATCGCACTTGTCTGAGTCAAGCTGGTTAACGAGGAAAATAACAGGCTTGTTCAACTTCTCGGTATAACGGAAGTTGTTCTGGGTGCCTACCTCTGGACCATACTGACCATTGATAAGGATGACTGCCTGATCGGTAACATTGAGTGATGTAATGGCACCACCTACGAAATCATCGCTACCAGGGCAATCTATAATGTTAAGCTTCTTATTGTTCCACTCCACATGAAAAACGGTAGGGAACACTGAGTAGCCATACTCCAACTCTACTGGGAAGTAGTCGCTCACCGTATTCTTCGCTTCTACAGAGCCTCTACGCTTGATAACGCCTGCTTCAAATAACATACTCTCGGCAAGTGTAGTCTTGCCGCTACCCGCACTGCCCAGCAATGCAATGTTTTTAATCTCATTAGTCTGATATACTCTCATGACGCTTATAGATTTTTAAGGGTTATACTTAAAATTGCTAGTTATTCGACAGTCCAATCATACGATTTTTCTGTTTCGTGCTACTAAATTACACATTTTTCGGCAATCCTGCAAATTTTTTCACAAAAAACTTGCTCTAAATTAAATTATATTAGTAATTTTGCATCTTGTTAAGACATATTTCTAGGCTTATACCTTATTATATATAGAAAAAGATAAGACTAAAGCCAGAAATGCCGATTAGGAATTCAGACTTAAAAAAACATGGCAGGACTATACATACATATCCCATTCTGTGAGAGCCGCTGCATCTACTGCGGTTTCTACAGCACCACATCCCTCAGCATGCGGGATGATTACGTTGATGCTCTGTGCAAGGAAATGAAGATGCGCCCCTTCAAAACGGCAACTGATTACGATTACAGTTTAAGAACCATCTACCTGGGGGGTGGAACTCCCAGCCAGCTTACCCACGATCAGCTCATCCACCTTTTCGAAGGTATCAAGAAGGCTTATTTTCCTCCAGATCATCCGGAAGAAGAATTCTCTAAAATGGAAATCACGATGGAATGCAACCCCGATGATGTCTCAGAAGAATTCTGCAAGACTCTCCTGCAGCTGCCCGTAAACAGGGTAAGCATGGGAGCACAGACTTTCTCAGACCATCGCCTGGGCTTTCTTCACCGCCGCCACAAGGCTGCAGATGTCAAGGCTGCCATCAAAAGGTTGCGTGGCATCGACATTCACAACATCAGCATCGACCTGATGTTCGGATTTCCTGGCGAAACTCTGGAAGACTGGAAAAAAGACATTGATGAAGCCATCAAACTGGGGGTAGAACACATCTCTGCCTACAGCTTGATGTACGAAGAAGGAACGACTCTCTACAGAATGCTGGAACAGGGAAAGATAGAGGAAATCGATGAGGAAACCAGCCGACAGATGTATGAGCTACTCATCACCCAACTCGTCTCTGCCGGATACGAGCACTACGAAATAAGCAACTTCGCCAAGCCAGGCTACCGATCACGCCACAACAGCAGCTATTGGCATGAAGTGCCCTATATCGGAATAGGTGCAGCCGCCCACTCCTACAGACGAGAGACAAAAAGAGGTGAAGAAAACAAGATTGAAGCCACCAGAAGCTGGAATGTGGACAATATCAGGGAATACATCGCTTCCATCCAAAAGGGAGAATTGCCTAGTGAAACCGAATTCCTGGATCTTTCTACAAGATACAATGACCTTATCACCACGGCATTACGGACAAGCGATGGTATTGATATAGAAAAGATGGAAAAGGAGTTTGGTGACCAATTAGCTTCACAGATGATGCAGGAAGCTGAGAAGCATATTCATAGAGGACTCATGAAGATAAGCAACGGGAAGCTATCACTTACCCATGAAGGTCTCTATATATCAGATGACATCATGAGCGACTTTATGATCGTATAAAAATACATCATCACATAAAAAATGGAGCCTTAATTCCAAGGCTCCATTTTATCCAGACCATATTTCTTATATCTTTCGTAGTAATACTGTTTAATTTGCTCAATTGCCTGAATGGTTGACTTCTTTTTCTGAAAAAAAGGCTTTACCATCTGCAAAAGAACAAACAATACCACCACTATCAATAAAATAATGGCCCAAGACAGCACCTCACTCTTCAGATTGACATGAGGCTGAATGAGAATACCTGCAGCCACGGGAAGGATATAACACACCCAATCCATAGGCGTATCTAATTTCGTTGATTCCAGGTATTCCTGCCGCAGGTTGCCAGGAGCATTCAAAAGCATTCTCTTGCTGTGTGCGCTCCAATACTCTTCAAATTCTTTTTCCATTAACTTTTATTACTCCTCTTATTTAGGTACCAGTCTAATAGGCTATCTACAGACATCACCTATTCTCTTATACTCTTATTTATTATAACAATTTACTATTGTAGTCTTGCATTTCATGCAATTCGTCGACAAAGATACTACATTTATCTGTAATCCGCAAATATTTATCTCCAAACATCAGTTTCTTAACTATATTTCACTAAAATATTTTTTTAAAGCCGTTTTTAAAACAAGATACGCTATTTAATATCGAAAAAAGACTACAGCCAAAAAGAAAAGCATATCCCCCTGTACACACCAAATAAAAGGGCAATACTCATAGAAGCATTGCCCTTTTTAAATACTATGTATTTATTATTTAATGTATTTTTTATCTCTCACCCAATGGAGTATAATCCAACTCACCCAGAATATTCTTGTAAGCAGGACGGATGATGCGGCGACCCTCGAAGTTGAGTTCTTCGATGCGATGGGCAGTCCAACCCACGATACGCGCCATAGCAAAAATAGGGGTATAAATCTCCTGTGGAAGACCAATCATCTCATAGATGAAACCGCTATAGAAGTCGAGGTTGGCACAGGCAGGCTTGCTGCCGCCACGATGTTCCTGCAGGCACTTGATACCCTCCTGCTCGATAAGCTTCAGGAAGTTGTACTCATCCTCCCTACCCTTCTCCTTGGCAAGCTCGCCAGCCAGTCGCTTCAGCTCTACGGCACGAGGATCGCTCAAGGTATAAACCGCATGGCCGATACCATAGATAAGACCCGTCTTATCATAAGCCTCCTTGTTGAGCATGCGCTTCAGGTAGATATCGAGTTCGTTGACATTGGTCCAATCCTTGATAGCCTCCTTCAGATGATGGAACATATTGATAACCTTGATGTTGGCACCACCATGAAGAGGACCCTTCAAGCTACCGATACCGGCAGCGATGGAGCTGTAGGTATCCGTGCGGGTAGAAGAAGTAACACGCACCGTAAAGGTAGAGTTGTTACCACCACCATGCTCTGCCTGGATGATGAGGAGCAGATCGAGCATACGCGCATCCAACTCTGAGTAGTTCTCGTGCTTCATCATATAGAGGAAGTTCTCTGCGATAGAGAGATTCTCGCGTGGATGGCGAATGTGCAAGCTTCTGCCCTGTACAGAGTGACGATAGATGTTGTATGCATAGGCGATGATGGTTGGAAACTTCGCAATCAGCTCCACACTCTGACGCATCAGGTTGTCGCGGCTGATATCGTCAGGGTTCGGATCGAAGGTGTACATTTCGAGCACGCAACGAGCCAGGATGTTCATGATGTTAGAACCCTCCAGCTCGATGATGTGAGTAATGGTACGGTGGTCGAGCGGCATGTTGTCGTTCAGGAGTTCCTTGAAAGCCTCCAACTCCTCCTTATCCGGCAGCTGACCGGAAAGGAGCAGGAAGGCAACCTCCTCAAATCCGAATCGTTTCTCCTTCAAGAGAGGAGTAACGAGGTCGTCAAGCTCGTAGCCACGATAATAGAGCTTACCCTCGGTAGGCTTCAGCTTGCCATTCTCATCGCGCTCGTAACCCACAACATTACCGATGTTGGTCAATCCTACCAGCACACCAGAGCCATCCTCATTACGAAGTCCACGCTTTACATTGAACTTGGTGAATGCATCCTTATCAATCTTGCATGAGTTCTTTACCTCATCACTTAGTTTATATATTAAATATTCTTTATTCATAACTGTTACTTTTTAGCTGCAAAGTTCAATGCAGAACCAGCCTTGAACCATGCAATCTGTGTATCATTATAAGTATGCTCTACCTCGAAACTATCCTCAGAACCATCCTTGTGCTTCAAGGTGACGGTGAGTTTAGAACCTGGAGCGAACTCCTTCAAACCGGTGAGTGAGATGCGGTCGTCTTCCTGTACCTTATTATAATCATCCTTATTGCAGAATGTAAGGGCGAGCATACCCTGCTTCTTAAGGTTGGTTTCGTGGATACGGGCGAAACTCTTGGCAAGAATCACCTTCACGTTCAGGAAACGAGGCTCCATGGCTGCATGCTCACGAGATGAGCCTTCACCGTAGTTATCCTCAGCCACCACGATGCTGCTGATGCCCTGCGCCTTGTAAGCCTTGGCTGCGGTAGAAACCTCCACATACTTGCCATCCAACTGGTTCTTCACCTTGTTGCTCTCGCCATTGAAGGCGTTGACGGCACCCATCAGCAGGTTATCAGAGATATTCTGAAGATGTCCGCGGAACTTCAACCATGGACCAGCCATTGAGATATGGTCGGTGGTACACTTGCCCTCGGTCTTGATGAGGAGAGGCATATCTACCAGGTCCTTTCCATCCCAAGGAGCGAATGGAGCCAATTTCTGCAGGCGGTTGCTATCTGGAGCAATTACCACCTCAATGTTAGCATTTGCTTCGCTAGGAGCGATGAAGCCCTTGTCTTCTACGGCAAATCCCTTAGGAGGGAAGGTGAAACCGGTAGGCGCATCGAGCTTCACGCTGTTGCCATCCTTATCTGATAAGGTATCGGTGGCAGGATTGAAATCCAGACGACCGGCAATGGTGAGTGCCACGGTGAGCTCAGGGCTACCGATGAAGGCAAATGTATTAGGGTTGCCATCAGCACGACGGCGGAAGTTTCTATTGAAAGAGGTGACGATGGCATTCTTGCGGGTGTTGTCATCTGTGTGACGCTTCCACTGTCCGATGCAAGGGCCGCAGGCATTGGTCATGATCAAGGCACCAATCTTCTTGAAGTCATCGAGGATACCATCACGCTCGGCAGTATAGCGAATCTGCTCAGAACCAGGGTTGATGATGAGCTGCCCCTTTACCTGGATGCCCTTCTCGTAAGCCTGGCGAGCCACACTTGCCGCACGGGCCAAATCCTGATAGGAAGAGTTGGTACAGCTTCCTACCAATCCAACTTCTACCACCATAGGATAATCATTAGCAGGACCCTTCGCCTTCATGTGAGAGATAGGGGTTGCCGCATCTGGAGTAAACGGACCATTGAGATGTGGCTCGACCTTAGAGAGGTCGATTTCTACAATCTGGTCGTAGAAGGCAGATGGATTGGCAAGCACCTCGTCATCAGCACGAAGTTCGGCAGCGTTCTTCTGGGCAAGAGAAGCAATCTCCTCACGACCCGTCTTGCGGAGATATTCGCTGGCATTCTGGTCGAATGGGAAGATAGAGCAGGTAGCACCCAGCTCTGCACCCATGTTACAGATGGTAGCCTTACCCGTGGTAGAGATGCCGTCGAGGCCATCGCCAAAGTATTCGAGGATGGCATTGGTACCACCCTTCACTGTGAGAATGCCCAGGATTTCGAGAATCACATCCTTTGGAGTAGCCCAGCCAGAGAGCTTACCCGTGAGATGCACACCGATGAGGCGAGGCATCTTGAGTTCCCAAGGCTGACCAGTGAGCACATCCACGGCATCGGCACCACCAACGCCCACGGCTACCATACCGAGACCGCCGGCATTTGGAGTATGGGAATCTGTACCCACCATCATACCGCCTGGGAAGGCATAGTTCTCGAGTACCACCTGGTGGATGATACCAGCTCCTGGTCCCCAGAATCCGATGTGATATTTCTGAGATACCGACTTCAAGAAATCATATACCTCCTTGTTGGTCTTACATGCTTCAGGAAGGTCTTGAATAGCACCCACGTCTGCACGAATCAAGTGATCGCAATGTACTGAAGCAGGAACTGCCACTTTATCCTTACCTGCGTTCATAAACTGCAAGAGCGCCATCTGAGCGGTAGCATCCTGCATCGCCACGCGGTTAGGTCGGAAATCCACATATTCTATACCTCTTTTATATGGGCGCAACTCAGCAGGGTCGAAAAGATGCGCAAAGAGCACCTTCTCGGCATAAGTGAGAGGTCGTTTCACAGTAGCCTTAGCCTGTTTTACACTTTCCGAATACGAAGCATAAAAGCTTCTCAGCATTTCAATGTCCAGTATCATCTTATTCACTAATTATTTGATTAACTATACATTCGTGTGCGCACACCATACAACAGCATAATACGCACTACCGAACTTTTTTGTTTGCAAATATACGACTTTTTCTGCAAATAGTAGCACATTTTATTGAAAATTTATCATTTTGCTAGAATTTTTCTTGATTCTTGATGAATTTGTTGCATATTTATACGAAAGATTGCTGTTTTTCCACTATAAATAAAGAATTCAAAGTAAAAACATCAGAAAAGCAAGAAAACAATAGTAAAAGCAGAAGAAAATCAGAAAACAATCGCAGAAGAAAAAGAAAAACGATAAAACATTTGGCGCTATACACATTATTTATTATCTTTGCAGATGTTATGAGAATAGACATTATTACAGTATTACCAGAGATGCTGGAGGGATTCTTCAATGAATCTATCCTGGCACGTGCGCAGAAGAAGGGCCTCGCAGAGATCCATCTCCACAACTTGCGCGACTATACATTAGATAAATGGAAACGAGTGGACGACTATCCATACGGAGGAAGCGCCGGAATGGTGATGCAATGCGAACCAATAGACCGATGCATCACTGCCCTGAAGGCAGAGCGTGACTACGACGACGTCATCTATGTATCTCCGGATGGCGAGACCTTCAACCAAAAGATAGCCAACGAAATGTCGCTGGGTGGAAACCTCATCATCCTCTGCGGTCACTACAAGGGAATCGACCAGCGCGTGCGCGATCATCTTATTACCAGAGAAATCAGCGTAGGTGATTATGTGCTCACGGGCGGCGAACTGGCAGCAGCTATTATTTCAGATGCGGTAATCCGCCTCGTACCAGGAGTCATCAGCGATGAACAGAGTGCCCTCTCCGACTGCTTCCAAGACGACATTCTTTCTGCTCCTATCTACACCCGTCCTTCAGACTACAAGGGTTGGAAGGTTCCTGAAATCCTGCTTAGCGGCAACGAAGCAAAAATCCGCCAGTGGGAGTTTGACCAGGCAATGGAACGAACCAAGCGATTAAGACCCGACTTGCTTAAAGAATAATAGGCTGAAGCCAATCTGCAGGATGGGCATATATAAAAGATAAGCACATATATTAAGGGGAGTATATATAAGGTGAACATATATATTAAGGTGAACATATATACAAGAATAGCCTGTTCTCAAAACACGACTTTTTGTTTTGAGAACAGGCTGTTTTATAATGAGAATTTCAAACTAGGAATCTATGACGCAAACTTCATCATAGGAATTTCTCACAAAACTTTTCTCCCAGCATAAATCCTTCTTCATAGAGACGCTCTAATTTATCCGTATCCTTTTCTATGCGCCCTACTTCCATTGGACGAATCGGACGGATACAAGTTATTTTGCCAGCAGCCTCCAAATCATCAATCAGTTGAATCTGCTCATTATAAACCTTATGCCGATGACTCAAGACCACTCGCAGGCGCGGATAGTTCTTATATAAATAAGGTAGCTTTCTATCTTTGCCAGTATCTCTCCAACCTTTGTTGCGGGTCAAGACAACCACATTGTGCTCATAACCTTTGTCTATAGCTCTCATCACGGGAATACTGTCTGATATTCCACCATCGAGCATTGGGATACCATCCACATCCACGATTTTACTCACGTATGGCAAACTGCTGGAAGCACGTACAATATCGAGGGCACGCTGCCGATCATGATTTTCCGAAAGATACATAGGCTTACCCGTAAGACAATTCGTGGTAACCATCTCGAATCGGTCGGCATATTTAAAATAGGTATCAAAATCGTAAGGAAGCAACAGATTCGGAAACTTATCGTAAAGCAACTCACGGTCGAAAATACACCCTTGCGTTACCAGATGTCGGATGCCGATATACTGATACCTCGCCAAATAATCGATATTTGAAATACGGGCACGACGCGGCTGGCGACTGATGTACGACATACCATTACATGCACCTGCCGACACCGCCACCGTATATGGGAAATAAACATCATGCTTCATAAAAGCATCAAGTACGCCACTGGTAAAGACGCCACGCATACCTCCACCTTCCAAGACCAAACCAGTTTTTTCCAAATTCAACTTCATAACCTTTATTCTTCCACTGTTTTTTGATTGCATTACACTAATCAAGATTCATACTCTTACAGATTATCACTCTCTGCATTACTAACGATTTGCACTCTGAGAAAACTCATTTTCTTACATTTTGTCCCTCAAAAAGAGCATTTTTATATTAATTATTTATAAATTCGCTAGTTTTTTCTATTTTTGATTGCAAAGATAATACATTTTTGCGAAATAATTGCTAACTTTGCAGCAAAATAAAGTAAAATTCTAAAAATATGTTTAGCAAGGACACTTATATCAGCCGCAGACAAGAGCTTAAGAAGCTCGTCAAAAGCGGCGTCATCATTCTTTTCGGAAACAACAATTCACCTTGTAATTTCCCTAATAACGGATATTACCCATTCCGCCAGGACTCAACATTCCTGTACTATTTCGGTTTGCAGCGAGACGGTTTGGTTGGTGTAATTGACATAGATAACGACATCGAAACTTTAATCGGTGATGATATCGACTTGGTAGATATCGTATGGTACGGAAGCGTAGATAGCGTCCACAATCTCGCAGAGCAGGTGGGTGTACATAATTCTGCACCAATGAAGAGTCTGAAGTCCATCTGCAATGATGCTATGGCGAAGAAACGCAAGATTCACTTCTTGCCACCTTACCGCTATGATATCAAGCTTCAGGTATTTGATCTCCTCGGAATTCATCCAAACCAGCAGAAAGAGGAAGCCAGCATGGATCTCATCAAGGCGGTTGTCAAGATGCGTTCTACCAAGACTCCTGAGGAAATTGAGGAATTGGAGCGTGCTTCTGTTATCGGATATAAGATGCACACCACTGCTATGAAGCTCGTCCGCCCAGGAATCACAGAAAAATATGTAGCAGGACAGGTAAGCGGAATTGCTCACTCCTATGGAGCAATGGTTAGTTTCCCTACTATCTTCAGCCAGCATGGAGAGATTCAGCATGGTTATCCATCTATGAATCTGCTCGAGGAAGGAAGACTGGCACTTTGTGATGCAGGTGCAGAGACTATGAACAATTACTGTTCAGACCATACTCGTACAATGCCAGTCAGCGGTAAGTTCAGCCAGCGCCAACTGGAAATCTACTCTATCGTAGAGGCTTGTCACGACTACGCTCTGGAAGTTGCAAAGCCAGGTGTGAAGTGGGCTGATGTCCACTTTGCCGTATGCCGCTTGCTCTTCGACCGTATGAAAGAGTTAGGTCTTGCCAAAGGTGATACAGAAGAGGCTGTACGTGCTGGTGCCCACGCTATGTTCCTGCCTCACGGATTGGGACACATGATGGGTATGGATGTTCACGATATGGAGAACCTCGACCAGATAAACGTTGGCTTTGATGATGAAGTTCGCCCTAACCTGGAACAGTTTGGTACAAACTGCCTGCGTATGGGCCGTCGCCTTGAAGAAGGCTTCGTAGTAACAGATGAGCCAGGTGTTTACTTCATTCCAGCTCTCATCGACGAATGGAAAGCTTCAGGTCATTGTGCAGAGTTCCTCAACTTCGATAAGATTGAGACCTACAAAGACTTCGGAGGCATCCGTATCGAGGATGATGTACTCATCACCAAGGATGGTTGCCGATTCCTCGGAACCGACCGTATACCTTACCATCCAAAGGATGTAGAGGAGTATATGGCTGCCCACAGAGGAGAGATTCTTTAAATAGAAAAATCCATTCAAGCAAATGAACGAAGAACCCTCAAGGTTTTCAATACTTGAGGATTCTTCATAGAGAGATATAAGTATAGAATAACATTATTAATTTAAGAGAAAAATTTCATGAAGAAATCAATGATCGTTGCAGCTATGTTGGCCATGGTTGCCACTGGCGCAAATGCGAAATCAGCAACTGATTCTGCAACTATTGCAAAGAACAAGCCTGTATTCACAGTTGTGAAACAGAATCCTATTACAAGCATCAAGGACCAGAACCGCAGCGGTACGTGCTGGGCTTACTCTACACTCAGCTACTTCGAAAGCGAGATTCTGAAGCATACAGGTAAAACCTACGACCTCAGCGAGATGTTCGTAGCTAACAAGACTTATATGGACCGCGCCACTATGGCTGTAAGAATGCACGGCGACGTAAGCTTCTCTCAGGGCGGTAGCGCATACGATGTACTTTATGCTTTGCAGCACTACGGAATCGTACCGGAGGGCGCAATGCCAGCTCCAGGAACTTTGACAGGCGACTCACTCGCTAACTTCGGTGAGTTCTTCGATGTAATGACTCCATACGTAGAGGCTGTAGCTAAGAGCAACGCTAAGAAGATTTCTTCTGCCTGGAAGAGCGGTCTTCAGGGTATCATCGACTCATATATCGGTAAGACTCCTGAGAAGTTCACATATCAGGGCAAGCAGTACACTCCACAGTCATTCTGCCAGAGCCTCGGCTTGAACCTCGATGATTATGTTACCATCACCAGCTACACTCACCACCCAATGTGGAGCAAGTTTGCTGTTGAGGTACAGGATAACTGGCGTTGGCCTTTGAGCTACAACGTACCAATGGATGACCTTTGCAAAATCATCGACAACGCTATCAACAACGGCTACACAGTAGCTTGGGGTGGCGACGTAACAGAGGACGGTTTCACTCGTAAGGGTCTCGGTATCGCATACGACGTCAAGAAGGTTCGTTCTATGGCAGGTACAGACGCAGACCACTGGTTCAAACTCTCTAAGGACGAGAAGAAGGAGAAGTTCGATTCACTTGGTGTAAACGCACCAGAAGTTGTTCCTACCCAGGCTATGCGCCAGGAAGCTTTCGACAACTGGGAGACTACCGATGACCATGGTATGCACATCTATGGTATCGCTAAGGACCAGAACGGCAAGGAGTACTATATGGTAAAGAACTCTTGGGGTGAGTATGGTGACTACAAGGGAACATGGTATATGACCAAGGCTTTCGTAGCTTACAAGACAATGGACTTTATGGTAAACAAGAATGCCATTCCTAAGGATATCCGCAAGAAGCTCGGCATCTAATTTATTCAAAATAAACAGAACCAAAGGCAGCAAACAGTAGAGTTTGCTGCCTTTTTGTTTACCTGCAAGTATTATTTTTACTTAAATCTAGGTATTTTTAAATAAAATACTTCATAAACATTTTCGATTGTCACTTTATTTTCGTAACTTTGGGGGCAGAAATAAAAAATAATTAAAATGCATTTTAAATGGAATTACGAAGAACCGACACCAGAGCTGGAGAAATCGGCTAAAGAACTAGCCGACAAACTCAGTATCAGCCCTATCCTAGCCAAGCTTCTCATCCATCGAGGCATTACGACAGAATCTGCAGCCAAGCGTTTTTTCCGCCCCCAGCTGTCTGATCTCATCAATCCATTCCTGATGAAGGATATGGATATCGCTGTAGATCGCCTCAACGATGCAATGGGAAGAAAGGAGCGCATCATGGTCTATGGAGACTATGACGTGGATGGATGCACGGCTGTAGCATTGGTGTACAAGTTTCTGCAACAGTTTTATTCCAACATTGATTACTACATACCAGACCGATACGACGAAGGCTATGGAGTAAGCAAAAAGGGAATAGACTTTGCGCACGAAACAGGTGTAAAACTCATCATTATCCTGGATTGCGGCATCAAAGCTATCCAGGAGATAGAATATGCCAAGAGTCTTGGCATAGATTTCATCATCTGCGATCATCATGTCCCTGACGATATGATGCCACCAGCTGTGGCCATACTCAACCCCAAACGCCCGGATGATCCATTCCCATTCAAGCATCTCTGCGGTTGTGGCGTAGGATTCAAGTTCATGCAGGCTTTTGCCAAGAACAACAACATTCCTTTCTCACGCCTCATCCCATTACTCGACTTCTGTGCCGTGAGCATTGCTGCCGACATAGTGCCTGTAGTGGATGAAAACCGAATCCTTGCCTTCCACGGACTCAAACTTCTCAATACCAATCCAAGTATCGGACTCAAGGCGATTATCGATATCTGCGGACTCAACGGAAGAGAGCTGTCTATGAGTGACATCGTCTTCAAGCTAGGACCACGCATCAATGCATCAGGACGTATGGAGAACGGTAAGGAAAGCGTGGATCTGCTGGTAGAGCGAGACTTCGGTCAGGCTCTGAAAATGGCAAAGCACATCAATGAGTACAACGAGCAGCGCAAGGATATAGACAAGCAGATGACAGAAGAAGCCAATCTAATCGTGTCACGACTGGAGACACAGAAACACAACTCCAGCATCGTACTCTATGATGAAGGTTGGAAAAAGGGAGTCATCGGCATCGTTGCATCCCGACTTACGGAAATCTACTTCCGTCCTACCGTAGTATTGACCCGTGACGGAGACCTTGCAACAGGTTCGGCTCGCAGCGTAACAGGATTCGATGTATATTCTGCCATCAAGAGTTGCCGCGACCTGCTTATCAACTTTGGAGGTCACACCTATGCCTGCGGACTTACGATGAAATGGGAAAACGTGAAGGAGTTTAGAGACAGGTTCCACCAGTACGTGGCAGAACATATCGCTCCCGAACAGACGGAAGCGATGCTCAACATAGATGCGATGATAGACTTCAAGGACATAACGAAACAGCTGCACTCAGATTTAAAGAAGTTCTCACCTTTTGGTCCATGCAATAGCAAACCCGTATTCTGCACGCAGAACGTATATGATTACGGCACCAGCAAGGTGGTGGGCAGAGAGCAAGAGCATATCAAACTGGAACTGGTAGATTCTAAGTCGAGTACCGTAATGAACGGAATTGCCTTCGGGCAAAGCGCGGCAGCCCGATACATCAAAAGCCGCCGCAGTTTCGACATTGCATACACCATTGAGGACAATATTTTCAAGAAGAATCAAGTCCAACTTCAAATAGAGGCTATCAGGCCAAATGACTAAGAAAAAAATGGCAGATCAATTTCAACTTATTCTGCAAAAGTATTGGGGGTATCCTGATTTCCGAGGCATTCAACGCAATATCATCGAAAGCATTGCCTGCGGACGGGATACCCTCGGTCTTATGCCGACAGGTGGCGGCAAATCCATCACATTCCAGGTGCCTGCCTTGGTCAAGGAAGGTGTATGTATCGTCATCACCCCTCTCATCGCCCTGATGAAAGACCAGGTACAGCATCTTAGAGAACGAGGTATACTGGCTGATGCCATCTATGCAGACAAATCGAGAAACGAAATTCTCCAGACGCTCGACAACTGTATCTTCGGGGGCGTAAAGATTCTCTACGTTTCACCAGAACGACTCGCATCAGAACTCTTTCAGACCAAGCTCAAACACATCCATGTAAGTTTCATCACAGTAGATGAAGCCCATTGTATTAGCCAATGGGGCTACGATTTCCGCCCTTCTTACCTGCAGATAGCCAAAATCAGGGAAATGATTCCCCAGGTACCTATCCTTGCTCTTACAGCGACTGCGACTCCAGAAGTTGTGGATGATATACAGGAAAGACTACATTTTGCAGAAAAGAATGTGTTTAAGATGAGCTTCGAACGCAAGAACCTCGCTTATGTTGTACGCAACACTTCCAATAAGCAGGGTGAAATGGTGCATATCCTGCAAAGCGTGAAAGGCTCAGCCATAGTCTATGCCCGAAGTAGAAAACGCACCAAGGAAATGGCTGAACTATTGTCTAAGAAAGGTATTTCCGCCACCTTTTACCACGCCGGACTAGCTCCTGATGAGAAGGATGTGCGACAGAAAGCCTGGCAGGCAGACGAAGTAAGGGTGATGTGCGCCACAAACGCCTTTGGAATGGGAATAGACAAACCCGATGTGAGGATGGTGATTCACATAGACTGTCCCGATTCACTTGAGGCTTACTTCCAGGAGGCTGGACGTGCTGGAAGAGATGGGGAGAAATCCTATGCAGTACTGCTTTTTGACAGAAGCGACGTGTCGAAACTCAAGAAACGAATAGATGATACCTTTCCTCCTAAAGAAATGATACAGGACGTTTACGAACATCTTGCCTACTTCTACCAGATAGGTGTAGGTAGCGGATGTGGCAAGACCTTCGAGTTTGACATCGATAAATTCTGCATCACCTACAAGTTTTTCCCTACCAAAGTAGATTCTGCCCTCAGGATTCTTGAACGAAGCGGCTATCTGCACTACGAGGACGATCCAGACGGTAAAACCCGTATTATGTTTCTCCTGGGAAGAAACGAACTTTATATGCTCGATCAGCTTCCTCCTACACAGGAGGCAGTCATCACAGCATTACTGCGCAGCTACGGCAGTCTGTTTGTAGATCTTACCTTCATCGACGAGCATCTTATTGCCCGCCAGGCGGAGTTAAACATCCAGCAGGTATATTTTGCATTAAAGAACCTGGCAGCCCGCCACATCATCAAATTCATTCCCCGCCGCAAGATACCTTTCATCAGCTATACACGCGACCGAGTAGATGGCAACAAGGTACAGATTCCGCAAGAGGTATGGGAAGGCCGAAGAGAGCAATATATGAAGCGTATTCAAAGCATGCTGCAATATGCCAAAAATGATGAGATATGCCGCTCACGCCAGTTGCTCGCCTATTTTGGTGAACATAATGAAACGAAATGCCAGCAGTGTGATGTTTGCCTGGCGAAGGAAACGGAAGAGAAAGAAAAGGAATTCCGCAGAAAGATTGCAGAAGAAGAAATCATCATAGAAGACCTCAAAGTCATAGAAAAACGAAAGGATGATTGAAAACCGAAAGGATGATTGGAAGCCGAAAGGATGATTGGAAAAGCAACCTCCTTTCGACTTTATCATATACGTAAAAGGGAGCGACCCATCGCGGACCGCTCCCTTTATAACATTATGTACGAGAAAAAAATTAGTTATTCTCAGGACGAAGCTTACGTACAGTAACACCAGCCTGCCACATCTCCTTGTTGCGCATAGCCTCGAGTTCTGCGTTCAACTTCTCACGGTAATCAGCCTGAGAGTTCTTGTCGATAGAAATCTGAGCCTCATTACCAGTCTTAACAGAGTAATACAACCATTCCATAACAGGCTTGATAGCCTCACGGAAACGAGGAGCCCAATCAAGAGCACCACGCTGAGCTGTTGTAGAACAGTTAGCATACATCCAATCCATACCCTTAGCACCGAAGAGAGGGCCAAGGCTCTGAGTCAACTCCTCAACAGTCTCGTTGAATGCCTCAGATGGAGAGTGACCGTTCTCACGGAGTACATCGTACTGAGCCTCCAAGAGACCCTCGATAGCACCCATCAAAGAACCACGCTCACCAGTAAGGTCAGAAGTAGCCTCACGCTGGAATGTAGTCTTGAACAGATAACCTGCACCGATACCGATACCGAATGCAATAGTCTTTTCCTCTGCCTTGCCAGATGCATCCTGGTAAACAGCGTAAGAACAGTTCAAGCCACGACCCTCGCAGAACATAGTGCGGAGAGAAGTACCAGAACCCTTAGGTGCAACCATAATAACATCAATATCCTTAGGTGGAACAACGCCTGTGCGATCGCTCCAGTTGATAGCGAAACCATGTGAATAATACAAAGTCTTACCTGCTGTAAGGTGTGGCTTAATTTTTGGCCAGCAAGCAATCTGACCGGCATCAGAAAGCAACATACAGATGATAGTACCCTTCTCAGCAGCTTCCTCGATAGAGAACAAAGTCTTGCCTGGTACCCAGCCATCCTTCAAACATTTCTCGTAGGTCTTACCCTGACGCTGTCCGACGATGACGTTGAAACCATTATCGCGAAGGTTGCAAGCCTGACCAGGACCCTGGATACCGTAACCGATAACTGCGATAGTTTCGTTCTTCAATACTTCACGTGCTTTCTCCAATGAAAATTCATGACTAGTGACAACAGTTTCCATTACGCCACCGAAATTCATTTCTGCCATAATTGTAACTTATTTTTTGTGCGGCTTGCCTATTGTGGAGCCGCGGGTTATACTTGTCCATACGGATGCGAGCTGTATTCTTATCCAAAGAGAGCCTGTTTGATCCGTCCACCACCTACACGAGGAAGCGGCACTGGGTTTATTTTTTATTTCGAGTGCAAAGGTAATGAATTTCTATGAAACCACCAAATTTTTCTTTCATTTTTTTATAAATTTCACCTTACTTCTTACAACTTCTACCTCAATATCGCTATTTTGGCTTATTTTTGTTATTTTTATGCAAAATTCTTCCATTTTTTGAGGTTCGTTAACAGAAGCTTCTTTTTCTGTTTTTCCCCCATCACCCACCTTCTCTACGTAGAAATTCAGCTGATCGCCCTGATGACTCTCTGCTACGTATGCGATTTCGAAGCGCTGTAAAAAATGAGTCTTGTAATAATCCAGGTCAAAAAGATCGAGTACATGCTCGATATATTTCACAGAATTAATATGGCCATTTACATCCACATCATTATAATAGGTATGAATAGTACGTACCAATTCTGCATCTTTACCCATCTTGACACGAGAGCTGGCTGCAATAGGACAAGGTTTCTCTGTTTCTATATATTCCTTGATAAGTCCATTATGGATACTGAAAATATCCACTGGCTGACGGGTCTCAGTATCAATCATCGCCCAGACACTTTTACCATAGCCATATACCTTCTCAGCTTCAGAACCATCCGAAACTGATGCACAGATCTTAAAGTTTCGGCTAGTGAAGTACTTCATCGCACTCTCTACCCAGGTCTCTACATAAAACTTATCATAAGACTTTGGCATTTCCTGCATCTCGATAGCGAGACGACTCAAGACCCAGGTTTTGTGTCGGGGCATCAGATAGTTCATTCCATAACCACGATCGTTACTATGGAAATCGGCAGCATTCAGAAGATGATTTCCCAAATGCCCCATAAACAGACGACTTGCAAAATCGCAATGGAAAGGTTCTGCCAGAAACTCGTAGCAACCTACCTTATCTAATAATTCCTGTTTCATATTCTTCGGTTTTTGATTTATTGTTTTATACCTTATTATATATATATAACGAAGTCCCCTATATCTTTATTACATACAAGAAACTAAAAATCCCTCTGCTCTTGGTCTTCCAACCAGGTAAGCAAAGGGATTTTCCTCGTTTAAATCTGTTTGTTCCAGAATCAATATATTCTTTCAGAATTCCTGTCCGAGACTATTCTTCTGAATTCTTTTTCAGATAATCAGAGATAGGCTCATCGAAGCTTCTTGTAACGGCAATTCTACCACTTCTACTGTACTGCAAAAGACAATCGAAACTGTTGAGCTGATGGAAAAGATCAGCGATATCCTCAGTAAGACCCGCCAAGAGCACAGTACTGTAGGTAGGATTCACCTCCATCATACGGGCATCGTGCTTGCGAATAGTACGGGAAACCTCAGGATTCTCCAAGAGAATAGGAGTAGAAATCTTGTAGAGTGCTACCTCGTGGATGAAAATCTGATCATCTGCATAATAATCACTCTTCACCACATCAATTTTCTTCTCTATTGCCTTGTTGATTTTCTCAATCTGCTCAGCATCACTCCATACCGTGATAGTATATTTGTGGATGTTCTTGATACTGCTAGCCGACACATTCAAGCTCTCGATATTCACCTGTCTTCTTGTAAATACAGCGGTAATCTGATTCAGGATACCTGCAATATTCTCAGAATAGACAAGCAATGTATATAATTTCTTATCGTTGTTATTCTCCATTTTATTTCTATTATTTAAAATGCATAGTTACACCTTATTATATATATAGCCGAAAGCCATTAATAGTGGAGCTCAAGCAGCATTTCGTCCACACTCTTTCCCGGCAGAGTCATAGGAACAATATCCTCATCTTCCTTGATGGCGCATTCCAAAAGGTAAGGTCCCTTGGTGCTGATCATCTTCTCAACCTTCGCCTTCAGATCCTTGCGGTCGATTACCACATCGTAAGGAATGCCATAAGCCTTGGCAATTTCCTCATAACGAGGGTTCAGCATGTGGGTGAAAGAGCGACGTCCCTCAAACATCAAATCCTGCCACTGGCGTACATTGCCCAGATAGTTATTGTTCAAGAGAATCATCTTCACTGGTGCCTGCTGCTCCATGATGGTACCCAATTCCTGGATGTTCATTTGGAAACCGCCATCACCGAAGAAACAGCAGATGGTACGGTCTGGTGCGCCGAATGTTGCACCGATAGCAGCAGGAAGACCAAAGCCCATGGTTCCGAAACCACCACTGGTAACAATACTCAGTTTCTTGGTGAACTTGAAGTAGCGGCTACTGATCATCTGGTTCTGACCAACGTCGTTCACGAGAACAGCCTCATTATTGGTAGCTTCAGTCACCACATTGGTCACCTCACCCATCAGCAGAGGGCCTTCAGTAGGATGAATATCCTTCTCGATAACCTTCTCCTGTTCCTGCTTGCGATATTCCTCGAAGGAATCTCTCCACTCGCGATGAACATTCTTATTCAAGAGACGAGTGATGGCAGGCAGGGTCTGCTTGCAATCGCCAATCACAGCCACATCAGTCTTGATGACTTTATCGATTTCCGACTTATCAATATCAAGATGGATAATCTTAGCCTGCTTAGCATATTTGGAAGGAACGCCCGTGATACGGTCACTGAATCGCATACCGATGGCAATGAGCACATCACACTCCTGAGTCTTCATATTGGTAGCATAAGAACCATGCATACCGAGCATACCCATATTAAGCGGATGGTTGCTAGGAAGAGCAGAAAGACCGAGCAGGGTACGACCAGCAGGGATATCAGCCTTCTCCAGGAATTCAACCAGTTCATTATGAGCACCACCCAGTTCTACGCCATGACCGACGAGAGCGAAAGGGCGCTTTGCCTGATTGATGAGTTCAGCAGCTTCAGCCACTGCCTTTTCATCAATCTTCGGATATGGATTATAAGATGTAACCTTCTCACATTTCACCGGTTCCCACTCACAAGTAGCAATCTGGGCGTTCTTGGTAAAGTCGAGTACCACAGGTCCCGGACGACCGCTACGAGCGATAAAGAAGGCACGGCTTACAGCCCATGCCACATCCTCAGGACGACGAATCTGATAAGACCACTTAGAGATAGGCTGGGTAACGCCCACCAGGTCAACCTCCTGAAAGGCATCAGTACCCAAAGCACCCACACCTACCTGTCCGGCGATGACCACGATAGGTGTAGAATCCATCATGGCATCCGCAATACCGGTGAGCGTATTAGTTGCTCCAGGACCACTAGTAACGAGAGTAACACCCACTTCGCCGCTGACTCGGGCGTAGCCCTGTGCAGCGTGAGCAGCAGCCTGCTCGTGACGAACCAAGATGTGATCGAACATCTTCTTCTCTCCTCTCGTGTAACCATACAGTGCATCAAACACTGGCATGATGCTACCACCTGGGTAACCGAAGATGGTCTTAACCCCTTCGTTATGCAGGGAGCGCATCAATGCTTCAGCTCCTGTTATTACTTCTTTTGCCATTTATCTATATCTTATTCTGAATAATTCAAAAACTTTATTTTCTTTGTTGTCAAAGACAAACCTTCTTGCCTGGGAAACCAGAAAAGGATTAGTCAATGATTCTTACACCACCCTTATCAGCAGAGCTTACGCTCTGTGCGTATGCACGCAAAGCCTTACTAACCTGACGATTACGCTTCAGCGGCTGCTGTGGACGAGCAGCAAGTTCCTCGTCGGAAAGCTTCACATTGATAGAGCGGCTAGGAATATCGATAACGATGATATCGCCATCCTTGATTTTGCCGATGTTACCACCAGCAGCAGCCTCTGGGCTGATGTGACCGATACTCAAGCCAGATGTACCTCCAGAGAATCGACCATCAGTGATGAGGGCACACTCCTTACCGAGGTGACGGCTCTTGATGTATGAAGTTGGATACAGCATCTCCTGCATACCAGGACCACCCTTAGGACCCTCGTGTGTGATGACAACACAATCACCAGAGTTCACCTTACCACCAAGGATACCCTCGCAGGCATCTTCCTGAGAATCGAAGCATACAGCAGGACCCTCGAAATGCCAGAGTACAGGTTCAACACCTGCGGTCTTCACTACGCAACCATTCTGCGCGATATTACCGAAGAGCACTGCAAGACCACCATCCTTGGTATAAGCATGTTCGAGATCACGGATACAGCCATTCTCTCTATCTGTATCAAGACTCTCCCACTGTGCATCTTGACTACCCATCTGAGTGGAGAATTTTCTGCCTGGAGCAGAATGATAGATGCGGTCAGCCTCAGGATCAATCTCGGCACCTGTGATATCGTATTTCTTCATCTGCTCATCGAGGGTCTTGCCATCCACACGCTTCACTGCACCATTGATAAGGCCACCCTTATTAAGTTCATTCAGGATACCCAGGATACCACCGGCACGGTTACATTCCTGAACGCTATACTTCTGAGTATTAGGGCTCAACTTGCAGAGGCAAGGAACCTTGCGACTGAGCTGATCGATATCTTCCATCTTGAAATCGGCACCTGCTTCCTGAGCCACAGCCAAGAGATGGAGCACTGTATTTGTACTACCACCCATTGCGATATCGAGAGTCATGGCATTGAGGAAGGCATCACGGGTAGCAATGCTACGTGGCAATACGCTCTCATCGCCATCCTCATAATAAGCGTAGGCATTCTTTACAACCTGACGAGCCGCAGCCTTGAAGAGTTCGATGCGGTTCTTGTGGGTAGCGAGAATAGTACCATTGCCAGGAAGACTCAAACCGATAGCCTCTGTGAGAGAATTCATAGAGTTAGCGGTAAACATACCAGAGCAGCTACCACATCCAGGGCAAGCACACTGCTCAATCTGCTTCATTTCCTCATCGCTGACACTGGTATCAGCACCCTTAATCATAGCGGTAATCAAGTCAGCATTCTCGCCTTTCCAGCGACCTGCCTCCATCGGACCACCAGAACAGAACACTGTAGGAATATTCAGACGCATAGACGCCATCAACATACCTGGGGTAACCTTATCACAGTTGGAAATGCAGATCATAGCATCAGCCTTGTGCGCATTCACCATATATTCCACAGAATCAGCAATAATATCGCGACTTGGGAGTGAATAGAGCATTCCGTCGTGACCCATAGCGATACCGTCGTCAACAGCAATGGTATTGAACTCAGCTGCATAGCAACCCATAGCTTCAATTTCCTTCTTGACAATCTGACCGATTTCGTGAAGATGAGTATGACCCGGAACAAACTGTGTGAAGCTGTTCACGATGGCGATAATAGGTTTGCCAAACTGCTCATGTTTCATACCTGCAGCTACCCAGAGAGCTCTGGCACCTGCCATTCTTCTGCCTTCAGTACAGACGCTACTTCTTAATGGATGTTTCATATCGTTATTATCTCTTTATATTATCTTGTTCTTTATTGCCAGAAGGTCTCTCTCAAGCCTTCTTCTTACAATTTTGACTGCAAAGATAGTGAGAATTTATGAAACAAACAACAAAATCCGCAAAAACTTTCAATTTTTGCGGATTTTTGTTAGGAAATAAGCTAAATTGCTTACAATTTATTAGGACCCTTACACAAAAGCAGCCCGATTGTGCAATAATACAAGGGTCCTTATATGTCTTATACAAACAGATTAGAGTTCAAATACCTCGGCAGAACGAGCCTTCACCTCAACCTGCTTGTTACCAGCACCAGCTCCTTGTGCTTCCACCTGGAGTTTCAACGTACGAGGCAAGGCATTCACCACCTTGAGCCAGGTTTTACCGGTCTTGGAATCCTTTACCACGCTGGTACCCACGTACTTCTTGAGAGCTGCAGGAAGGTTCAGGCTAGATACAATATAAGTATCACCGGAATGCTGCCCAAACATCTTCTGCATCTTGTAACTCTCGGTGAGTCGGATTTTCTCCGAATTATCGAAGTAGATCATATCCGGGTTCCAGTTATGATAGCCATCCTTGCAGAGCAGAGGAGCATAAGAAGTCATTTCCACGACATCTCCGTTACGCTCCACATTACAGAGATGAATACCCTCTGCCAAAGCGCGGTCTAATTCATTATTGCCATTTGCAGCATACTCGCCCAGATACACCTTCGGAGCCTTACGGTCGTAATGATCGTAGTAATCCTGATGATTGATAAACCATCCTGGCTGCTCATAATAGTGCTCATCTACCGCATCAATCCATTTTTTATTCTCCTTTGCAATCTTCCAGCCCTCGATATAGTCGGAAGATGGATAATGGAATGGACCTACTGTGCCCACTACTTCAATTTCCGGATGCTTCTCCTTGAGCGCCTTGCAGATCATCAGATAGCGCTGTTCGAAATCGGTGGAAATCAGATCTTCATTTCCGATACCTACCATCTTGAGATTGAAAGGAGCAGGATGTCCGGCATCCGCTCTCATCTTTGCCCACTTCGATGTGGCAGGATCACCATTCGCCCACTCAATCAGGTCGAGAACATCCTGCACATACTTTGGCATTTCTGCCATTGGGATTCCGCCCTGCTGTCCGCAGATGCCCTGCGCATTAGGCCGGGAATTCTGACAAGGTACACCAGCAGCCAATACTGGCAGAGGCTCAGCGCCCATATCCTCACACCACTGGAAATACTCGAAGAATCCCAGCTTACGGGTCTGGTGATAGTTCCAGATATTGAGAGCCGGTTTTCGGTCTTTCAGTTCACCGATACTCTCCTTCCAATGATAGATGTTGCCGAGTCCCTGTCCGTGGAGCATACATCCACCTGGAAAACGCACGAAGCGAGGCTTCAGCTCAGCGATGGTCTCAGCCAAATCCTTTCTCAGACCATGACCTTTGTAGGTATCCTGCGGCATCAGGCTCACCATATCTACGGCTACCTTTTCCTCTCCCTTAGGCAAGAGGGCAAAACGGGTATCCTTGCCCAGTTCACCTTTATATTTGTCTGTGATGACAAGCTGCGCCTTGTATTCAGCCCAATCAGGTCCCTGCACCTTCAGCTTAGCCTGAGCTATCGGAAGTCCTTCCTGATCTACGAGTGCTACAGTAAGCTGCTTTTTCTTGCCGTCGATACAACAGGCATACAGACTCACTTCGTAAGCGGCACCACGCTTGATGACGATTCCCTCCCATCCTATATTATAAATAGGTGTAGATGAGAGAATGGCATAATGCGGATTATTCACGCTTACCCCATTTTCTGTAGAAATGATGGCAGAAGAGGATGACGATACAGAAGAAGATGCTGAAGAAGATGAAGCCTCAATTCCCATCCAGGCAGTAGCAGCATTCCAGCCTTTTCGCTCACCATTGTATTCGAAGTCGCCATTCTGCAGGAGTTCTGCACAGAGTCCGCCATCGGCAGCTCTGCTGATATCCTCGAAGAAGATGCCGATAAGCTTGTCGCTGATGCGATGGCTCTGCTTCGGATTCACCGTGAGCTTAGCCGTGAAAGCATCTGCTGCATCCGCCTCCTTTACCATTTTAGCGTGCTGAAGGACAGCCTCCTCACCTTGCTCATTCTTGATTTTCTCCTCTACATCAGCGATATAATCCTTCAGATCAGCCTCATTCTTAGGCAGTTTCCGGCTGTTTTCCTTTGCTTCCTCAGCCAGAGCCTTATGCCAGGCACGGATATAGTTCAGATGAATGGCCGGAATCTCAAAGTCGTTACCCTCTATCAGTTTACCATTGATGGTAGCCGTATCTCGCTGCCAGAGGATTTCATCGGCAGAAGCTTCCAGCGAATCCTCCTGGAAGGTACGGAAATCCTTGTCGGCATGAACGTATCTTTTGCCTTTCTCCGTCTTCAGATAAAGGTCGAAGGTTCCATCTTCCATCTGATAGGCAGCCACATCACTGATATTCTTCTCCTTCATGATAGGATAATCTTGTGGTCGCCAGGTTACGAGATCTTCAGAATAAGCCACAGCAAACTGTGGTGAGGTCTTATTTACACTCCAAAGAGCCCGCCAGGTACCATCATTTGCCTTGAGAACGAATGGGCGATACATCTTTTTCTCACTGCCCCAAGGTCCGAAGTCAGAGGCACAGAGCTGACCTACATCCACCCATCTTTCATCGTCTGTAAGATAAGCGAGATGCAGTCCCTGGTTGGGAGCTGGCGAATACACGAAGATCTGGCAGATAGAATCCTTGCCCACAATGGTATAGGCAGGCGCATCCTTATCTGCAACAGACAAAGTCGTCTTATTAACTTGTTTCTTGGCAGCTGGCATTTGAGCCTGCTTTCTGACAGGAGTCAGCGCCATAGCTTGGGTCATAGCCAACAGGGCAGCCGAGAAGAGTAGATACTTTGGTTTCATCATATTACTTCTTATTTATTTTTTGTTTGTTTTTAGATTCTCAATTGTATTACATTAATATATATATACGATGATACGACTTAAAAATCGTATAAAGTTAATAAAAAAGGGGTAGAATGCTTCACAGCAACCTGCCCCCCAACCTAACAACTAAACCTAATAAACTCCCTAATGGGTTAGAGAGACCTAATAATATATTTCTTTTTTTCCTGCGGCAAGCGTATTCTTCATCAGCGAGCAGATGGTCATCGGACCCACTCCGCCCGGTACTGGAGTGATGAAAGAACACTTTTCAGCCACTTCATCGAACTTCACGTCACCATTCAGGCGGAATCCGCTTTTTCTGGTGGCGTCAGGTACACGAGTCGTACCCACGTCGATGACAACAGCTCCCGGTTTCACCATATCTGCTGTTACGAAATCAGGCTTACCGATAGCCGCAATGATAATATCTGCCTCTCGGCACTCCTCCTTCAGATTTTTGGAGTGCGAGTGGCACACGGTAACCGTAGCATCTCCATACTGCTTCTGCATCATCAGCTGGGCCATAGGTTTGCCCACGATGTTGCTTCTGCCCAGGATAACACACTTCTTACCGCTGGTTTCTATCTGATAATGCTGCAGCAGGGTGAGGATTCCAAGCGGAGTAGCCGAGATGAAACTAGGCATACCCAGCGACATTCTACCCACATTCACGGGATGGAAGCCGTCCACATCCTTGCGATAGTCTATCGCCATGGTAATCTTCTGCTCGTCGATGTGCTTCGGCAAAGGCAGCTGCACAATGAAACCATCCACGTCAGCATCCTTGTTGAGCTTATCTACACACTGCAGAAGCTCCTCCTCAGTAACATCCTCCTCAAAACGGATCAGCGTAGATTTGAATCCGCACTTTTCGCATGCCAGCACCTTGTTCTTCACATAGGTTTCGCTGCCACCATCGTGGCCCACCAGCACAGCCACCAGATGTGGCTGTTTGCCTCCTGCGGCTACAATCTGAGCCACCTCCTGGGCAATCTGTTCCTTTATGGCGGCTGCTGTCGCCTTTCCGTCTATTAGCTGCATCTTACTTTTTCTATTTTAAGAATTTTACATTGATAAGCTTCGAGTCTTGGCTCTCTGCTTCAGAATTACATACCTGGCATCTTAGGCATACCTGGCATACCCTTCATACGCCCCATCATCTGCGCCATCTTGTTGCCAGTCATCATCTGCATCATCTTGCGTGTCTGTTCAAACTGCTTGATGAGCTTATTTACCTCCTGGATATTGGTACCAGAACCCTTGGCGATACGCTGGCGGCGAGATGTATTGAGGATAGATGGATTGGTACGCTCCTTAGGAGTCATACTCTGGATAATAGCCTCGATACCCTTGAAGGCATCCTCTGGGATATCAACATCGCGGATAGCCTTGCCTACACCCGGAATCATCGCAGCCAGATCCTTGATGTTACCCATCTTCTTGATCTGCTGAATCTGATTGTAGAAGTCGTTGAAATCGAACTGGTTCTTGCGAATCTTCTTCTCCAACTTCTTAGCCTCCTCCAGGTCGAACTGCTCCTGTGCGCGCTCTACCAGCGAAACCACGTCACCCATTCCGAGGATACGGTCTGCCATTCGAGCAGGATGGAACACATCGATAGCCTCCATCTTCTCGCCGGTACCGATAAACTTAATAGGCTTGGTAACCACGGTGCGGATACTGAGGGCAGCACCACCACGGGTATCACCATCGAGCTTGGTGAGAACTACACCATTGAAGTCGAGGCGGTCGTTGAACTCCTTGGCTGTATTTACAGCATCCTGACCCGTCATTGAGTCAACTACGAAGAGTGTCTCATCCGGGTTGAGATGATTCTTGAGGTTGCTGATTTCCTGCATCATCTGCTCATCCACAGCCAATCGACCGGCTGTATCGACGATGACCACATCGTTGCCGTTGGTCTTAGCCTGCTGCAAAGCGTGGTCAGCGATGCTGAGTACATCCTTGTTATCAGGCTCACTATAAACAGGCACACCCACCTGTTCGCCTACTACATGGAGCTGCTGGATAGCAGCAGGACGATATACGTCGCAAGCCACGAGCAAAGGCTTCTTACCTTTCTTGTTCTTGAGCATATTGGCAAGCTTACCGCTGAAGGTAGTCTTACCAGAACCCTGCAAACCACTCATCAGGATTACAGCAGGGCGACTTTCCAAATGCAATGGAGCTTCCTCGCCTCCCATCAGCTCAGCGAGCTCGTCGTGAACCAACTTCACCATCAGCTGGCCTGGCTTCACGGCTGTCAAAACATTCATGCCGAGTGCTTTTTCCTTCACCTTGTTGGTGAATTCCTTGGCAACTTTATAGTTAACATCGGCATCGAGGAGTGCACGGCGCACATCCTTCATGGTCTCAGCCACGTTGATTTCGGTAATTTTACCCTCACCCTTCAAGATTTTGAAGGAACGTTCTAATCTATCACTTAAATTTTCAAACATGTTCTTAATTGTACTTTTTTATTTCGGGCACAAAGTTACGAACTTTTTCCGAGAAAGCCAACTCAATCTCGATTATTTTTCATTTTCTTGCTCTTTTGCTTCATTTTGAACATTTGGAAGCGTTTTCTCTGATGATTCCTGCCTGGTCTCATCCTGCTTTTCCAAAGTTTCTTTCTTGTTAGCGCTCAGATTGATAGGATTTTTCAGTTCATACTTCTTTCCCGTAGCCTTTTCGTAGGCAGAGACGATAGGATCCTTTCTGTCCATCTTCTTGAAGATTTCCTGAGCCTGCTTCTTGTGCTTCCGGTCGCGGCTGCCCTGCTTGTCCATCCAGCCGAAGGCATCGAAGCCGATTCCTCCCGGTGATGTTGGCACAGAATTCACCTTCTCTTGTATCTGCTCTTCCATATTGTCGATATGCTCCTGGTTCTTGCCCCAAACGGTCACTTCACCAATCTGTTTGGCTTCGGGAAGGAGAAAAACGGTATCAGGCAACTCCTGATATCGGATGGTTGCCTTGATATAGCCCGGTTTGGATACGGTAGCAGAATCAAACTGGTAGCGCATATTCCAGTAACCCCGATAGTCGGTACGCGCCCAATGGTTATTGTTCGTATGAATGAGGGCTTCCCTGATAGGCACATGATCCTCGGCAGATGCGATGACGCATGTTTTCTGCGCATAGACCATGGAAGCCACCGACAGCAGGGTTATCATCAAAAATATAATTTTCTTCATAATCTTTGCTTTTTTTGTAGGCAAAAATAACAAGAATCCTCCATTCCGCAAAAAATTGCAATAGATATTAACCAGATTAAGCAGATATTAACCTCTACGAACAGGTACCTTCTTTTTCGATACGCTTGGCTTCTTCCAGGAGCTTGATGGCATCCACATACTGTGCGATACCCTGAGCCACCTCCTTGGCAGCCTTCATCGCCAGCACTACGGTCTGAGGACGATGCACCACATCACCACCTGCGAATACGCCACGGCGGGTAGTCATTCCGAAAGGACGATCTACCACCTTCACATATCCCTTCTCATCCACCTCGATTCCGGCAGTAGTAGAAACGATACGGTTGGCAGGTCGCGAACCGATAGCCAGATAGATTCTATCAAATTTCTCTACCCTTTCGCCTTCAGGCGTATTCAGCACGCAGCTTCCCAATCTGCCGTTCTGTCCCTTCAGAAAGGCTTCTACGGTAGTTTTCCATTCAAACTTCACACCTTCCTTTACAGCATCCTCGTATTCGCTCTTGATGGCAGGCATCTCCTCCTGGGTCTTTCTGTACAATACGGTAACGTCAGCACCCAGACGGATGGCAGTACGGGCAGCATCCATCGCCACATTTCCACCACCGATTACGCCTACCTTCTCGCCATCGCGCAAAGGAACCATATCGCGGGTCAAGGCACCTTCGTTATAGGCATTTACATTGTGCAGGAAGTAGGTACTCTGACTTACACCATGGAGCTTACTGCCCGGTGTAGAGTCCATATTCTGAGGCACGTTGGTACCGGTACCCATGAAGATGGCATCATAACCGGCACGGAAGAGGCTGTCGATGGTGACATTGTTCTCGCCCACCATACAGTTGGTGATAAACTGCACGCCCAAGGCAGCAATCTTGCTCACCTCATCGCGCACCACAGTCTTTGGCAAGCGATACTCCGGAATACCGTACATCAGTACGCCACCCGGTTCAGCCTGTCCTTCAAAAATCGTTACATTGAATCCCTGTCTTGCCAAATCACCGGCTACGGTAAGTCCTGCAGGACCCGAACCGATTACAGCCACTCTACCACGGGTTTTCTGTGGCAGGAGCTCACGGGAGAGATTCATCTTGGTATCGAAATCAGCGATAAACTGCTCCAATTTTCCAATCTGTACAGGTTTTCCCTTCTTGCCGAGCACACAATGTCCCTGGCACTGCTTCTCGTGAGGACACACGCGTCCACAGATAGCCGGCAGATTGCTCTTGGCATTGATGATGCTCATCGCAGCACCCATGTTACCCATCGACAGTTCGTGTACGAAATCCGGTATATCGTTTTCAATAGGGCATCCCTTCTTACACTGCGGAATCTTGCAATGCAGACATCTCTTGGCTTCCTCAATCGCCTCTCGGGTAGTGAATCCCTCGTTTACCACCTGAAACATGCTAGGCTGTTCAGCTGTGTTATTCTGTTGATCAATCTGTTCACTCATAATCTACTACTCTTCTTTGTCTTCTGTTTTTTCCTATTTCTGCTGCTTGATTTCGATGTCTTCCTTCACATGATTTCTGATTTTGGTGAGGAAGAGTTTCATGCGCTTGGCATCCTTGTGATCGATGATATCGATGAGTTCAGCCAGCTCTTCGCGAATCTGGGCCACCTGTCCAGATGTATATGGGTTGAAGAGGATTTCCTGCAAGAGATAGTCATCTTCGTTCAATACGCCCTTGGCTATCTGCATGTGGCGCTTGAAGGTGGTACCAGGAGCATCCTGATGCTTCATCACCGCCGCAAAGGCAAAAGTGCTGACAAACGGAATACTCAGCGAGTAAGCCACCGTCTGGTCGTGCTCATCAAAGGTGTACTCATGCAGGCTCAGTCCGAGCTTCTGATAGAGATCCTTAAAGAAAATCTTACCCATATAGTCGCCCTCCTTGATGATGACCGCATTCTCCTCGGAGAGCTGGTTCAGGTTGGCGAATGTAGGACCGAACATCGGGTGGGTGCTCACGTAGCGGAAGCCGCTCTTGTCGTAAAACTCCTGCAATCCTGTTTTCACCGACGCAATGTCGCTGATGATACAGTCTTTAGAGAGATGTGGCAGCAACTCCTCAAATGCCGGGATGGTGTATTTCACGGTCACAGCATTGATGACGAGTTCCGGGCGGAACATCTCCACCTCCTCCATCTTGGTGAAACGGTAGCAGTTATAGGTGAAGCGCAGTCGCTTGGCATCCTTTTCATACACAGCCACCTCGTGGTCGAAGCTGAGCAGGTCGATGAAAAAGCTTCCCATCTTTCCTGCTCCCATTATCAAAATTCTCATTTCTTTATAATGTGAAGAATGAAGAGTGAAGGCCGAAGTCTTTCGTCCTCTACTCTTCACTTAATTTATTTCTGATTCAGAATTTCCAACTGCTGGCGAACGCTCTCCTCGTGGATATGCTCAAAGATCTGGGCAGCAAACTCTGGGCTCATTCCGCAGAGTGAAGCCTGGGCACCACGCTTCTCGAGAATCTCGTTGTAGCGGTTGGTCTGTACGATTGTCATATTGTGCTCCTTCTTGTAGGTACCGATTTCGCGGCATACACGCATACGCTTGGCAAGGAGATCCATCAGCTGGTTGTCGCACTCATCAATCTGACTGCGCAGCTGATGCAGACCCTCTGTAGAATAATGCTCATCACGAACTACGAGGAGGCTCAGGATGTAATCCAGGATATCTGGAGTAACCTGCTGCTTGGCATCGCTCCATGCATCATCAGGAGAGCAGTGGCTCTCTACGATCAGACCGTCGAAACCCAGGTCCATAGCCTGCTGGCAGAGAGGAGCGATGAGGTCGCGGCGACCGCCGATGTGGCTAGGGTCGCAGATGATAGGCAACTGAGGAATGCGGCGGTGCAGCTCGATAGGAATCTGCCACATAGGGAGATTGCGGTAGATCTTCTTGTCGAAGCTGGAGAAACCGCGGTGGATGGCACCGAGTCGCTTGATACCAGCTTGGTTGATACGCTGGAGCGCACCGATCCAGAGCTCAAGATCCGGATTCACCGGGTTCTTCACCAGCACAGGAACATCCACGCCCTGAAGGCTGTCTGCCAGTGCCTGCATGGCGAATGGATTGGCAGAAGTACGGGCTCCCACCCACAGAATATCGATTCCATATTTCAAGGCGAGCTCCACGTGCTCAGGAGTAGCCACCTCGGTAGCAGTGAGCATACCGGTCTCCTCCTTCACCTGCTTCATCCAAGGCAAGGCAATCTCGCCATTTCCCTCGAAGCCTCCTGGTTTGGTACGTGGCTTCCATACACCAGCGCGGAACATGTGGCAGCCTTTAGCAGCCAGCTGCTTGGCGGTAGTCATAACTTGCTCTTCAGTCTCTGCAGAGCATGGGCCTGCAATGACGATAGGGCGTTCCTGATCACTAGGGAGATTCAATGGTTCTAATTCTAATTCCATAGTCGTATATTTTAATTTTTTATTTTTTTACTTTCCAAAGACTTTTCTGATTCTTTCCAGCGCCTCCTTCATTTTCTCATCCTTGGCACAAAGGCTGATGCGGATGTATCGCTTGCCATTGCTTCCGAAGATGAATCCAGGGGTGATGAATACGCGCGCCTCGTGGAGAATCTTCTCTGTGAGGTCTTCAACATCGGCGTATTTCTCCGGAATCTTGCCCCAGAGGAACATGCCCACCTGGTTAGGATCAAACTTACAGTCCAATACCTGCATGATCTGCTCGGCGATGTCGCGGCGGCGGCGATAGTTGGTGATGTTGTTCTCACGGTGCCACTCGTCGGTATTGTTGAGCATGGCCTCGGCAGCAGCGAGCTGGATTCCGCGGAAGCATCCGTTGTCGATGTTGCTCTTCACCTTCAGAATCCAGGAGATAAACTGCTTGTTGCTCGAAATCATAGCCACACGCCATCCCGGCATGTTGTGGCTCTTGCTGAGCGAATTGAATTCGATGCAGCAGTCCTTGGCGCCCGGCACCTGCATGATGCTCAGCGGATGCTCGTTGAGGATGAGCGAATAAGGGTTGTCGTTCACCACCACGATGTTGTGGTCCTTGGCAAACTTCACGAGTCGCTCGTAGGTCTCCATCTTTGCCACGCCTCCGGTCGGCATGTTCGGATAGTTGGTCCACATCAGCTTCACGTGGCTGAGATCCATCTTCTCCAGCGCCTCGAAGTCTGGCTGCCATTCATTGTCCTCGCGCAGGTCGTAATAGGTAATCTTGGTGCCGAGAATCTTGTTGATGGCAGTATAGGTAGGATAGCCCGGGTTTGGGATGAGCACCTCGTCGCCAGGGTTACAGAAGGCGAGCGTAACGTGCAGGATTCCCTCCTTGCTACCAATGAGGGGCTGGATTTCCGTAGCCCAGTCAAGATCCACGTCATACCATCTCTTGTAATAACCAGCCATCGCCTTGCGCAACTCCGGGATGCCCACCGTAGGCTGATATCCGTGTGCAGCAGGGTTATGGGCTACCTCGCAGAGCGTATCGATGGTCTGCTTAGAAGGCGGCATGTCTGGACTTCCGATGGCGAGGCTGATGATGTCCTGTCCCTCGGCATTAAGCTTAGCCACTTCCTTCAGCTTTCGGCTGAAGTAGTATTCCTGTATTTCTGTTACTCTATTGGCTGGTTGTATCATTTTTTATTCTCTTTTATTATGAAATGTTACTATTCTTTTTCCTCATATTCTCCCAGCACCGTGAGTTTCTTCACGAGTGGTGTGATGGCATCGATGCTCTGGCGATAGCGGGTCAGATTATCGAAGGTGAGATCCACGTAGAAGAGATATTCCCATTCATGACCGATGCTTGGCAGCGACTGGATCTTGGTGAGATTGATGTCGTAGAAGCTCAGGATGGTGAGAACCTTGGAGAGCGAACCCTTGTCGTGTGAAAGGCTGAAGACGATGCTCGCCTTGTTGGCCTTTTCGATAGGTCGGAGAAGAGCGGCCTTCTGCGGATTGCAGACCACGAGGAATCGGGTGTAGTTGTGCGGATTGTCGTGGATTCCCTCCTGCAATACCTTCATGCCATACATCCTGGCAGCGTAGGCAGAACAGATGGCTGCCCATCCGTGAACCTGGTGCTGGGCGATGAATGCGGCAGAACCTGCGGTATCCTCAGCCTCCACCGCCTTGAGATCGGGATGATTGGCGAGGAACTTGCCACACTGCATCAGCGCTACAGGATGAGAGTGAACCTCCTGCAGGGTGCTCCAGTCGTCGGAAGGCAGGCAGCAGATGCTGTGCTCGATGTGGAGCTTGTGCTCTCCCACCACGGTGGTTCCGCTCTCCCGGAGCAGCTCGTAGTTGTGGAGCAGACTGCCGGCGATGGTGTTCTCGATGGCGCAGATGCCGATGATGGTAGGATCTCGCTTGATGTTCTCAAACACCTCCTCGAAGGTAGCGCAACAGATTAACTCTATCTGCTCGCCCTGGAAATACTCGTGGGCGGTAATGTCGTGGAAGGATCCCAACTCTCCTTGTATTGCAATTCTCTTCATTGTTTCACTCTCTTTTTTACATTATCTCCTGATTTTGGAAAACGGATTTTCGGAAAACGTTTTTTGAAACAGATTATTTCGAAAACGCTTATGGAAAACGGATTCGAGTTTTACGAAAAACGGTCCTGCTCACAATAGAGCGGGACCGTTTCGATGATTTCAAGAATCTTATATCCTAAGTTGAAATATATACGCAACTTCCCGCTTTACAATTGCTTGCAAAGTAAAAGTAATAGCTAAAAAAGTAAGCGTTCAACTTTTCCATTTTCTTATTCTTTTATTTGTTATTCACTTATTGCTGAGCCATCAGTCTTCAGAAAGACTCTGCTCTGCTGAGCCATTATCCTTGGAAGAAGTAGCTCAGATGGAGTATCAACCGATGAAAGTCTCAACTCGTTTGCAAAAGTAACACTTTTCTTTGATACCACCAAACAAATTGTCAGTTTTTTCTTTATTTTCCTTATATTTTCTGCTTTTCAGCATATTTTCAGCAGATTTTTATCAGAAAAAGCCCTAAACTGGCAGATTTTTATCAGCATTCGTATCATTCCGAAAGAACATTTACCGGCATTTTCAGACAATTAGCGGCAATGCTCTCTTCCTTCAGCCTTAAACTCTCCTGTAAGTTCCTCTATCTTTTCGGGATTCAGCTGCAGATATCTCTGCATATCCTTTCCGGCTCCCTCCTTATCGCCCATCTGCATCAGCAGATTGCCTCGTTTCAGCAGGTTCTTGCTCAGCGCAGCCTTGTTTTCAGCATCCTCGCTGCAAGCTTCCGCCCGCTTCTCCTGTTCCGCTATCTGCTGCGTAAGAGCTGCTACGAGCAGAACGGGATTCATATCATTCAAATCCATCATACCTCTTTTATATATTAATTTATATATTAACCTGAACCTTTATAGTGACCCCAAAACAGATAGTTCTGGGGTCGCTTATATATAATAATGTGTAATTGATCTGTTGGCGACCAGCATTTACTTGATGGCACCGATAATTTCAGTCACCGACTTGCAGCCGTGAGCATCAAGCCACTCGTTCATACCATCCTTCACCTTCTTGGTTACGGCAGGATCGATGAAGTTGGCAGTACCGATTTCGATGGCTGTAGCACCGCACATCATAAATTCGATGGCATCCTTGGCATTCTGGATACCGCCCAGTCCTACTACCGGAATCTTCACGGCGTGGGCCACATCGTAAACCATGCGCAATGCCACTGGCTTGACGCAAGGGCCACTCAAACCGCCAGTACGGATGCTCAGCAGCGGCTGGCGTTTCTCGATATCCACCGCCATACCCATCAATGTGTTGATGAGCGAAACAGAGTCGGCACCCTCAGCCTCTACCGCACGGGCGATGTCGGCAATACTGGTTACGTTAGGCGAAAGCTTCACGATCAAGGTCTTGTCATACGCCTTGCGCACCGCCTTCACCACGCTTGCAGCACCCTCGCAGGTAACGCCGAAAGCCATACCGCCATCCTTTACGTTAGGGCAGGAAATATTCAACTCGATGGCAGGAATCTTATCCAGCTCATTCACGCGTGCCGCACACTCCGCATAGCTCTCAGGCGAGTGTCCGCTCACGTTTACGATCATATTGGTATCGATATCCTTGATCTGAGGATAGATGTGCTCGCAGAAGTACTCCACACCCTTGTTCTGAAGACCCACGCAGTTGAGCATTCCCTGTGGAGTTTCAGCCATGCGTGGATAGTCATTTCCCTCGCGTGGTTCCAGGGTAGTACCCTTTACGATGATACCTCCGATTTCCTCCAGCGGAACGAAATCAGCAAACTCCAATCCGTAGCCGAAAGTTCCCGATGCAGTCATCACTGGATTCTTCAGCTTTAAATCCTTTATATTTACACTTAAATCAGCCATAATCTTTCTTAATCAAATAATATTCTATTACATTTGGATTACAAATGCTTTTGCCTTTTCAGGGCGACTTGCCATTTGGTACAATCATACCCAGGGCGATGCCCTGGGCTAGGAGCTTCTGCCCTTTACCTTTCCCTTCGGCCGGTGACCGTTGGTTCAGGGCGAGTGGGAATGATTTTAGATATCCCAGGTGAGCTGCTTGATGTTGATGACCGGACCATCCTTGCAAACGCACTTATGACCCTCGGTGGTCTTTTCCACGCAGCAGAGGCAGGCACCTACGCCGCACGCCATCTTGTTCTCCAGGGAAACCTCGCACTCCACACCAGCCTTCTTGGCAAAGCGAGCCACGCTCACCATCATCGGCTTCGGACCGCAGGTAGAGATCATGTCAAACTGCTCGTTCTCCAGCACAGAGTGATTGGTTACGAAACCCACCTCGCCGGCAGAGCCATCCTCGGTAGTGATGCATACCTTTCCTATCTTGGCAAACTCATCCAGCTCCAGCAGGTCGGAAGCCTTGCGGGCACCCAGCAGGAAGGTTACATCAGCACCAAACTCCTTGATGAGTTTTCCGAAGTAGAGCAGAGGAGCCACACCTACGCCACCACCCACGAGGAGATACTTCTGACTCTTCTCTGTAGGCATGGTGAAACCATTGCCCAGAGGCAGCATACAGTTGAGCGTATCGCCAGCCTGAAGCTTTCCGAGCTGGCGGGTTCCGTCGCCCACCATGGCAACGAGCAGCCAGAGCTGGTTGGTTTCTCTATCCACGAAATTGATGGAGATAGGACGGCGAAGCATGGTGGCAGGCGAATGATCTACCTTTACTTCTACGAATTGTCCAGGCAGGATTTCCGGCAGAGGCTTCTCGTCGGTAAGCTTAATCAATACGTGCTTATCGCTGAGTGCTTCTACAGAAACCACCTTAAGGTCTAGAACATATTTTTTCATCTTATTGCTATTTTAATGCTTGTTGTTAATGCTTGCTGTTATACCTATTTATATATAGGCAGTGCAAAGGTACAACAAAATTCGAACTTTACAAAGAGAAAGAGCATTTTTTTCGACCTGTACGGTTGAAATTACCCAATACGCCCTGAAAGGGCAGAAGCTCCTAGCCCAGGGCACCGCCCTGGGTAATTAGGACGCAAACCCGTCGCCCTGTAAGGGCAAAAGCTTTCAAAGAACCAAGCAATAAACAAAGCTTTTGCCCTTACAGGGCGTCTTATTGATTGCTATTATACCCAGGGCGATGCCCTGGGCTAAGAGCTTTTGGGCTTTCAGCCCGTTTCAACCGTTCAGTTAGATTCTTTTCAGCTCCCCTCCTTCTTTATTCCTACTTTATTCCCGACAGCAGAGCACCGGTCTATTTCTTCGGAACGAAAGTCTCCCAGGTCTGGTCATCGTAGAAGATGCGGATCTCGGTAATCTTACGCTGCGGTTTGTCCACATATTTAACCGCAGTATTGGCGATATTTTTAGGTGTCCTTTTTACACCGTGTGTTTGAGGCTGGCCAAAGAGCGATGGAGAAGTAGGGGAGTCGGATCCCTCGCTGCCCCCGAAATCCAGGGTAGGCTCCACCACGCCGCCAGCGCCACCTATGCCCCCATGGCTTCCGCTCATACCTGCTGCCGAAGCGCCTGTACCAGCCACACCTACAGCGTCTCCATACATATCGAGCGAATCATCGTCCGCTCCATTTTCAACTCTGACAGAAGCACCCGCCTGGGCACCTTCCACCTTATTAATATACATAGGAGGAGTACCATAAAGCAACCACTCAAGGTTCACCTGAGGCAACTTTTTCTTGATTGCATCCACGATGTCGAGCGATGGTTTTGTGCGATCATTGAAGATGCTGCTCAGGGTCGCTGTCGACTTTCCGATGAGCTGCGCGAAGTTCTGTTGGTTGAGGTGTTGGTCCTCCATGATCTGTCTGATTCTGTCTTTCATCACTATGTTTGAATTTGATTTTTTACGATGTTTTATTTCCGAACAGGGCCGTTTTTGGCCCATTTTTCTTAGATTTTACAAAGATAAAGCAAAAATTTGGTTTTACCAAACTTTTCGGGAAAAATTTTGTTTTTTAAACTTTAGGTTTGTATTTACAAATTTAAACTTCCAATCTTCGATTTCTTAGTTTTATGGTTTAGATTTACAAATCTAACTTTAGTAATCTAATGCTTTTACAATGATATTCTTTACTTAAAACTCTTAATTCACTGAGTTTCAAGCCATTTATCAACTATAAATGGGTATTTCAGCCACTTTTATGCATCTTTCTTGTGACAAATACAAAATCGCAACCTTACTCAAAGCAACAGAAATCTATAAAACACTGGGTTTCAATATGTTTTCACTTCGATAACTCGTTTGTATATTTATACATTCATATTCCAAAACCACCCGATTTACATTTATGTTTATAAATTCATCCTCTTTTTTCTTCGATTTAGTTTTCTTTAGTTTAGATTCATAAATATAAAGAACGATTTACAAAATACACATTTATATTATTAAACTACAGAAACATAAACCTTAATAAATGCAAACACTAAAAAAAGAGGGTCTGAAGATGGCAAATTTTTCCATTTTGAGCGTTTTCAAGCCCGTTGGTCGGGTTTTGCTCAAAAATGCGAGTATTGAAGGGGGTTATTTTCGTTAACTATCTGATATTCATTATAGTTAACTACGATTTCAGCGAAAACTGAAAAATGACCATCTAGATGAGAAATCCATCCAAACGAGAGATTCCACACGAGAAAAACAAAAAAAATAGCGCCCGTTTTCTCGATAACGAACGCTATTTTCACCACTTTCAGGAAGCTAAACGCCCTCCCCGATTCCAGATCATTTCATTTCTCCGACAAGACGAAGGAGGAGTAAAAATCAGCCTCTCTCCCACCCTCGCCCATCGACGGATTTTTGGAGCCGGAAAGCAGCCTAATGGAGGATGAAAAAGATGAGTTCCCTCATCAATTCGCCTGCCGAAGTAAACGGATTATCGATGCCCTTGCTCTTCGCATCCACCTCTTTCAGCTTCTCGATAATCTGCATCACTTTCACTCCGGAATAGTTTCTCATTCCCGTCGTATAATCGCGCACCGCCCAGGTTCCGCGCAAATCCAGGAATTTTGCAAGCTCATTTTCGTTCTGCTTATTCGGAGCATAATAGGCTATCATCAGATTCTGGAAATAACTGAAGAGCAACGGGAGGAGCGCATAAAGCGAACCCGACTTCGGGTTGCTGTCAAAATAGTTTATTATCTGATTTGCCTTGAAAACATCACGCTGGATGATGGCGCTGCGAAGTTCGAAAGCATTGAAGTCCTTGCTCACTCCTATTTCACGTTCCACCACATCCGGAGTCACCCGTCGGTCGGAGTCAGGAAGAGAGATGAGCAGCTTGTCGAGTTCGGAGGTGAGGCGATGAAGATCAGCTCCGATATGGTCTGCCACCATCTGCACCGCCTTCGGTTCGATGGTTGCCTTGCGAGCCTTGAGATAGGTTTCGATGAAACCCGGAAGCTGACGGTCGTAGAGCTTCTTGCTCTCGAACACCACTCCCACCTGTTCAGCTCTCGGGATGAACTTCTTTCTGCGGTCGATACTGCCGTTTTTGTTACAGATGACGAGAACGGTGGATTTCACCGGTTTCTCAAGATACTTTTCCAGGGCATCCAGACTCTTCAGATTCTGTGCTTCTTTTACAATCACCACTCTGAATTCCGCCATCATCGGATATCCCTTACACTGATCCACCACCTGCACCGCCGTAGTATCCGCCCCGAAAAGCACGGTCTGGTTGAAGTCCCGCTCTTCCGGCTGGAGCACGTTTTCGGCGATATAATCGCAGATCTTGTCTATATAGAAAGGTTCGTCGCCCATCAGAACATACACGGGCGCAAACTTCCGAGCCTTGAGATCTTTCATGATCGACTCGTAACTTATTGCATTTTTCTTTTCTGCCATTGATTTATTTTTTGTATCTTTGCACTGTGATTCCAGCCTGCCATTCATCTGTCTGCACAGAGAATCCAGCCTGCAATCCATTTGCAAAGGTACAAAAATAAATCGAACTATATATATAATAAGGTATAAAAAATGATTCGCTTGAACTTACCAACCTTCGAAATGAAGGTTTCGGGCACGAAACAGCAGCCCAAGATACTGGATGTGCTGCGCAGGAAATACGTAGCCATCACGCCCGAAGAATGGGTGCGCCAGCACTTCGTACACTATCTCATCGAGCACAAGGGCTACCCTGCCTCGCTGCTCGCCAACGAGATCCAGCTGAAATGCGGCGACAAGGTGCTGCGTGCCGACAGCGTGCTCTACAGCCGCGAACTCCGCCCCAGGATGATTATCGAATACAAGGCGCCGCATATCCCCATCACGCAGAAGGTGTTCGATCAGATTTCGGTATATAATCTCCTGCTCCACGTAGATTATCTGGTGGTGAGCAACGGACTGGAGCACTATATCTGCCGGATGGATTACGACGATAAAAAATATTTATTCCTCGAAGAGATTCCCGACTATTCTGATTTATTGACAATATAGAAAAATCAGACAGAAAGGCAGACACCCGGCTTCTCTCCCATTACAGCATCATCACCCCCAAAACGCCCCATTTATCCCCCTCCAAAATTTGCGTATTTCCGGTCAATCGTACAGATGCTCAGAAATACGCAAATTTTGAAGGGCTTTTTCAGCCGCCATTTCAGTTATTTTTTAATAAAAATCGGCGCAACATTTTGCATTCTACCTATTTATTATTACCTTTGCAGCAATTTAAATATAAAAAAGGTAATGGCAAAAGAAAATATAAAGATAGCCGTAGCCGGAACAGGCTATGTAGGATTGAGCATCGCCACGCTGCTGAGCCAGCATCACGAGGTGGTGGCTGTGGACGTGGTTCCCGAAAAGGTGGAACTCATCAACCACCGCCGCTCGCCTATCCAGGACGAATACATCGAGAAATACCTGGCAGAGAAAAAGCTCAACCTCAGGGCTACCACCGATGCAGCCGAAGCCTACAGGGATGCCGACTTCGTGGTAATCGCCACGCCAACCAACTACGACCCCGTGAAGAACTACTTCGACACATCGCATGTAGAAGAGGTCATCCAGCTGGTCAAGGAGGTGAACCCCGATGCCATCATGGTCATCAAGAGCACCATCCCAGTGGGCTACACCGAGAACATACGCCGGAAGATGGGCAGCGACAACATCATCTTCGCCCCGGAATTCCTGCGCGAGAGCAAGGCGCTCTACGACAATCTCTACCCTAGCCGCATCATCGTGGGCAGACCGGCAGGAGATAAGCGGCTCGACCAGGCGGCGCATCTCTTCGCAGAACTCCTGCAGGAGGGAGCCATCAAGGAGAACATCGACACCCTCTTCATGGGACTCACAGAGGCTGAGGCGGTGAAACTCTTCGCCAACACCTACCTGGCGCTCCGGGTAAGCTACTTCAACGAGCTGGACACATACGCCGAGATGAAGGGACTCGACACCCAGGCCATCATATCGGGTGTGGGACTGGACCCTCGCATCGGCACCTTCTATAATAATCCGTCGTTCGGATATGGCGGCTACTGTCTGCCGAAGGATACCAAGCAGCTGCTGGCAAACTATGCCGACGTGCCCGAGAATCTGATCCAGGCCATCGTAGAGAGCAACCGCACCCGCAAGGATTTCATCGCCGACCGAGTGCTCCACATGGCAGGCTACTACGATTACGCCAACCAGAACAACTACCGCGAGGAGGAAGAGAAGCCTTGCACCATCGGAGTGTATCGCCTCACGATGAAGAGCAACAGCGACAATTTCCGCCAGAGCAGCATCCAGGGCGTAATGAAGCGCATCAAGGCAAAGGGCGCCCAGGTTATCATCTATGAGCCTACGCTGAAGAGCGGAACCACCTTCTTCGGCAGCCGCGTGGTAAACGACCTGGAGGATTTCAAGAAGCAGAGTCAGGCGATCATCGCCAACAGATACGATAAATGCCTCGATGATGTGAAGGAAAAAGTCTATACCCGGGACATCTTCCGAAGAGACTAGGAAGAACGCCCTGAAAGGGAGTCTGATGAGCCTAATGGGATTCAGAGAACGCCCTGAAAGGGAGTCTAATGAGCCTAATGGGATTCAGAGAACGCCCTGAAAGGGCAAAAGCTCCTAGCCCAGGGCACCGCCCTGGGTAATCAGGCAAGCAAGCCTGTCGCCCTGAAAGGGCAAAAGCTTTAAGAATATTGCAAATAACAATTAAAAAAAAAGATAAAAATGGCAAAGTTAGTAATCAATTCCTATGAGGATTTTGCATCTCACCTCGGTGAGAAATTAGGTGAATCAGACTGGTTGCAGATCGACCAGGACCGTATCAACAAGTTTGCAGACGCAACCCTCGACCCACAGTGGATTCACGTAGATGTAGAGCGCGCAAAGGTAGAAAGCCCTTACCACAGCACCATCGCTCACGGCTACCTCACCCTCTCTGTACTGCCATATCTCTGGCAGCAGATCATCGAGGTAAACAACATCAAGATGCTCGTAAACTATGGTATGGATGAGATGCGTTTCGGTCAGCCGGTCATCACCGGTTCACGTGTTCGCCTCGTGGCAACACTCCATGAGATTCAGAATCTCCGTGGTATCTGCAAGACCAGCATCAAGTTTACCATCGAGATAGAAGGCCAGCGTAAGCCAGCACTTTCTGGTATTGCCCAGTTCCTCTACTATTTCGAGAAATAAAAAAGAAACCTCTTTATAATCAACACTTTGCCCCCTTCCGAAGTTGCATGCTTCTTTCTTAGCATACGGCAGAGGTCGGGGGCTTTTCAACTTGATTATCATTCAGAAAAATCAGTATATATGGCAGCAGGAAAATGGATAGGAGGTTTTCTGGGATTCATCACCGCAGGACCTCTTGGCGCCCTTGCAGGATTCGCCCTCGGCTCGCTCTTCGACCATGGGCTAGACGAGGTCAACAAGCCTGGCAGTGAGGGACATAACAACAGAGAATACTCCAACGCCTACGAAGCTTACAGCGGATATGGCAGCGGAGAATATGGAAACGGAAGTTACGGCGGCTACGGTCAGCAGCACGCCTACGAGGGAGAGCGAAATAGTTTTATGTTCTCGCTCCTGGTTCTCGCCTCTTACATCATCAATGTAGATGGCAGGATCATGCATTCAGAGATGGAGCTGGTGCGCCGGTTCCTACTTCAGAACTTCGGTATGGCGGCGAAGCAGCAGGGCGAGGAAATTCTCCTCAAGCTCTTCGAGCAGCAGAAGCGTATGGGCATGCAGCAGTATCGCACGGTGATACAGGACAGCTGTCATCAGATACGTGCCAACATGATGTACGAGCAGCGCCTGCAGTTGCTCAACTTCCTCGTGATGATCGCCCAGGCAGACAATGTGGTTTCTCCTGAGGAGATTCAGGCGCTCAAGGAAGTAGCCCTCCACATGGGGCTGGAAGCATCGGATGTAGATCAGATGCTAGGTATGCATGGCAGCGGTTCATCAGCCACTTCAGCCACTTCGCTGGAAGATGCCTACCGCATCCTCGGCGTTTCCCCAGACGCTTCCAACGACGAGGTGAAGGCAGCCTACCGCAAGATGGCGCTCAAGCATCACCCCGACAAGGTAGCAGCTCTGGGCGAGGATGTTCGCCGTGCCGCCGAGAAGAAATTCCAGGAAATCAATGATGCCAAGGATAAGATCTACAAGGCTAGAGGCATCTAGGAAAAGGATTCCAATAAGGAAATTCATATACAGCAAAAGTGCCGATAGGTGAATCCTACCGGCACTTTTTTTATTTGATGTGTTAAGACATGCAGCTCGTCACGCCCAGAGAGGCGGCAATGGCGGTCAAGATAGATATAACTATCTGAAATACAGTTTTCCAGGTTTCTTTCTTCATAGGCATTTTTTTTAGTGATTAGTGATTAATTCCGTTAGGCGTTTCGGCGGATTTGCAATCCGCCGTTAAAAAACGTCCTAACCTATTTGAGCTCTGCGGATTTGCAATCCGCATCAAGCAAGATTTAAAAATTTACGTTGTCGCCGCTGCTGTCGGTTCCGCCTCCGCCCTGGCTGGTTCCACCGTTATCCTTGTTGGTCTCGCCGCCAGTGCCCTGACTGGTACCCCCGCCAGTACCCTGGCTGGTACCACCTCCGCCCGGTGTATTCTCCGTTCCGCCGCCGCCATCGGCTCCCGAAGTATATTCATCGTATGCCACGATCTTGGTGAGCTTCTTCAGCTCGGCGTTGCTCCAGGTCT